>VOFB01000041.1_pt1 | contig 60000 bp, 98 predicted proteins | sample 5384141 | NCBI WGS metagenome assembly VOFB01 (sample SAMN12384721, study PRJNA508395) | human gut metagenome | isolation source: healthy gut A | host: Homo sapiens
GGTGGTGTGCATACCCTTGCTGGTGATCTTCTGTGCAGACTCAATGGTGGTGATTTCGCCGTTCACAATGGCGTCATACTTCCAGTAGGTGCCCTTGACGGAGTCATAGGAAGAACCAACGGTGCTTTGTCGCCCATGACGAAAGATCACGTTCTTGCTGGAGGATTCCACAGTGCTGCTGGTGGCAGTTGCATCGATGAACACCACAGTTGCAGCAGTGCCGCTCTTAACATATGCATTACGGCAGCAGCAGTGGTACCGACCTTGATGGTGGGCACATTGGCAATGCTTTGGTGTATGCAGTACTCGGTATCGTCGCCGTTCTCGGTAGCCACCAGGAAGATGGTCTTGCCGTTTGGCCACAGACACGGAACCGATATCAATGGTGGAATTGCCCTTAGTGGTCAGTGTCACGTTGCTCTCAGTGGTGGGCTCGGTCAGAACCTTCAGCTCATACTGATCCTTGTTGTTGACAGTGTAGGAAACGATAGAGTTGGTTGCAACCTTGGCATTACCGGCAATGTTTTCACATTGCCCTTCAGGTTGACATCCTTGGTGGTACCATCGGTCAGCAGCAGGCGGGCCTTGGCATCGTCCCAAGTAGTAGCATCAGTATACTTCAGCACCACAGCATAGTTGGTGGAAGCAGCTGCATTGAACTATAGGTCTTGCCGTCCACGGTGACGGACTCGCCGCCGGTGTAGCCGGTCAGAGTGCCGGTGATCTGCTCAGCCTTGACAGCGGACTGCACACCGGTGTCGCCGCTTTGGTGGAATAGGTATACAGAACCACATCGTCCACTGCGAACTTGTCGGTTCATAGTTGCCGCCGCGGCCTGCGTTCTGAGTCACGGTAACGTTGGCATCCTTGGAAAAAGCGGTAGCTGCGCGGACGGAAGAGATCTCGCCGCCGTACACATGCATGATGGTGATCTTCACGGTACCAGCATCCTTATCGTAGAACACCTCGGTCAGAACGCCGTTGCCGCCGATCTTGGTGGAATCGCCCTTGGACAGTGCATAAAGCACTTTCGGGCGTAGCTTCCGCAACGCCGTCCCACATGGAAGGGTCACATTTCCTAAACAATCGTATCGCTCAGGCCCAGATCCTTGTAGATGTCGCCCAGCTTAACTTCAGTATAGGTCAGGTCCGCCTCATCAGCATAGGAGCCAACCTTCTCATGGGTCCACTCGTTGGTGGGGCGCTCAAAAGGCGTCCGTGGGGGTGAGACAGGCTCAGCTTCTCGCAGTACTTTTCAGCGAACTGGGTCGATTGGCCGTTTCACCCAGGTTGTTGTCGGCCTTGGCATCCTTATACGTAGCAGCCGGGTAGCGCCGATCACAACAGTGCTGCCATCGCTCAAAGTGATATTGGTTCCTTTGTTGGCGTACTTCACCAGATCAGCCTTGAACGCGTTGAACGCCATCTGAGCGGGCCTGCTCACGGGTCAGAGCGGCGGACAGAGCGATTTCTTCCATGCCGTTGTCCAGATCGGCGTCGCTTAGCCAGGGGAAGCTGTGTTGATGGCCCAACTGTTGCCCACCAGGTTCTCGATCTTGGCGTCATAGCCCAGGGCAACCAGCAGCATCTTGGCAAACTGCAGACCCGTCACACCCGCGGTGGGGTTGAAACGGCCGTTGCCGTCGCCGGCAATGATGCCCTCGTTGGTGCAGTAGGCAATGGCCTGCGCTCCAGCAGGTAGCTGCCACGTCAGCGTAGGCGCCACAGTGGTGGTCAGCTTGTCGGCCTTCTCCTGGCCCACCAGCATGTAGGTGATGATCTTCGCAGCCTGCTCACGATTCAGGGTTGCGTCGGGGTTGAAGTTATTGCCGTCGCCGCCATTGAAAATGCCGGCGGCAGTCATAACATCGACCGCCTCTTTGTAAGTGACTTTGAATAATCCTTGTAGTCACTCGCGTCCGCGGCGAAAGCGGCGGTCATCAGGCTCAATGCCATGGCCAGCGCCAGCACCAGGGACAGAACCTTTTTTCAGATTCTTCATGGTTCGGTAGTCCTCCTTTTTTGATCGTTCTGCTCCAAAAGTGATCCAATTCCGGCACAAACAACCCGTTTTCCTCCAAAATACCGGCTTATAAATACCGCATAGCACCTCTTTGACCGCAAAGCAAAAATCCCCGGAAAGCCGCGCCACAGCGGCCTTTCCGGGGATTGCAAACGTATGGATGTTCAATTTGTAGACATTTCGCCAGCAGATGCTGTCGCTGCCTTCCCTCCATCTCTTGTCCCCCAGCTGTTTTCCTTTCCCATTTGGGTAGACATCTGGTAGACATGGTAGACAGGGATTGGAAGAATCTGGATAAACTCACTGCCCGTTTTTTCTCGAAAACATAAAATGCTCTTCGCGCTGCAGTTCAGAGACATTTTCTAACCATTTCATACGAACCGATCATTGTTCAGCGGAAGCGTTGCCTCACCTTCCATTCCTTGCGCACGGGAAATATAAACTGCACCAAATCCCCGGGCGATCAACGGCGGCGCCTCAAACGAGCGGAACGCATTCAGCGTTTCACCGCAGGCCGCAATCCGCAGCTCATACAGTGCGCCGCGAAACGATACTTCCTGCACCACACCTGGGTTCAAAAGTTCTTTCTTCTGACCGGATGCTTCCTCACATGAAAAGACATGCACAAACTCCGGCTGTACCACCGCATGCCCCCACAGGTGCATGCGCAAAACCGGAAAACGCACGGATATTGCTCACTATTGTTCCCCGGCCGATAAACTGCGCCACAAAAGGCGTTTGGGATTCATGCAGATCTCCACCGGAGTGCCCACCTGTTCGATGCGCCCCTTATTCGTGACTACAATCTCATCGGCTACTTCGATGGCTTCCTCCTGATCGTGCGTCACAAAAATACTGGTGACGCCCAAACGTGAAATGGTATGGCGCAGCCAGGCGCAGATCTTTTCGCACCTTTGCATCAATGGCGGCAAAGGCTCGTCCAGCAGCAGCAGGCGCGGGCTGGGCGCAATGGCGCGGGCAAACGCCACCCTCTGCCGCTGACCGCCGGAGAGCTGATTGGGATAGCGCTTTCCCAGCCCCCTCCAGATTGGTCAAGCTGAGCAGCTCCCTCCACCCGCTGCTGAATATACTGTTTGTCCTGCTTTTTTGGATCTCAGCCCAAAGGCGATGTTGTCATAGACTGTCATATATTTGAACAGCGCATAATTCTGAAACACGAATCCGATGCCGCGCTGGCTGCCCGGCATCGTTGACAATTCGTCCATCAATGACAATGTCTCCGGAGTCCTGATGCTCCAGCCCTGCAATCATACGCAGAATGGTGGTTTTTCCGCTGCCGGAAGGCTAACAACGCTACCAGCCGCCCCTCCTCAATTGCCAGATCAATGATCCGCCGCCGGATAAGCATCGTAGGTTTTACGACGTTTTTCAGTTCCACATACATCAGATGTCACCCGCTTGTCACCTTTGTATTCAATCACAGCCCGCACCACCAGAATGATAATGGCAATCACCACCAAGATCGAGGACACAGCAAAAAGCCGGCGCATAACTGTATTCCTGATACAGGGACTCAATATACAGCGGCAGAGTCAGCGTCCGTCCCCGCAAACGCCCTGACAGCACCGACACCGCGCCGAATTCTCCCAGCGCACGAGCCGCGCACAGCACTACACCGTACAACAGCGCCCATTTAATATGAGGAAATGTAATGCGGCGGAAAATGGTGCGCCCGCCGGCGCCCATCAGGGCCGCAGCCTCTTCTTCATCGGTACCCCGAGCCTCCAAAATGGGAATGATCTCCTGGAAATATAAGGAAAGGTGACAAAAATCGTAGCCAGCAAAATGCCGGGGATGGCGTAAACCACACGAATCCCCCGCCTCCGTCAGCAGCGGATAAATCGGACTGGAACGCCCAAAGGTCAAAATAAAAATCAATCCCGCAATCACCGGAGACACTGACAATGGCAGATCGATAAATGTATTCAAAATACGACGGCCGAAAAAGCGGTAGCGCGTCAGGCTCAGGCAGCGAACAGGCCAAAAATCGTATTCACCGCCACCGCGACCAATACCGTGATCATCGTCAGCACCAACGCCTGCAGCGCATACGTGTCGGTAATGGACTCAGGTATACGCCCAAACCCGCACTGAACGCCTGCACCAGCACAAAGACCAGCGGCACCACCAAGAACAGTGCCAAAAAACGCTACGGTTACGCCAATCAGCAACCGGGGAATCCATTTTTTCTGTTTCTGCATGGCATTTCCCCTTCTTTCAGCGCTCGCCCGCACGCTTGGCGGCGCGGCCCTGGATCAGATTCATCAGGAACAGCACCAGAAACGCAATGATCAACATCCCCAGCGCGATGGCTGTGGCCGAAGTATAGTCGTACTCCTGCAATTCCGACATAATCAGCAGCGGCGCAATTTCCGTTTCGTAGGGCTTATTGCCCGCAATGAACACCACGCTGCCGTATTCGCCCATACTGCGGGCAAAGGCCAGGCCGAATCCCGTCAGCATGGCGGGCCGGATCTCCGGGAAAATAATGCGGCGGAAAATCGTGACCGAGAGGCCCCCATGATAAAAAGCCGCTTCCTCCATCTGCCGATCCACCTTCTCCAGCACCGGCTGGATGGAGCGCACCACAAAGGTATGCCTACAAAGATCATGGCAATGACGATACCTGCACGGGTATAAGCCGGAGCCGGGATGCCGATGGACGCGAAATCCGCCGATCAGGCCCGTATTGGCTGTCAGCGACGTGAGCGCCATACCGGCCAGCACCGTCGGCAGAGCGAAGGGCAGTTCAATCATGCCGTCCAGCAGGCGTTTGCCTGGAAACTGGTAACATACCAGCACCCAAGCCATGATCAAGCCCATCACCATATTGATGAGCGACGCCAGCAGCGCCGTTTCCAGACTCACGGCAAAACTCATCAGGACGCGCCGTCGGGTGATTGGCAAAAAAATCCATCACCGTCAGATCCGCACTGCTCCAGAAAATCGAGGCCAGCGGGATCAGCACGATCAGGCTCAGCATACTCAGCGTAACGCCGATGCTCAAACCAAACCCCGGAATCACCGAGGTAGCCGTGTTGAATTTCCGTGTGCCGTCCGGCGCAACAAACGGCGATTTTGACCATTTCTGCACATCCTGCAACGTCGCTTACCCCCTTGCCGCTCAATCTTCCTCGGGCTCCATATTCTCGTAGATCATATCAAACACGCCGCCCTCGGCAAAAGAATTTCGCCTGGGCCTCCGTCCAGCCCCCGAAATCTTCGATGGTGACCAATTCCACATTCAGATCAAAACGGTCGCCATACGCGGCCAGGATTTTCAGGATTGCTGGGACGGTAATAATATTCCGCCGCCAGACGCTGAGCCTCGTCGGAATAGAGATAGTTGATGTATTCCGTAGCCAGCCTGACCGTGCCGTTCACCCGTGTCACCTCATCCACCACCGCCACCGAAGGCTGGCAGAGGATACTCACCGAGGGGCGTGACCAGTTCATATTCGCCGGGATATTCCTCCATGGCGAGATACCCTTCGTTTTCCCAAGTCAGCAGCACGTCGCCTTGTCCGTTTTTCCACAAAAGACGTGGTTGCTCCCCGAGCGCCGGAATCCAAGACCAGCACATTCTGATACAGCGCTTCGATGTATTCCTTCACCCGCGCCTCGCTGCCGCCGTATTCCTGCTGCGCCCAGGCCCAAGCGGCCAGGAAATTCCACCGGGCGCCGCCGGAGGTTTTGGGATTTGGTGTGATCACGCCCACATCCGCGCGCACCAGATCATCCCAGTCCTCAACATTCTTGGGATTGCCTTTGCGCACGAGGAAAACAATTGTCGAGGTATAAGGGGCGGAATCGTTGGGGAAATTCATCGATCCAGCCTGCGTCGATAAGCCCCTCCTCAGCAATGGCCTGTACGTCGGCCTCCAGCGCCAGCGTCACCACGTCCGCCGGCAGCCCCTGGGAAACGGACAGTGCCTGGGCGCCGCTGCCGCCATGGGACTGGATAATCTCCAGATGTTTACCCGTCTCCTGCCGCCAATGCTCAGTAAACAAGGCGTTGTATTCCTCATAAAACTCCCGGGTCGGGTCATAAGACACGTTGATCAGCTCCGGCTCGCCCAACTTGGCGCAGCCTGTCAGCAGCGCTGCGCTTAGCAGCAGCACCGCGCAAGCGCCTCTTCTTTCTCTCACTCCCGTACCCCACTTCTTTTTCATTGCTTTTTCCCCAGCGTCTGCTATACTGAAAGAAACGAACCTGCCGCGGAAAACCCGCGTTGTTTTTCATCGGAATTCTTTATATTATACCTGTCCGGCACTGGAAAGGCAAGTCCCTGTTGCGTCGGGCACGGAAGGAGGAACGGAGCAAATGTCCATGAATCGCGTGGCGCTGGTCACCGGAGCTGGCCGGGGCATCGGCCGGGCAATCGCCCTGGAAGCTGGCTGGGGCCGGCTGGGATGTGGCTGTGAATTACCGCACCAGCGCCGCAGGCGCAGAAGAAATTGCCTCAAACATTATCATCCTGGGCCGCCGGGCCATTGCCGTGCAGGCCGACGTCGCCAACGCGCAGGCCGTACGCGCTATGGTGGCCGACGTGGAAGACCGTCTTGGCCCGGTGTCGCTGCTGGTCAACAACGCCGGTCTTTCCTGGACCGGCCTGTTTCAGGACACGGCGTATGACGCCTGGCGCCGCCTGTTCACCGTGAACGTAGACGGAGCGTATCACTGCATTCAGGCCGTACTTCCCCGGATGCTCCATGAAAAAGAGGGAAACATTATCAACGTCACTTCCATCTGGGGGCTTCACGGCGCCTCCTGCGAGGTGGCTTACGCCGCCACCAAGGCTGCGCTGGTGGGGCTGACCAAATCACTGGCTGCCGAGCTGGCCTCCGGTATCCGGGTCAACGCCGTGGCGCCGGGCTTCATTGATTCGGACATGCTCCGCGCCCTGGGGAAGGATACCGTCGCATCCCTGGCGCAGGAGACGCCCCTGGGGCGGATCGGCACTGCGGAAGACGTGGCCAAAGTCGTCCGCTTCCCTGGCCGCCGCCGATTCTGATTTCATCACCGGCCAGATTCTGACCGCCGACGGCGGCTTCACCCTGTAACAGCAGGCTGCATGCACCCGCCGGCGGCAGATTGCGTTTTTGCGCGACACAGTTTTCCAGCGCTTCTTCCCCCGGTATTTTCTACTTACATTCCCTCCCGTTTTTATGTTATACTTTCCGCAAGAGGAAAAGTGCACAGCACCTTGTCGGTATCATTGGAAACGACCCGCGCCGGCGCGCGGGGAACAACACGCACAGGACACGCCCCTGCGTGTTTTTTTTGCGCTCTTTTCCCACTGCAGCCATACTGTGATTTGAAGTTGAAAAGGAGACTGGTTCCAATGCCGAAAAACAAACTGCAAGAAGTGATCTTTTCCCTGCTGATGGTTCTCGCCATGGTTTATGCCATGGTGTGCTACAACATCGCCCTGGCTCAGGGCGGTTTGCACAACGCCGTATTCCTTCTGGCCCTGCGGAGTTGCCCATCATGGCGCCCGTCGCTTTCGCCCTGGAAGTGCTGGTGGTGGGCCGATTGGCCCGGCGGATGGCGCTGCGCGCCTGGTCTGCGTGGAACGCGACCCGCAGATCCTGGTAACCCTGGCCGTTTCCTCCATGACCGTATGCCTGATGTGTCCGCTGATGAGCCTGTTTTCCGTGGCGCTGTTCCAGCATCCCGGCGTGCAGCTCCCCGCCGCATGGCTGCAGAGCGCCGCGCTGAGCTTCCCCCCATGGCTCTGTGCTGGCAGCTCTTTTTTCGCCGGCCCCGCCGTGCGCTTTGTGTTCCGGCTGCTGTTTTGCCCGGCCGCATGCCGTGCCTGTGCCCCGAACAGAGCACGGGTCTTCGTCGCTCTGAGCGCAGCAAAAAGCCGTCGTGCTCCCTCAAGGGGCACGACAGCTTTTTTCACTGATATAACTTATGCCCCGGCCTCCTGCCTGCAGTATTCCACAAACCGGATAACGGGCGGCTCGCCATAGTCGTGCCAGCGCTGGGCAGGGGCGTTTGGGCAGATAGCCCAGCTTTTCCATCTCGTCGGCCACATCCTGCAGGCCGTACTTTCATACGCTTCGCGGTAGGGCCAGCCGGTCCAGATCCCAGTCCCGTGCCTCGTAAATGAGATCCACCATCTCGTTCCACTGCTGCCAGTCGGCCACTTCGCCCCAGGAATCGGGAATCGACATGGTGCGCCAGACCTCAATCTCCATACGGCGGCAGCGACCATGATTGCGAATCAGAATAGCGCGCAGCAGCAGCTTGAGCGGCAGGCCGCCGCATCAGCTCCTCGGCGGTCATTGGATAACCCGTGGCAGCGGCGTACATCTCCGCCTCCATAGTGGGCCACCAGGGATCGGGGCTTTTGCCATTCACAGCTCATGACAGAATCCTTGATCTCGGCATTGTTCTGCACATTGATGATGGCACGGATCAGATTCGGGCTGTGATAGGGATCAGCCATGGCCTCGGCGTGGTGTTCAAACTCGCTGTGGAAATGCTCCACGGTGTTGGCGTCGCGGGTAGAGAAGCATGCGGATGATGCAGGCAGCCAGCCAGGTGGGCTTTTCCACGCTGCCCTCGTAGCCGCGGCCCTGCCAGTGGACGCTCTGCCCCAGCCGCCTTCCAGGGGAAACCGGGATGGGCAGCGGCTTTCCGCCCAGCATCTGGGAATAGCGGCCGTGGTAGACCGTTTCACTGTAAGTATCATAGCCCATTTCCCGGATGGCCCGGGCCATGCCCCTCGGCAAACAGATTGCCGTAATAGCCTCTGCGGTAAACCAGGTTGTCGATGAAGGTGCGGATGAAAGCGGTGTTCTCCACATCCACCTCCATACCGGTACCCAGATCCATGCCCTCAAACAGCCCCTCTTTCTTACCCATGCCCAGCCAGGTCTGCAGCCACGTCGATTTCCCATTTGTCGATGCCATATTCGTTGCACAGATCGTTCACAATGGTGCCTCGCTCATAATCGGGCTTCCACAGATCGTAAATATCGGGCAGAATCACCTTGCCCTGGGCTTCAAAATCCGGGGTCGGAAAAAGTCCGGGGCCGGGAAATCGCGGCCCAGCAGCTTACAGGGAGCGCAATAGTTCTGCCTGGTAGGCCAGAACATGCCCACCGGGGCGGGGGATATCCGCTTTGTAACCGAATGTACTGGCGCTGACGCATTTTTCAATATGGTTGACCGGCTTATCCTCAAAAGCGCTGGGGCCGTTCATCAGCAGAGCGTTGCAGCGCTGATTGCATCCCGGACTGCAAGCCACGTTGCCGCGGTCGTATTTCACCTCGAACTCGCCGCCGGGCACGCCCAGCTGATCCAGGTGCAGCACCGGGGAAGGCCGCATACTGGGATTGTTCATGTTCAGGCGCAGGTATTTAAGCTTTTCAATATCCGCCGGCGCCACCATACCGGTGCCATGGACCGTGACGGCTTTTCAGCCCTTGCTGCCCCATACCGCACCGAAGCCTCCCTTGGCAAAGGCGCAGTCGTTGCTGGTGGTGATGGAGGCAATGCGCACCAAATGTTCTCCGGCTGGACCGATGACCATGCTTTTATACTCATGGCCGCATTTGTCCTCAAGGGCCTTCTGGGTCTGATGGACGCGCATGCCCACAGGTCGTCAGCGGGCAGAATTTCGATTTTGTCGTCCTCAATTTTTAATATATACGTGTTCCTCCGACTTACCCTCAATGATAAACCCGTCGTAACCGGCATATTTCAGTTCCGTAGCAAACCAGCCGCCGATGTTGCCAAAGGTAAACTGCTCAGGCAGCACGCTGGGGCCGATGGCACAGGCGGCGCTGCGGCCTCCGGCAGGGATACCGGTGCCGGTGGTGGGACCGTTCATATAAATAAACTTGTTCCCTTCGTCAAAAGCGCCGGTACCAGGAGCCACTTCATCCCAGAAGATACGGTGGATCAGCATGCGCCCGCCCACATATTTGGGCACATACTGATAAGTGCTCAAAGTGGAAACCTCTGGTGGTCAGGTTGATGCGGGCAATTTTGCCGCAGTAGCCATAAAAAGTCTTTGGGTATTTTCCGGGGTTTCCAGCAGATCGGCAATTTTATAATTCGGCATATGGTTATCCCCCTTTTTTATTCCGCGTCTAACTCTGCAGGCCGGGCTCCATCCTCGGCGAACAGGGAATCCTGGCTCAGGCCGATACAGCGCACGGGACACCATTTAATACACTGCGGGCCTTCGGGATTGTCCCGGCACAGATCGCATTTCACAGCCTTCCACTGCTTGCGCACCTTATCCCGCTTCATCGCAATGCGGCTGGGCTGGAATTTGCAGTGCCTGGCGCACAGCCCGCAGCCGATGCAGGATACCTCGTCGATATAAACGATGCCATTTTCATCGATTTTCATGGCCGCTCCCTTTTTGGGGCAGGCATCGTAGCAGGGATGGTCACTGCACTGCTGGCAGGCCAGAACCCGGTGGATCATGGAACGGGTACCCAAATCGATCGGATGCGGCTGTTGCCCGGACCGGTGAAGCCTTCATGGCTCAGCCCGCACAGGATCGAGCAGGTTTCACAGCCGGTACACAGAGAGTATTCCGGGGAATACTGCACGATATGGTTGCCATACTCCTCCAGTGCCCCAGCGGCAGCCGGTTCGGTTGCATATATTTTCTCACCCATCGTAAAAACTCCTTTCAAACGAATCGCACATTTTCCCAACGGTATTTCATCACACGAGGCAATGCCTATGTGGAAACAGTCAGTTCCGCCGCACAGCGTCAGCGTGGCCAAGGGCTTTTTTCTTCCATGCGCCGCTGAAATAATAGATCTGCGTCAGCAGTAGCGTGAGGACCCACGATGGGACGAAAGCCCACCAGATGCCCGTTTCATCCGTGCCGATCAGATGAAGGAAACCCCAGGCAAAAACCACGCGCAGGAGCATCATGGCAATCATAGCGACCATGGCGAACAGCGTGTCGCCCGCGCCGGCCATGGTGTTCAACGCAACGTGAATCAGCCCCAGTACCCAGTAAAATAGCGGCGTAACCGCCAACATCCCAGCTCCCATGACCACAATTTGCGCCGCTTGGTCTGGATACTCCGCCGCAGAAACAAACAGGCTCATCCAGAACATGCGCCCAGGGGTGACTACTACAGCTAGCGCAGCGCAGATGACAAGCGTCATCACACAACCGGTTCGGTAGCCTTGGCGCACTCGACCAAAATCTTCTGCTCCGACATTCTGTGCAGCAAAGGTGGACAGAGCTGAGCCAAGGAAAGGATCGGCATGACGGCAAAGGTATCCACCTTCACGGCTGCGGTATAGCCTGCGATCAGAGCCGTGCCAAAAGGATTGATCAGACCCTGCATCAGTACATGGCCGAAGGAAATACTGGCCTGCTGCAGTCCCATAGGCAGTCCGAAGCGAAGAATAGCAGAAAACATCCCACCGTCACAGCACCACGCACCACAAAGTCGCAACTGCGGCACCGCCTTCCGGATATACAGGGCCGTCAGCGCTGCGCCAGCCCTTCAGCAAAGATGGTCGCAAAGCCCGCACCCATCACGCCGAGGCTGAAAACACAGACAAACATTAGATCCAGCCCGGCATTGACGCAGCAGGAAAAGATCAGAATATAGAGAGGCATCTGTGTATTGCCCAAGCCCCGCAACAAGCCAGAGAGCTGATTGTAAAACACATTGCACACCAATCCGCACAAAATGGTGCGCAAATAAACCTCTGCAAAGGCGTAGTCCTCTACCGGTGTCCGCAGTACGGTAAGAAAGGGATCCACCAGAAGCTGCCCCACAAGGGTGAGCACAACAGCCACGACCAGAGACGTCCACACCACGGTGGACACCGCCACAGGCAGTTCCTTTTCCCGGCCAGCGCCGAACAACTGGGATACCACAATGGAAGACCCCACAGAAAGCCCAATGAGCAGCGCATTGACAAAATGGAAAGCCGGCGAAGCCACCCCTACCCCGGCCAGAGCTTCCGGCCCTACAAAGCGGCCCACAATCATCGTGTCCACCAGATTGTAGGACGCCTGAAACACATTGCCCAGCAGCAGCGGCAGAACCAGCACCATGATCTGTCGCCAGGGTGTCCCTCCGTCAGATTCCTGACCACAAAAACACCTGCCTTCTCCTGTACGCGGGCGGGGTTCCGCGTTCATCATTCAATCGTACTATAACGAAAGAACCTTTTCTCCGTCAAACGCTGTGGCAGGCCCGTTATTCGCAGAACTGTTTACGCAAAAACAAATGCTTATCAATACGCCGTTTTTAAACAAACAGAATTTCGCTGATTGTCATTACAATTGCTTCTCAACATCCATTTTCGATGAATTCATTGCATTTTTATCTGTTAAATTCGCCCATTTTTAAAATATTGCCTTTTATTTGTTCTTTATGTTACAATAAATCATTATCATATTGTAATAGTTTCTTAGATTACATTTTGATTTCCATCGGTTGCAAAAGGAGGCGCGCTTATGGATATCCGAGGACTTAAATATTTTATCAGTGCCGCAGAATGCCTGAATTTTACCCGCGCGGCTAAAGAGTGCTTTATCACCCAGACTGCCATGAGCCAGCACATTGCAAACATGGAAAAAGAGCTGGGATTTCAGCTGTTTATCCGCAACAACCGCAATGTGGAGTTGACCACTGCCGGACGGGTTTTTACGAGCAGATGAAAGCCGTGGTTCACAGTTACGACAACGCCGTACGCCACAGCCAGAACCTTTCCAGCGGCGGCGAAGGCAGCGTGGTGGTAGCCGTGCCCAGCTGTATCGAAGGGCTGATCTTCATGTCTCGCCTGCGCTACTTCAAAACGCATTACCCCACCATAAAGCTCACGGTCAACCTGATCTCTCCGCGTTATATGGTGGACCGGCTGCGTCGCGGCGAATGTGATATCGCCATCTGCTGGCCTTTACGATATGATGGAGGCTGAGGAGCTGACAGTACATAGTCTGGGAGAATTCAAAGGGCTACCTAATCTGCTCCACAGAGCATTCACTGTCCTCCTACAAGCGCGTCCCCGGAAAAACTGGCAAACGAACGCTTCACCATGGTGGACCTGCGCGGCATGCCCGCCACACAGCGGGCCATGTACCGTGACTGGAAACGCCTGGGTCTGGTGCCGCCGGTCAACCCCTTCCTTCGATCAAGTCAACCGCATGGAAGAACTGCTGTTCGCCGTAGGTATGGACAATATTGTAGCTCTGGTACCCGAATTTGTACGCAACAACATCACCGGAAACATGTGCTTTCTGGAATTGGATATGCCCAATCCCCCCCCCATGTTTCGCATGAGCGCCGGATATCTTACCAGTAACACCACCCCTGCCGTGCGCACTGCCCTCAACATCCTGCTCGACAACCGGATCCCCATGGACTATTGATGCACCGCGCCGAATAAAACCAAACAAATCCAGATAAAACTAAACAAATAAAAAAGTTTCGAATCTTTCCTGAAAACGAGGGAAATTCGAAACTTTTTCTTTTTTTTCTGTGCTAATCAACAGAAATTCTTTTTGTTAAATCCATAACAAAACCGATTCGCTCTGACGCTACAATATCTTTTTATTTTACAGCGGCAAACCCATTCCATACACTGGATACGAACGCGGCAGCTCGTTTCGTTGCGCTCCGCTGCCACTAGGCAGCGCACGGATCGAGAGGGAAAGGCAAATGTAAAAGAAAGTGAGTGTGAGTTTATGCAGCAAAAGAGTTCTATGCGCTGGGTCATTCTCTTCATTTTGGTTCGGCACAGCCATGCTGAACTTTTTCCAACCTGATCTTCGCTTCCCGTCCCACCGACGTGATGGAACAGTTCAACATGCCCCCGACCCAGCTGACCGCAATTTCCCCCGTCGGCCAGCTGCCCGGCGCTTTCTTCAGCGTGTGGCTGGGCCACGATCGACAAAAGGGCGTGCGGATGCTGCCTGGCATTCTGCTGGCGCTGGCAGCTGCCTGCCAGATCTGGCGTTGCTTTGCGGCAGATTATGTCTCTTTGTTCATTATCACTTTCCTGGCCGGCGCTTTCTTCCTGCCCACGCAGATCCTGCAGGGCAAGTCCTGGGCGTCTGGTTCTCCTGCGAGGAAATGGGCACCGCCATGGGAATTTACGGCGCAGGCGCGGGCCTGGGCACCACGCTTGCCTTTGCTTTCGGCGGCCTGTTCCCCACCATCGGCATAGCGTTTATGGTGATCGCCGCGGATACGTCATCGAGGCGGCGCTGTGGTTCCTCTTCATTAAAATGCCTGCAGGCCTGGCCGGCGTCTGGTTTCTGAAGCGCCCAAGGGCAACCTGAAAACGTGTTCAAAAAGCAAAAATATGTGGCTTCTGATGATCTGCGGCGGTCTGTCCGTAGGCGCGGCGCTGCTGCTCAACAGCTACCTTGTCAACGCGTTCCTTGCCAAGGGCATGGCTCCGGCAGCCGCCAGCGGCGTGGCCACGCTGCTCAACGTGTGCCTGCTGATCGGCGGTATTCTTTCCGGCATCGTTGTGTCCAAAGTGGGCCGGTATAATCTTCCCCTATATCGTCATCTGTGCAGGCGGCGCAGTGCTGTACCACCTGGCCTACATGCCGCCCATCAGCCCCCTGACCTATGTGCTCGTAGCCGCGGCGGCATCATCGTCTCCGGTTCCATCGGCGTGAACATGGCCCGCATCCCCTGCTGCCTCTGACCGGTGAATTCGGCCCTGAAGACGTGGGCGCAGCCGGCGGCATGAACAACACCGCCGTGGGTATCTGCGGGTTCGTAGTACCTGTAATTGTGGCCAATTTTGTGGGTACGAACTACACCATGATCTTCACCCTGATGGCTGTGTTCCTGATCATCATCGCCATTGTCGGCGGCGTACTGATGCCGGAGTTGGGCGAAAAGGGCAAACTGGCCCAGCAGGGCCCGCGCGCAGCACAAATAAGCGCAAGCACGGCGGACCGAACGTGTCAAACCACTGGCAGCCACTGTCAGGCAGCAATACATAATTATTAAGGAGGAATTCATTATGGCAAGAATGGAAGGCAAAATCGCAGTTGTCACCGGCGTCGGTTCCGGCATCGGCAAAAGCGATTGCAGAGATGTTCGCCGCAGAAGGCGCAAAGATCATCGGCGCCGACTTCAACGCACAGGCCGGTCAGGCCACCATCGATGGCATCGTTGCCCAGGGCGGCGAAGCCACCTTCGTACAGGCCAACCTGCGGCAGAAAGAGGACGTGGAAAAAAATCAAGGACGTTGCCGTGCAGAAATACGGCACCATCACCACTCTGGCCAACTGCGCCGGCGTTCTGGTGCATAAGCACTTCCTGGATCACAACGACGACGATTACGCGTTTATCGATGAAACCAACTTCCGCGCTTATGTCTGGATGATGCAGGCTTTTCCTGCCCCTGATGACTCAGGAAAACAGCCACGGCAAAACGCCGTGCTCAATATTGCCTCCATTTCCTCCATCAAGCCCGAGAGCGACGCTTATTACTATGGCGCTTTCAAGGCCGCCGTGGACTTGATGACCCGCAACCTGAGCCGCGAATTCTCCCCCAGGGCGTACGCCTGAACGTCATCTGCCCCGGTCCAGTCATGTCCAACATGACCCCAAGGACGTCCAGGAGAATCCGGAAATTCAGGCGGATATGTGCAAACACGTTTGCTCCATCGGCCGCCTGGGTCAGCCCAAGGACATCGCGTATGCCGCCACCTACCTCTGCTCCGACGAAGCCACCTGGGTCACCGGCGCCCACTTTGTCATCGACGGCGGCGCCTGCATGATGGGCTGAGCCCTCGTTTCTGGGTTTCTCACTCCCAATCCAAACTTAAAAAGCCCCGACTTTCCAAAGAAAGCCGGGGCTTTTTGCGTCCGTCATAAAAGTTTTTATGCCCGTGCAGCCTGTGCCGTCCGGTAGGCGGCAAAGGGTAGCATCGTCAAAAGCACACCATCGTAACCGTGCGCACAGAGCGGGCCGTTTTCAGGAAAGTTTCGATCGCGTCCACCGCAATGGCCGCCGCCTGGTCCAGCGGATAGTGGTAGACACCGGTGCTGATGGAAGGGAAGGCCACCGTTTCACAGCCATATTCCTCCGCCAGACGCAGCGCGTTTTCATAGCACGCGCGCAGGGCCTGCGCTTCCCCCTTGCAGCCACCGTACCACACCGGTCCCGGTGTATGAATTATAGTTTGCCCGCAGGCGGTACCCCCGGGTAAGTTTGGCCTGCCCGGTCCGGCAGCCGTGCAGCGTCCGGCATTCCGCCAGCAGCTCCGGCCCGGCGGCGCGGTGAATGGCCCCATCCACACCGCCGCCGCCCAGCAGCGTGCAGTTGGCAGCGTTGACAATTGCATCTACCGCATAAGTGGTGATGTCGCCCCGTTCGATGTGCAATCCCATGGTTCACAGTCCCCTTTCTTCTGCGCTCAGCGCGCTCCGGCCGGCAGCGGAAAGCGCCGCTTCAGCAGCACCCGCCCAAAACAGGCCAGCGTGCGTCCGGAGCTGGGCGGCAGCACCACATCTGCGTCTGCACGCGCCCGGTTGAGGGAAAAAAGATACACGATTCCAAGTGCGTCTTTGTAATACTGTTTGCAAAAGTATCCCCATCCACGCAGAAAATCCCTACATCCCCATTTTGCAGCGGTTCCCGTCCCACATAGACAATGGATCCATCCGGGATATGCGGCTCCATGGAATCTCCACAGATGCGCACCGCAATTGGGCGGCGTCCTCCCCTCCGGCGTCGATCATCTCGTATTCCTCGCCCAGCACCGGAGAAGCATAGCCCGCCGCCGCAGGCGAAGCAAACAGTGGAATGCGCCGCGCCGGCCTGGGCGTCGGCAACACAGCCACCGAACCGGCGTGCTTTTTCCTCCACCGCATCCAACACTGTGTTCACAGCGGCTTTTCCCTTGGCACTCAAGGCCCGGTAACGCTGCACCAGCCGCTGCTCACCGGAAGAGAGCACTCCGCCGCCGGGCCGGAAACTGTCCTGAAACAGATAGTTCGGCTCGGCATCCAACGCAGAGAACAGCCGCAGCAGCACATCTTCCCGCGGCATACTGACGCCGGTTTCGTAATTGCCCACAGCGGACTTGCTGATGCCCAGCTGCCGGGCCAGCTGCTGCTGCGTCATGCCTTTTTTCTTCGCGCCTGCGGCAGCCGTTCTCAAAGCTCATGGCCTGCACACCCTTTCCTGTTTCCATTGTACCGAGCCGTACCCTTTCTGTCAACGAAAAAGCACAAGTTTTCTGGATTTATATCTTGACAATTCCAGAACATTTGTGCTATTATCAGTTGCCGCCAGAAAACTTGGACAAGCACCCATTAACTTCCACTAAATCATGGCTTTCCAGCGTTCTGTTCCCGCCGGATCCCCGGCAAAAAAGAACCGACCGCTTTACAGCGATCGGTTCCTGGTGGGGGAAGGTGGATTCGAACCACCGAAGCCGAAGGCAACAGATTTACAGTCTGTCCCCATTTGACCGCTCTGGAATTCTCCCATATAAAACTGGAGCTGGTGGACGGACTTGAACCCCCGACCTGCTGATTACAAATCAGCTGCTCTACCAACTGGAGCTACACCAGCGCATCCAACAGCAGTGATTAGTCTACCAGAAAGCAAACCTTTTGTCAAGGAAAATTTGAAATTTTCACCTTGTTTTTTTCAATTGGAAAGGAAGTGTATCTCTTTGCCTGTTCGGCATGTTCAGCCTCCCGATCCACAGCGCGCCGAAGCGGCGGCCCACTGCGAAACCTTCTTGGTGCGGCGCTGTACGACGGAGACGAATTTTACGCCGTCAACGGCTGCGTTGTGTGCGAAGACTGTCTGCCCGGCTTCGCCCGGGAGGAATACCGCTCCTTCCGCCTCAGCGGCAGAGAATGGAGGATGTTATGACACTGCGCGAGTTATCTTATGAATACAAAGCCCACGCCGACACCCTGTCGCTGCGCATGAAGCAGCTGCGTCTGGCGGCGCGGGAAACGGAGGATCCCGAGCGCCGGCACCGCCTGGAGCGGCGGATTCTGGAGCTGCGTCCCCTGCTGCAGGAGGCCAGGGAGCTCGCCGTACTGACACGAAATTATTACGACAGGAGGTATCACAAGAATGAAAAGTATACCCTATGACCGGCGGCGCACACACTGAGCAGCGATATGGCCGCCTATATGCGCGCCGTAGCGCCGGACAACGACGAAGCCGTATCCCGCCTCAAACGCAACCTGCGCATTGCCCGGCAGGAGGAGCTGACTGCGCGGCAGGCCCAGGTGCTGCGGCTGTACTTTGAAGAAGAAATGACCATGGAAGCCGTGGGCCATGCCCTGGGCATTTCAAATCCACGGTGTCACGCACCATCGCCCGGGCCAAACAGCGCCTGAAGCGATGCCTGCGCTACGCGCTGTAAGAAATGGGAGGACCACGGTCCTCCCATTTCTTTATTTGCATCCCCGCTGCTTTTTTGCTATAATGCAGACTGGTAAAGGAGGCCTCGATCATGCTCTACAACACCACCCGCCAGCGCTGGGCCCCGTGGCCCTGGCCGTGCTGGGCAGTTTGATCTATTCCATCGGCATCAATTATTTTGTCACTCCTGCAGGGGCTGTACAGCGGGGGCTTCCTCGGCGTTGGACAGATCATTCGTACCCTGCTGATCACCAATCTGGGGCTGAATTTTGGCAGCCTGGATGTGGCCGGCCTGATCTACTTCGCCCTGAACATTCCGGTGTATCTGATTGCATTCCGCTCTATCTCAGGGCATTTCGGCATCAAATCTCTGCTGTGTACCATCTGCAACACCGCCTTTCTCGCCTGCTGACCCCGCCCGCCGAACCGATTCTCTACGACGTGCTGGCTTCCTCGATTCTGGGCGGCATCATTGCCGGCGCAGGCATCGGCCTGATGCTCTACGACGGCGGCTCTTCCGGCGGCATGGATATCCTGGGCGTATATCTCATGAAAAAAAGCCCCGGCATGTCCGTGGGCCGCATCAATATGGCTTTTAATATCACGCTTTACATCATCTGCCTCATTCTGTTCCAGTCCCCAGGTGGCCATTTATTCCATTATTTACTCCGTATTCTGCGGCTTGATTGTAGATCGCCTGCACCAGCAGAATATCGCGGTAATGGCCTGGGTTTTCAGCAAACGCCAGGACGACGCCCTGCGGGATTATGTGACGGGCACCCTGCACCGCTCCGTGACTTACTGGCCCGCCACTGGCGCGTATCAGAACAGCGAAACCAACGTGATGTGCATCTGCATGTCCAAATACGAACTGGAAGACTTCCGGCATGCCATGCTGGAAATTGATCCAGACGCCTTTTCGTCACCGACGAGGGCGTCCGATCCACGGAAACTATCACGCCAGGATTTAACCCAGAAAGCTCCTGCCTTAGGCAGGAGCTTTCTATTGCACCGCCGCTCGCTCTGCCGCAGCGGCGGCAGGAAAAATATTCTGATCGGTTGCATCTTTTCATGCAACTTTTGCCCTGCCCCTACACAATAAGTGTAGGGCCTTTTTTTCGGAAAAGCCCCAAAATTCGACTACACAAAGGAGAAATCAACTTGAACTATACAAAAAATTATCACTTAAGCCAATGGGATGCCGCCGACCGCGTCCTGCGGGAGGACTTCAACCGAGACAACGAAACAATTGATGCAGCGCTGGCAGCCGTGCAGGATCGGCTGGACAGTCTGCAGGCCCGCCACACGCTGCAGCAGATCAAAGCATTCACCGCCGATACAGCGCAATACGGCAGGATCACCTTCCCTATGGATGACGTCGCATGGTCGGACTGGAATCTCATCCATCTGTTCATTGACGCCAAAATGCGCTCCGCCATGGGTTACCATATCCTGCTCAACAATACCAACAATACTCTGCTCAGCAACTGCGCCACCCAACACCAAACGCACCTGATCTTTTTTCCTTTTTATAAAGGCAAATCTCCGGTGGCCAGCGTCCGTCTCTTCGGCGGCTCTTTTTCTGGAACACCACCTTGTTCCAAAACTGCACCGCTTTGATTCTTGATCCGGCTTACGATGAGTATCCATTATTAGCCGGCACAACATTCACTCTGTATGGGCAAAAATGACAACTGCAATTAAAAACAGTGCCCCGCTCGTGAGCGCGGGGCACTGTTTTTAATAGATTGTCAAATAAATCTTCTGGAAAGATCAGCCCATAATCTGATCAGTCAAGGTGTCGCCATCAATTGTGACGGAAACCTTATAAACCAGATTGTTGTTGCTGTTGGTCACAATATTCGAAATCGTAGCGCTGCCACTGGCCAAATTACCATTGCCATTGCCGATTTCATAGGTTTTGTCACTGGTGGTGTTGGTCGCAGTCACAGTGTAGCTGTATGCCGCAGTGTCACTGCCATTGGTAGACGTAATCTTCAGATCAATGTTGTTGCCGTTTTTCTCCAGCTTTACAGTATAGGTTGCATTCTGGTTGGAACCATCACCGGAGTTGCCAGCATTGGCAACTTCCAGCACATAAACCATGGTGACCTTACCACCATCATAGAACACAACAGCCTTGACTGCGCCGTTTTTATCATTGCTGCGGTCGATTGCCGTCTTCAGTGCGCTCACGCTGGTGATCTCGTTGCTGGTGTACACGTCCGCATCGCGGTCATCCTTGTCGCGGTTGTCGCCATGATGACGTTCTCAGCGAAGTCAACATCGTTCAGGTAGACATTGTGACCATTAGCCGTGAATTCTTTGGCGCTCAATGCATTGTTGTACACACCGGTCAACTGACGGCCACCGGTATAATCATCCTTGTCAGAGTTCAGCGCCAGACCATAGTAACCGGTTTCATCGTCATAATTTGCATCCTTTGCAATGTCAGAGAACTGGCTGGACAGAGCCTGTGTATAAGCATCCAGTGTAATCACGCCTTCAGCGTCATCGCTGTTGTCCCAGGTATAGAAACCAATAGCGGGAGCAGTGCTGCCCTCCACGGTTGCATTCTCGATCTTGCCGGTACCATCCAAGTAGTACAGTTCAACATTGTAAACGGTCTGATACTCGCCATCCTTGTCTTGTAAGATCTCTTATCCTTGGACACTTCCTTGACAAAGACCACGTCATCGCTGGAACCGCTGAACTTATCGGACACCAGAATCACGTAGGAAGCAACCTTGTTCTTGCCATCTGCCTTGGTGATTGCAATTGCAGTGGTTTCATTCGAATTATTGTTCTTCTTTGCGCTGGTACCGCCCACAGCGGTGGTCACGCCAATGTCCTTGCCGTCATCCTCCACCTTGACATACTTGGTGGTATCGTTCAGGTAAATCTTGTCGCCAGCGACAGTCATCTTGGTGTCGTCCTTAGCCAGATCGTCACCGATCGCAGCGGGCGCCTTGCTGTTGGCAATCACGGTATAGGTATTGCTGCCGGTATATGCCTTGGCCGTATAGCTGCTGCCGCTCTTGGAGAAGGTGAACAGGCCCTGAACCGTCTTGAAGTTATCCGTAAACGTAGGAGTTCCATCAATACCCAGAGCGGTCATAGTAGCAGAATCGGAATCCTTGATCTGAACTCAGTCACAGTGCCTTCCTCGATGGAAACAGCCTGTGCATAGTAAGTGGTGTAGCGGCTCTGATCACGCACCACGCCGGTGACATAATACACGTCGGTGATCTTAGCGGCTTCGCCTTCATCAATACCGATAACATAACCGTTCTTATCAGTGTAAACAGTGTAGTCGGTATCATCCAGATTCAGGGTCAGGCTGCCCATAGCGGTAGCAGTGGTAGCACCAGCATCCACCAAGCGCATGCAGAGACATTTCCGTGCCGTCCAGGCTGATGTTTTGCCTTGGAACCGCTGTTATTTGGTATCTTGCCGGTCTTGGCCTCTGCCACATAGGAATCCAGAACCACGCTGCCGTTGCCGCCCTTCAGGGCCACGGCCAGGACGGTGCCTTCCTCATAATCGGAAGTATAACCGGCCAGTTCCTTATCGGAATTGTTGTCATAGCGGTCATAATAGGTGCCGCCGAGCCAGTCTCGTTCAGACCCTGCAGCGTGATGGAGCAGGTAGCGCCCTGCTTGGTGTAAGTGCTGGACAGGCCAGTCTCAATCTCATCAATCTGAGCCAGGCTGTAGCGCAGCACGGCGATCGTCTCGATCTCGTTGTCATCGTTCATGAAGACTTCGATCTCATCGCCAGCCTGCAGATCCAGGTCAGCCAATGCCTTGTAGCTGGTAGCAGACTGCTTGTCGCCATTGACGTAAACAGCGATCTTGGAAGCCACGTCATCCTCGCTGTAGTTCATGTAGTCGCTGTCGGTCACAATAGCTTTCTGCGCATCAATGCTCTTGTTCAGCACGATGGAATCATCTGCCTCGTCACCATAGGTTCCAACGGTATCACCATCGTAAACCCAAGTGGTAGCGGGACGGCCGAAAGCTGTCAACCTGATCTGCGCTCTTGGTGGAAACCTTCAGATCCTTGCAGTACTTTTCAGCAAACTCAACAGTGTAGTAACCATCAGCGGTCTTCTCATCGCTGATGCTGGTAACGTCTGCCTTGACCTTGGAGGTCACGGGAGTTGCCTTGGTAGCGCCATTGTTGATGGTGATGTCGCCAATGATGATGTCGCCGCCCTTGTCCTCATACTCCACCAGAGTGGCCTTCATGGCATTGAATGCCATCTGAGCGGCCTGCTCACGGGTCAGGTTGTCGGACAGAAAGCTTCTCCATGCCGTTGTCCAAATCAACATCGTCGCTCAGCGCCAGTTTGGCAGTCTTGATGGCCCATTCATTGCCCACCAGTTTTCGATCTTGGGATCGTAACCCAGGGCCACCAGCAGCATCTTGGCAAACTGGGTGCCCAGCACGGGAGCAGTGGGGTTGAAACGGCCGTTGCCGTCGCCGGCAATAATGCCTGCATCGGTGCAGTAAGCGATTGCGCCAGCACTCCAGCGGTTGGCTGCCACATCGGCATAGGGCGCGATGGTAGCCGTCAGCTTGTCGGCCTTCTCCTGGCCCACCAGCATGTAGGTGATGATCTTCGCAGCCTGTTCACGATTCAGGGTTGCGTCGGGGTTGAAGTTATTGCCGTCGCCGCCATTGAAAATGCCGGCAGCAGTCATAACATCGACCGCCTCTTTGTAAGTGACTTTGGAATAATCCTTGTAGTCACTCGCGTCCGCGGCAAAGGCGGCGGTCATCAGGCTCAATGCCATGGCCAGCGCCAGCACCAGGGACAGAACCTTTTCAGATTCTTCATGGTTCGGTAGTCCTCCTTTTTGATCGTTTTGCTCCAAAAAGTGATCCAATTCGGCACAAATAACCCGTTTTTTCCTCCAAAATACCGGCTTATAAATACCGCATAGCACCTCTTTGACCGCAAAGCAAAATCCCCGGAAAGCCGCGCCCAGCGGCCTTTCCGGGGATTGCAAAAACTGTATGGATGTTCAATTTGGTGTAGACATTTCGACGGCAGATGCTGTCGCTACTCTACCTCCATCTCTTGTCCCCCAGCTGTTTTTCTTTCCCATTTGGGTAGACATCCGGTAGACATGGTAGACAGCGGCTGGAAGAATCTGGTTAACTTTATATCGTACTGATTTGTTATTTAAAAAAAGCCCCCCACCGGCCATAGACCAGTGGGGGCTTTTCTAAAATTAATCTTCTTTTTGCGCGCTTTTTTCAGCGACAGATAGCGGTTCTTTGCCTGCTTTTCCGCCACAGCCATCAGCTCTTTTGCACGTTCAGGGAACGTAATGGTTAGCGAGGAATAACGATGCTCGCCCATCACAAAACGGCGGTAGCTTTCGTTCGGTTCCTTGCTGTCAAGCTGAAACGGATTGGTATCACGGCGCGGATCATAGCGGAACAAGTGCCAGTAACCGGCCTTGACCGCATTTTCCATTTCCGTCATGGATTTGCTCATGCCGGCCTTGATACCATGATTGATGCAGGGAGCATAAGCAATGATCAGCGACGGCCCATCGTAATGCTCCGCCTGGATAAAGGCTTTCATACACTGCTCATAGTCGGCACCCATGGCCACCTGCGCCACATACACATAGCCATAAGACATGGCAATGGCCGCCAGATCTTTTTCTTAATCAGTTTGCCGGAGGCTGCAAACTGCGCGGTGGCTGCTGTGGGTGTCGCTTTGGACGCCTGACCGCCAGTATTGGAATACACTTCAGTGTCAAATACCAGCACGTTCACATTCAAGCCGGAAGCCAGCACATGATCCAAACCGCCGTAACCGATATCATAGGCCCAGCCGTCGCCGCCAAAAAATCCATACAGACTTATAGGCCAGCATATCTTTGTGATCCAAAATATATTTGCACTGCTCGGCATAGGCCGGATCGGTATTCTTTTTCGCACTTTGCCACCAGCTTATCGCCCAGTTCACGGGAAGCTGCATAGTCGTCCCGCTCAGCCAGCCAGCGGTTCGCAATTTCGGCAAAGGCCATATTCTTAGCCAGCTCTGTAATGACACTGTGCAGTTTGGCCCGGCGCTGACGCACAGCCAGTTTCATACCATAACCAAACTCGGCATTGTCCTCGAAGAGGGAGTTTTCCCAGGCGGGGCCGCGGCCCTGACTGTTTACCGTATACGGCGTAGAGGGTGCGCTGCCGCCCCAGATGGACGAGCAGCCCGTAGCGTTGGCAATATACATATGATCACCGAACAGCTGGGTCACCAGCTTGGCATAAGGCGTTTCACCACAGCCGCCGCAGGCACCGGAAAACTCCAGCAGCGGACGGTGGAACTGCGCCTCTCTGGTCAAATTGTCGGGGAACCGCAAGTCTTTATCGGTAAAATGCTTGAGAGCATAATCGTAAATCTCCTGCTGCTCGGTTTCTTCTTCATAGGGCATCATGTCGAGGGCTTTGTTCTTGGCCGGGCAACACATTGGAGCAGGAACCACAACCGGTGCAGTCTACCGGCGAAACGGTAATGGCAAACTTATACTTATCCATGCCCTTTCCAATCATAGGTGCTGTCTTGGTCTTTTCGGGAGCGCCGGAAAGCTCCTCAGCACTGACGGCATAAGAACGGAGCACACCATGCGGGCACACCATCACGCAGCGGTTGCACTGGATGCAGTGACGGGGCACCCAAGTGGGGACGTCTACCGCAATACCACGGCGCTCAAACTGGGACGTACCCTGCGGCAGGGTTCCGCCAGGGCAGACTTCTTTCATGACAGAAACCGGGATTTCGTCGCCGCGCATGGCATTGGCAGGAATCATGACCTTTTCTACAAAGCTGCCAGATCGGGCCGATCCGTATCGATCTGTACCTTAGCCTTCTTATCCTTTGCGGTTTTCCACTCTTCGGGGATTTCGATCTTGCGCAGAGCATTGAGACCTGCATCAATGGCCTCACAGTTCATATTGACGATGGACTCGCCCTTATGGCCGTAGGTTTTGACCACTGCGTCTTTCATATACTCACTGCGTCACCAATGGGGATAATATTGGCCAGCTTAAAGAACGCGGACTGGAGCACCATGTTGGTGCGCTCGCCCAAGCCAATGTCGCGGGCCAACTTAATGGCGTCGCAAGTATAGAATTCAATCTTGTTCTTGGCCAGATAACCGTTTTTACGGCAGCAGGCAGGTGCTCCTCCAGATCCTCAGGCAGCCAGTCACAGTTAAGCAGGAAAGTTCCGCCCTTCTTGATGTCCTGCACGATGTCATATTTTTCGATATAGGCCGGCAGTGGCAGGCCACAAAGTCCGCTTTGGTGACATAGTACGTGGACTTGATGGGCTTTTTTTGCCGAAGCGCAGGTGGAAATGGACGCCGCCGGACTTTTTGGAGTCGTACTGAAAATAGGCCTGCACGTTCATATCTGTATGGTCGCCGATGATCTTGATGGAGTTCTTATTGGCGCCGACCGTACCATCACTGCCAAGACCCCAGAACTTACAGGCAATGGTACCTGCGCGGCTACATCCGGCTCTTCCTCGATAGGCAGGGACAATCCGGTGACATCGTCATTGATGTTGATGGTAAGCTGTTGACCGGCGTTTCGGCAGCAGCATTTTTGAACGCCGCCAAGATACCGCCGGGCGTTGTATCTTTGCTTCCCAGCCCATAACGGCCGCCCACTACGCGCACGCCGGCTTTGGCGCTACCGTTCAGAGCACGCACCACGTCAAGGTAAAGCGGTTCGCCGGGAGCGCCCGGCTCTTTGCAGCGATCCATCACCACAATATTCTTGCAGGTATCGGGGATCTGCGCCAGGAAATGCTCAATAGAGAAGGGGCGATACAGGCGCACCTTAATCAGGCCTACCTGCTCTTCCTTATTTTTGGCATTGATATAGTCGATGACCTCTTCCGCCGCATCGCAGACGGAACCCATGGCAATCATCACGGTTTTCGCCGTGGGAGAGCCATAGTAGTCAAACAGGTGATAGCTGCTGCCGATGCGTTCGTTGATTTGATCCATGGTCTCCCTGCACCACGGCGGGCAGTGCATCATAGTAGCTGTTTGCTGCTTCACGGGCCTGGAAGAAAATATCCGGATTTTGAGCGCTGCCGCAGCACAGGATGATCGGGGTTCGGATTTGGCACGGAAACGCTTGATCAGCGCAGGGTCGAGCATGTCGTTGAGATCGTTATAGTCCCAGGCCGCCACCTTGCGAATCTCATGGGATGTGCGGAATCCGTCGAAGAAGTGCAGGAAAGGAACTTCTCCCTTCAGCGTGGCCAGATGAGCCACAGCCGCCAGATCCATGACTTCCCTGCGGATTGTTGGAGCACAGCAAAGCATAACCCGTTTGACGGCAGGCCATGACATCGGTGTGATCGCCGAAGATGGACAGCGCATGAGTGGCCAGCGCGCGGGCAGATACATGGATCACGCTGGGCAGCTGGCTTCCGGCAATCTTGTACATGTTGGGGATCATCAGCAGCAGGCCCTGGATGCGGTAAACGTAGTCGTCAGGGCGCCGGCAGTCAGGGATCCGTGGATCGCGCCGGCCGCACCGCCTTCGGACTGCATCTCGGCCACACGGACCGTTTGGCCGAACAGATTCAGCCGGCCGTTGGCGGACCATTTGTCCACACATTTCTGCCATGCCCGAAGACGGCGTGATCGGATAAATCGCGGCGATTTCGGTAAACGCATAAGCGACATGGGCAGCAGCCGTATTGCCGTCCATCGTTTTCATCGCTCTTTAATCAAAACGCTTCACTCTCTTATAAAATGCTTTGCAAAGCACCAATAAACCGCTATTTCGTGCTTTAACTTGATAGAATACTATTATATACCATACCACAAATTTGCATAAGTGTCTATGATTATTTTTCATTTTCCCAATTTTGACTGGGATATTTTCCCCTAAAATTGTTAAATTTTTATCATTCTGTCCACCACTGGCGGAATTCTGTTTTTGTCCAAAATGTGTTTTTGCAGGGTCCGCCGGATTGTTGTAAAATAAAAATTGATTGAATTTGCACCCCATCTGCTGCAAAGGAGTTGTGTGCATATGGTTGTTTCCATTCGCTCCCTGGGTCTGACCGGCATCGCCGGCTACGAGGTCGGCGTAGAGTGTTTTTGTCCGGCGGACTGCCGGCTTTCGACGTGGTCGGCCTGCCGGATGCCGCCGTACGCGAATCCCGCGAACGGGTGCGGGCGGCGGTAAAAAACTGCGGAGCCAAGTTTCCTGTCAGCCGTATCACCATCAATCTGGCTCCTGCCGGCCGCAAAAGGAGGGCACCCTGTACGACCTGCCCATTTTTTTGGGCTTGATGACCGCCGCAGGTGAATTGGACACACCGCCTCAGGACGCCGCCTTTCTGGGCGAGTTATCCTGACTGGCGCGCTGCGCCCGGTGCGCGGTGTGCTGCCTATGGCCATGGCCGCCCAGCGTGCCGGGATAAAAACACTTTATGTGCCCGCCAAAAATGCCGCCGAAGCCACTCTGGCTGAAGGACTGACCGTATACGGCGCAGAAACAGCCGAGGCCCTGGGTGCGCCATCTGAAAGGACAGCAGCGTCTTCTCCCGCCGTCCCCTGGCAGGACGGAGACGATATCGCTCAGGCACCGGATCTGCGGGATGTGATGGGTCAGGAAAACTGCCGCCGCGCTTTTGGAAATAGCCGCCGCAGGAAGTCACAACCTGCTGCTTATCGGCAGCCCCGGCGCTGGCAAAATGCTGGCCCGCCGCCTGCCCTCGATTCTGCCGGACATGACCCGGCAGGAGGCGCTGGAAGCCACAGAGGTCTGGTCTGTCGCAGGTCTGACGGATCCCCGCCATCCATTGCTGACGCACCGTCCCTTCCGCGCGCCCCATCACACAGTATCTGCCGTGGCCCTGTCCGGCGGCGGCTCATCCGCGCCGTCCGGGGAAATCTCATTATCTCATAACGGCGTGCTGTTTCTTGACGAACTTCCGGAATTTCAAAGGATGTCCTGGAGGCTCTTCGCCAGCCCCTGGAAGACGGCGAAGTGACCATTACCCGGGCGGTTCTGGCACCTGCGCCTGCCCAGCCGCTTTATGCTGGTATGCGCCATGAACCCCTGCCGCTGCGGCTGGTACGGCCATCCCTCCGGTCGCTGCACCTGTACGGATGCCCAGGTTCAAAAATATGTGTCCCGCATCTCCGGCCCTGCTGTTGACCGCATCGATCTGCACATCCGTGTGCCCAGCGTGGAATACGAAGCCATGCGCCGCAGGGAAACACCTGAGGACAGCGCTACTGTACGGGCCAGGGTAAACGCCGCCCGGGCGCGCCAGCACGTGCGGTTTACCGGCACGGGCATTTCCTGCAACGCCCATATGCCGCCGTCTATGCTGGCAGAATTCTGCACATTGGACGACGCGTGCGAAAACTGATGCAGAACGCTTTTTCCAAACGCATGGGCTTACCGCCCGTTCCCATGACCGGATTTTGCGGGTGGCCCGCACCATTGCCGACCTGGACGGCGCCGAATCCATTGAGCTTTGGCCCATCTGGCAGAAGCCATTCAATACCGAAACACCGACATTCTGAAAGGATGATCTTATGCGCCCCAGGCTCCACATCTGCATGCCCAGAGCACACCGGAAGCGTTATTCTGTATCAGTGCATCTGCGGCGCAATTCAAGGTGACGGAACGCTGCCCCGGGACTTTTCCCTGCCCCGTCCGGAACGAGACCATCCGCAGGCCCTCCGCTTTGCTGACGGCGCCTACGACGGCATTTCCTGTATCACATGGCCCCGGATAAACGGGATATCAAATCCCTGACCGAAATCATAGGGCTGATCAGCGCCCGCGCCTACGACAAAGCCGCCGAATGCCTGCAGCTGTTTTTTTCTCCATAGACGAATATATTTCTTCTGCCCCTGATTGACGACCTGCAGGGCTGGATCATCGCCCATAAAGACCGCATCGACGCCGGGGCGTTGTATGAATTTTTCCCAGACGCTGCTCAAAGAGAGTCAGCATATCGAAAGCGTCAAGTTTTGCCCTGTGCTGCCTGGAATTGCTCAACATCGAGCACGACACCCAGGTGCGCAATCTGGTGCGGGTTTTTGGCCCTGTCGGATGAATTCACCTTGTACGCCTTGTTCTCATGCGCCGCTGGGCCGACGGCAACGACGCCGTGTGGGAAGCGGCACAGCATGTGTCCGGCTGGGGACGCATCCATGCCGTGGCCCAGCTGGAACCCGGCAGCGATGCTATCCGCCGCTGGCTGCTGCTGGAGGGTTGGCGCAATAACGTGGCGCCGGATTATTCCGCCCTGACCTGCGTGGAAAATCCGGCTTGGCGGAAGCCCTGCACAGCGGCGCCCTGCACAGCGCCGAATTCACCGCTGCAGGAGAACTGCTTCCTTATCTGCTGAGCGAAGGGCCCGTGGCCGGCATCAGCGCGCTGGAGAGCAGCGGCGTTTTTCTGCAGGATTACCTTACCCTGGCCGAAGCCCGCGCCGCTGCCGCGTCGGATTTTTGAGGCCGAGCAGTCCCTGCGGGACTACTGGGCCGCTCAGAAAACGCCGGACGAAACTCTGCTGCGCCGCTGCGACGCCGTGCTGCAGCGTTTTCAATGCGATCCCGGCCAAGTGCACCCGGCGCGCAAGATTCCATGCCTGATACCCGTGCAAAAAAAAAAAATAAATAAAAGGATGAACCGACCCATGCAAGAACTGATCTTACTGAAACTCGGAGAGCTGGTGCTCAAAGGACTCAACCGTCACGTGTTTGAAGAACGCCTGTGCGCCAACATTCGCCGCCGCATTAAGCACTGCGGCAAATTTCAGATCACCTCCAAGCAGAGCACGATCTATATTGAACCGCTCAACGAAGAGGCCGACCTGGACGCTGCCTTCGAAGATGCAAATGCATTTTTCGGCATCGTAGCCCTTTCCAAAGCCCACCCCTGTGAAAAAAACCAAAGAAGCAATTTTAGATACGGCCAAAACGTATCTGCACGGCCAGCTTTCTGCTGCCACAACCTTCAAAGTGGAATCCAAACGGGCCGATAAAAATTTCCCATGACTTCCATTCAGCTTTCCCAGTGGGTGGGCGGCGAATTGGACGATTGTTTCCCCAACCTGACCGTCGACGTGCACCACCCGGAACTGACGGTGCACGTGGAGGTGCGGGAACGAGCCGCTTATGTGCACGGCAACCCCGAACCGGGGCCGGCGGCCTGCCCGTTTCCATCAACGGCGCGGGTGTGTCACTGCTCTCGGGCGGTATCGACTCCCCCGTATCCTCCTATATGATGGCCAAACGCGGTCTGGCGCTGGACATGGTGCATTTCTTTTCGCCGCCGTACACCTCCGGAGCAGGCCAGGGAAAAGGTGATTGAGCTGGCCCGGCTGCTCACGCCCTACACCGGCCACACGATCCTCCACATTGTCCCCTTTACCGAAATCCAGGAGGAAATCCGCAAAAACTGCCCGGAGGAATACTTCACCCTGATCATGCGCCGCTTTTATGATGCGCATTGCCAATCGCGTGGCAGAGCGCATCGGCGCAGGCTGCATTGTCACCGGCGAAAGCCTGGGGCAGGTGGCCAGCCAGACCATGGAGGCTATGCGTTCCACGGAAGACGCGTGCGATTACCCCGTGTTCCGTCCTCTGGTAGGTATGGACAAAGAAGAGATCGTGTCCATTTCCCGCAAAATCGGCACCTTCGGCACCTCCATCCTTCCTTACGAGGACTGCTGCACCGTGTTTACGCCCCGACACCCAAAAACGCACCCGAATCTCAGCGAAGTGCGTGAAGCCGAGGCCGCACTGCCCATCAGCGAATTGGTGGAACGCGCCCTGGCCGGAGAAGAAAAAGCTGAAACTGAGTTGGTAAAAAGGAGGGCAGGCAGTATGGCAAAAAACACTGCAGCAAAAAAGTGGTTTCCGCACTGAGCAAAGCCGATCTGACGCTGTCCTGCGCCGAGTCCTGTACCGGAGGACTGATCGCCAAGCGCATCACCGACGTCTCCGGCGCCTCCGCAGTGTTCCACGGCGGTGTGGTATCTTATGTAAACGCAGTAAAGCAAAACGTTCTGGCGTGTCCGCCCGGGATCTGGAGCAATATGGCGCCGTGTCCGCCCCAGTGGGGCGGCAGATGGCCTCCGGCGCAGCGCGTCTGCTGGGCACGGATCTGGCCGTATCCACCCAGGCGTAGCCGGTCCCAATCCGGACGACCGCGGCAATGCCGTGGGCACCGTATATGTTTCTCTGTCTGCGCAGGGGAAAACGTGGTGCTATCTGTGCCACTTTCGACGGCAATCGCGCTCAGGTCCGCCGCGCCGCCGCAGAGTTTGCCCTGAGCCTCGTGCTCCGCTACCTCAGCGGCGCAGATATGGCAGAGGGGCACTGTCATGAGCTATACCCAGGCCGACTATGACATCCTGCTCGAACGGCTGCGCAGGGAGAGCGATGAGCTACCGCGTGTTCAACGAAAGCCTTATCCCCGGCACAGAGCGCACCTACGGCGTGCGTGCCCCGCGCTGCGTAAAATTGCAAAAAGAGCTGCTCCAGGGCGACTGGCGGGCCTTTTCTCTTGTCCGCGCCGGCAGCCACGAAGAGCGTCTGCTTCAGGGCATGGTGTGCCGGGGCAAAATGCTCCCTCGATGAAAAGCTCACACTGCTGCACACTTTTCCTTCCCCGCATCAACAATTGGGCCGTATGCGACACGACTGCCGGAGCCTGCAAGTGGAAGGAAGCAGATCTGCCCGCTGTATGGGATTTTTTTCGCCCCCTGCCTCCAGAGCCAGCAGGAATTTGAAGTGCGCTTTGCCGTGGTGCAGCTGATGGACTATTTCTGGCGCGCGGAATGGATCGACCGTTCCCTGGCTGCTACCGCACCGTCCAGCACCAGGGCTACTATGTCACCATGGCCCTGGCCTGGGGATTGAGCGTCTTTTTTTGTCAAGCAGCGCGCCAAGACGCTGCCCCTTTTGGAGCAGGGCGTATTCCCTGCAGCCGTGCACAATAAAGCCATCCAGAAATGCGGGAAAGCTATCGCGTCAGCGCCGAGGACAAAGCATATTTGAACACACTGAAAAAGAAATAGGAGAAGGGACAGACTTTGCACGTCTGTCCCTTTTTACCTATAGGCTATAGCAAGATACTGTTTTGACTCCACGTTTCCCTGTCCCGTCATATCACATCCCGCCGGTCGACGCCCGTCAGGGTGGCCGCCGCACATATGACACCGGCCGCACTGAGCACCAAGGGCACCGCAGCATGATCGGCCAGAGAAAACGGCCCCACCGTCCCGTTCATCAGCACCAGAAGCAGCAGCGAGGCGATAATCGTAGCTTTGGCCGAGCGGAACACCTGTCCCGCCAGCATGGCAATCAGGCTGACCGTGGCAATCACAACGGCTTTCAGTACAATCTGCAGATAAAGGTCCGGCGCAAAAAGGGTATAGTCCATCGGAAAATCCGGCTCCAGAATCTGCCCTGCGGCGAACAGCATCCCATACAGCAGAAGCTTTGCCAATGCCAGCGCAGCGGCCGAGAAAAATCCATACCGCCAAGATCTGCGCCAGCATCAGTTTTTCCGCGGGATGGGATAGGTATACATCACCAGCATTTTTTGCGCCGCTGCGCCGATGTGACGCAGCCCCGCCAGCATAACGCAGGTGAAAAACCAAAACGTCACGTTGCTGACCAGTTCCACCTGCGAGGAGATATTGAAAGTGCCCGGCGCAGCATCCGGCACACCAGTAACCGGGTCGTTGGCGATGCCCAGGTACACCTGGGCAAACAGGAAACGCCAGCGCCGCCGTCAGTATCGCTGCTGCCAGACCATAGCGCCCAGCTCGGTTTTTCTTCCACTCCAGCACAATCAGCTTGCCCATATTAATTTTCCTCCCCTGTCAGGCGCAGATAATAATCCTCCCAAGGTGTCGGCATGTTTCTGGAAACGAGGCAATGGCCACATTTTGAAGGGCCAGCGCACGGGACAGTTCTTCGGCCCATAGGCGCCTCGTAAATGCGCACCACACCCTCCTGCAGCACTTTGAACCGGCGCACCCCCAGCTCTTCCAGCACCCGCGCCGCCGCGCGCACGTCGGGCGTCACCAATTCAATATAGGTCGCTCTGTGCAGCCAGCTCGCTCAAAGAAATCTCCCGCAGCAGCCTTCCCCGATGCAGAATGCCCACTGTATCGGCTATCTGCTCCACTTCGGAGAGCAGATGACTGGATAAACACCGTGGTACCCCAGTCCCGACACAAAGTGCGCAGCAGATCGCGCACCTGCTTTCATACCGGCAGCATCCAGGGCGTTGGCCGGTTCGTCCAGCACCAGCAGTTCTGGATGGGTCAGCACCGCCCGGCCAACCCCAGCCGCTGGCGCATGCCCAGCGAGTAATGTTTCACCTTTTTGTTCCCGGCCGCGCCCAGGCCCAACCGCTCCAGCGCTCCTCCGCCGCACCCGGGCGATGATACCCCATATAGGCACAATGCAGGCGCAGATTTTCCAGGCCGTTCAGCATTTTCGAAAAGGCCGGAAATTCAATAATACTGCCCATGCGCCCCAGCGGCGCGCGCAATCCCCTGGCCGCAGCGGTGCGCCGAACAGCTCCACCTCCCCGCTGGTGGGTTTCCAGATTCAGCACCAGGCGCATCAGTGTGGTTTTGCCCGCGCCGTTCGGCCCCAGCAGAGCATAAACCCGCCCCTGGGGCACGTGCACTTCCACATCGCTCAGGAGGTTTTTTTCACCCAGACGTTTGCACAACCGCCGGCTCTGAATGAGATACGACATGTTTGTTCCCTCTCCTTTCGTCGTGTTCTGTTTCCCATACTACACCCACCGTTTTGCAATGGTCTTTCGTAAATCTTACGATTTTCTTTCGGGGCCATCTTGCACCGGTTCCGTCCAGAGCAGCTTCAGCACAAACGTCGTTCCTTTTCCCATCGTGCTCTCAGCCCACAGCGTGCCGCCCATGCCTTCCGCCAGACCCCTTTTGCGATGGCCAGTCCCAGACCGCTGCCGCCCAGAGCACGGCTGCGGGAGTCCTCCGGTGTGTAGAGCCGGTCGAAAATATGGCTCAGCGCCTCCGGGGCAATGCCCTGTCCCCGGTCCTGCACGCGCACACAGGCGCCGTCCTTCTGCTGCTCCAGCACAATGCCCAAATAGCGTCCCGCCGCACCGTAGCGCACGGCATTGGAAATCAGGTTGGATAAAATGCGGCGGATAGATTCCTCATTGCCCCAAACGGGACACACCCTCCCGGGACGTGAATTTCCACCTCAAACCGCTGCTGTGTCAGAAAATCGTAATATTCCAGCGCGGCAGCACGGCACGCTCACTCAGATCCACCGCAGCACAAGGCAGTTTCAGTGTCTCCGCTTCCAGCTTGGAAAGTGTAAAAAACGCTTCGCTCAAAGCCAGCACTTCTTCGGCTTTGGCCTGCACCCGGCGTAGCGTTTCACTCTCTTCACCCCGCAGCCGTGCGTTTCCAACTGCCCCAGAAGTACGGTCAGCGGCGTGCGCGCAGGTCATGGGCCATGTTGGCAAGCATACGCCGCTGCGCCAAACGGGCGCCGCTGCTGCACACACAGTTTTTTCTTTTCCAGCAGCAGCCGGTCGATCTGCCCCAACAGCGGCGTCAAAGCGTCGTCGACAGCGGCACGAGCAACGCTTCGTCGCTCCCGCCGTCTAAAATAACCGCCAATTGCTGTGCCGCCTGCGAAAGCTGCCGCCGCAGCCTCCGCTGCCGCAGAGCAAAATGGAGCGCTGCAAAGCCAAGTACGGCAGCCAAAAGCAGCAGCACACCGTTACCGCCCATCGCCATCCCCCCCAGCTTGTAACAATGCCCCAAACCGTGCAGATGCAGCGGGGCTTTTGGGGTCGTCTTCCACTTTGGAGCGCAGGCGGCTGATGTGAACGTTGACCGCGTTCTCATCGCCCAGATACGCCTCGCCCCACACCGCAGCATAAAGCTGCGCCTTGGTGTAGACCCGCCTGGGATTGCGCAGCAACAGCTCCAAAATCGAGTATTCCTTGGCCGTCAGCTCCACTGGAATGCCGTCCTTTTCCACCCGGTGGGCCGCGCAGTCCATCGCCAGCGCTCCGGCGCGCAGCACCTCCGCCGGCGCCTCCGCGCCCTCTGCCCCACGGTGGAGCGGCGCAAGTTTGCCTTGATGCGGGCCAGCACCTGGCTGACGGAAAAGGGTTTAACCACGCAATCATCGGCTCCCAGCCCCAGGCCCAGTGTAACATCCGAATCGCTGTCCCGGGCAGACAGGATAATCCACCGGAACAGTGCTCCCGCTTTTTTTTTCGAATGGCGCGCAGCACATCCAGGCCACTGCGCCGGGGCAGCATCAGATCCAGCAGCACCAGATCGTACTGCGCTGCGCTAAAGCGGGCGCAGCCTGCCTCCCCGTCGGCAGCCGTATCTACCGAAAACCTTCGCTTTCAAAAAATCCCCGAGCATGGCGCTGATCTCCTCATCGTCCTCCACCAGCAGCAAACGCACACCCTTTCTCCTCCGGAATGGTTTCCGGTCCCATTGTAGCACGGCCAGATGGAAAAAAGAAATCCCTGGCCACTGCCCCCGGCCAGGCCAATTTTTTTTGCCGCTTCGGCGCAAAAAAGATTGTGCCGGCACGCAAAACGCGCTATACTGTATTAGTTAAAAAGTATAATTTGGCAGGATTTGCCTCCCGGTCTTTGCGGCGGGGGAGACAGGAGAATGTTTTTGAAGCGAGAAGAAGTCGTTGTATCCCCCAGCAGCTGGCGCGGCAGCGGGAGATCATGCAGGAGATCCGCACGCATTTGCAGGAAACCCTGGATCATGCGCCCCTGGCCTGCGTAGACACTTTTGGATGCCAGCAAAACGTGGCCGACAGCGAACATATTATGGGCATGCTCCGCGAAATGGGCTTCGCTTTTACCGAGGATCCTCATCAGGCCGATGTGGTCATCCTCAACACCTGCGCCATCCGGGAGCACGCCGAGCAGCGGGTCTATGGAAATCTCGGCGCCCTGACCCATACCAAAAAGGCCAATCCCCGGCAGATAATCTGCCTGTGCGGCTGTATGGCCCAGCAAAAACAGGTGGCCGACAAGGTGCGCGCTTCCTACCGCCATGTGGATGTGGTGTTCGGGCCCCATGCCCTGTGGCGTTTTCCGGAGCTGCTGCAGAAGGTCTATCATCAGCACGGCCGTGTGTTTTCCATTGACGACTCCACGGCTCCATCGCCGAAGGGCTGCCCATCGTCCGCGAAGGCGGCGCCAAAGCTTGGGTTTCAGTAATGTATGGGTGCAACAATTTCTGCACCTACTGCATCGTCCCCTATGTCCGGGGTCGGGAGCGCAGCCGGGACAAAGCCTGCATTGTTGCCGATGTAAAAAGTCTGATTGCCGAGGGGTTATAAAGAGATCACCCTGCTGGGACAAAAATGTGAACTCCTACGGAAAGGAGTTTGCCCGAGGCGTGCGACTTTGCCGACCTTTTGGACAGGCTGGCCCTGCCTGGACGGCGATTTCCTGCTGCGTTTATGACCAGCCACCCCAAGGATGCCTCCACAAGCTCCTCGACACCATGGCCCGTCATGAGAAAATCGCCCGTCATCTCCACCTGCCCTTCCAATCCGGTTCCACCCGCATCCTCCAGGCCATGAACCGGGGCTACAGCCGCGAGGAATATCTTGCGCTGGTGGACTACGCCCGCACCGTTATGCCGGATATTGTGCTCACCTCCGACGTCATCGTGGGTTTCCCCGGCGAAACAAAGGAAGCGTTTGAAGAAACCCTCTCTGGTGCAGCAGGTGCGCTTTGACGCGCTGTTCACCTTTATTTATTCCCCCGTCCCGGCACTCCGGCAGCAAAACTGCCCGACCCGGTGCCCCGCGCGGAAAAGCAGCAGTGGTTCGACGCCCTGCTGCAGGTTCAGAACGCCAACTCTGCGCAAAAACACGCCGCCTATGTCGGCACGGTGCAGCGGGTGCTGGTGGACGGCAAAAGCGGTGATTCCCGCTGGCCGCTCTCGGCCCGCACAGCAGGCGGGCGCCTGGTGCATCTGGTGGGTGATGAAGCGTCCATCGGCCGCTTCAAAACCGCAAAAAATTACCGACAGCAACCCCTGGGCGCTCTTTTGGCGAACTGACGGAGTAATGCCCAGGCGCACAGACCACAGCGATATTTGATTTCAAAAAATTCAACAGAAAAGGAGCCAATCACCATGGAATGTATCAAATGCGGAATGGAAATGAAAAAAGTAAATCTGTTCGGCCTGCCCGGCGTGAATATGACGCTCTCCCAGGGCGTGCCCAACTGGCAGGGTATGGAAATCCGCAGCGCTGTGCGCTGCCATGTCTGTCCCGGCTGCGGCTATGTAGAACTGCAGGCCGTTGAACCTTACAAATTCGGTAAATTTCTCCCCACCGACCAGAAAGAGAACACATACGAGGTGAAAGCATGGCTGAACTCACGCCGATGATGCAGCAATACGTAAAACTGAAAGAGGCCAACCCCGGCGCCCTTCTTTTCTTCCGTCTGGGCGATTTCTATGAGATGTTTGGGGAGGACGCCAAAACTGCCTCGCGGGAACTGGATCTCACCCTGACCACCCGGGACCGGAGCAAGGACAAGGAGGACCAGACCCCCATGTGCGGCGTGCCCTACCACTCCGCCGAGGCCTACATTGCCCGGCTGGTGGCCAAGGGGTACAAGGTGGCCATTTGTGAGCAGACCGAGGACCCGCCACGGCCAAGGGGTTGGTGGAGCGGGACATCATCCGCGTAGTCACCCCCGGCACCGTAACCGACAGTTCTATGCTGGAGGACGGCCGCAACAACTACATCAGCGCCGTGTTTCTCAGCGACAACGGCACCGGCGTGTGCTTTGTCGACGTATCCACCGGCCGGACCATGGCTACCGCCTTTTCCGGAGCGGAATCGGTGGGCCACCTCATCAACGAACTGGGCCGTTTCTCCCCCGCGGAGGTGGTGCTGGGCGGCGCAGCCGCCGATCATCCGGCTTTGAACGAATTCCTCCGCGACAGGCTCCACTGCCACCGCGAACGGGGTAAGGACGCCGCCTTCGATTTGGCCGCCGCCGAGCGCACCGTACGCCGGCAGTTCGGCGAAGAGGCGCTCAAGGCCCTCCCCAGAGTATTCCCCGCCGTGACTATGGCGTTGGGCGGCCTGCTCAGCTACCTTTATGAGACGCAAAAACAGACCTTTCTTACATAAACGATCTGGATTACTATGAGCAGGGCGAATTTATGGAGCTGGACGTGCCGCCCGGCGCAACCTGGAACTGACGGAAACCCTGCGCAGCAAGGAAAGCGCGGGAGCCTTCTGTGGGTGCTGGACAAAACGAAAACGCCCATGGGATCCCGGTGCCTGCGCGGCTTTCTGGAGCGTCCCCTGCTTTCCCCACCGCCATCGGAAAGCGCCAGCGCGCTGTGGCCGCCCTGGTGGAAGATACTATGGCCCGCGAAGGCTGATCCTGACCCTGACCGGCATCGGGGACATGGAGCGGCTTCTCGGCCGCATCGTCTACGGCACCGCCGGCGGGCAGGATATGGCCTCGCTGCGCAGCGCTATTGAAAAACTGCCCGCCGTGGCCGCACAGCTCTCCCATTTCTCTTCCGGCCGGCTGGGCGAGCTGGCCCGGAATTTGGACACTCTGTCTGATTTGGGTGCGCGCATTGCGCAGACGCTGGTGGACGAACCGCCCTTCTCCGTGCGCGAGGGCGGCTTCATCCGCCCAGGCTTCCATGCTGAAGTGGACCGGCTCCGGGACATCCTCAGCGGCGGCAAGGGGCACCATTGCCGGCATTGAGGCCAGTGAAAAGAAAAAACCGGCATCCGTACGCTGAAAATCAAATACAACCGGGTATTCGGCTATTACATCGAAGTATCCAATTCGCCTTTAAAGATCAGGTGCCGGAGCACTACATCCGCAAGCAGACTCTGGCCAATGCCGAGCGCTATGTGACCCAGGAGCTGAAAGATCTGGAACACACCATCCTCACCGCCTCCGATCGGGTATCGGCACTGGAATATGAGCTGTTTTCAGCTCTGCGTCAGGAAATCGCCGACGCCGCCGGCCGCATTCAGAAAACTGCCGCCGAGGTGGCCGAGCTGGACGCTTATGCTTCTCTGGCCGCTGTAGCCGTACGCAATGGCTACGCCTGTCCCACTGTGGACGAAAGCGGCGTCATCGAGATCCACGACGGCCGGCACCCGGTGGTGGAAAAAGTACTCAGGGACTCCCTGTTTGTTCCCAACGATACCTTCATGGGTGAAAAAGAGGACCGCACCGCCATCATTACCGGGCCGAATATGGCCGGCAAGTCCACTTATATGCGCCAGGTTGCCCTGATTGTCCTGCTGGCTCAGATCGGTTCCTTTGTTCCCGCAAAATCCGCCCGCATCGGCATCGTGGACCGTATTTTCACCCGTATCGGCGCCAGCGACGACCTGTCCTCCGGCCAATCCACTTTCATGGTGGAAATGAACGAGGTAGCCTCCATCCTGCGGCAGGCCACCTCCCGCTCGCTGCTGATTCTCGACGAGATCGGCCGCGGCACCTCCACTTTCGACGGTATGAGCATCGCCCGGGCTGTGCTGGAATACTGCGCCGACAAAAGAAGCTGGGCGCCAAAACCTCTTTGCCACCCATTATCATGAACTGACGGAAATGGAGCAGGCTCTGCCCGGCGTGAAAAACTACAACATAGCCGTGAAGGCTCACGGAGACGAAATTTCTTTTCCTGCGCAAGATCATCCCCGGCGGCGCCGACCGCAGCTACGGTATTGAGGTAGCCAAACTGGCGGGCTTGCCCGACGGCGTCATTCGCCGCGCCCGGGAGATTTTGTCCGAACTGGAACAGGACAGCGGCGCGCCAAAACCCACTTCCACCACTCCCGGCAGCGGACAGATCTCCCCTGACGGCCTTGGGCGAGGGCGAAGTTCTGGACACGCTGCGCCGCACCCAGGTGGATATGCTCACCCGCTGGAGGCCATGAATCTTTTATACGAATTCAAAAGAAGCTACAATAATGACCAAAGGACGACATTTTCTATGGCAAAAACAACAAAAAAACAAACCCGCGACTCTCATTTAACCGATCTGGAAAAGCTGGGCGGCGTAATTCTTCTGCTCATCTACCTGGCCCTGATCCCTTTGTGCGGCGCAGCGATCCTGAACTGGGCCGGCGGCCTTCTGGGGTTTTTCCATCGGTCCGGCACTGCGGCAGACCATCTGGTTTTATCTGCTCTTCGCCGCCGTGGCTCTGGTGTTCCATCGCTTTCTGTTTGTATGTGCCGGCACGTTCACCGGCTCTGCCGGGCGCAGTTTTCAAACACTGGGGACCGCCCTGATTTTCTTTTTACGGGCTGAATGAGATCCTGTTTCGTGTAACGCATCTCCTGTGGGGACATACCGTCAACCTGAACGATACGGCCCTCGTCAGTCTTGATCTGCTGAATGCCGCCCGGCGGCCACCGTGCTGGCCCTGGTCGTGCTGGCCCCTTTTATTGAAGAGGTGCTGCTGCGGGGCTTCCTTTTTGGGTGGCTACGCCAGCACAGCCGTGCTGCGGCGTATCTTGTCACCTGCATTCTCTTTGCCCTTCTGCACACCTGGGCCATGGCGGGCGACCATTTTACGCTTTACTATCTTCTTATTGCGCTGCAGTACGCCGTACCCGGCCTGATTTTCGCCTGGGCCTACGACCGCTCGGACAGCATCTGATTCCCATTGCCGCCCACGCCGCAGTCAATGCTTTGGCTGTGTGGACGTTTTACGCCTGAGATGGCATGCCGGGCGCACAGAGAAAAATGGACCTGATGTTTGAAAAGGAATTGAATGCTTCCAAAAACGAGGAATGAACTATGCCTTTGATTCAACAATTACCATCCCATCTTGCCGACATGATCGCAGCCGGCGAAGTCGTGGAACGGCCCGCCAGCGTGGTCAAGGAACTGCTGGAAAACACTATTGACGCGGGAGCCAGCGCAGTGAGCGTAGAACTGCGCGGCGGCGGCATGAGTCTCATTCGGGTCAGCGACAACGGCTGCGGCATCGCTCCGGAAGAACTGCCCACCGCCTTTTTGCGCCACGCCACCTCCAAACTGCGCACCGAAAGGATCTTTCCTGTATCGGTACCCTGGGCTTTCGCGGTGAAGCCCTGGCCGCTATCGCCGCAGTGAGCCGCATTGAGATCACCTGACCCGCCGCCGCGGCGCGGCGCGGGGTGCGCGCATGTCGCTGGAGGGCGGCACTGCCGGCGCTGTGGAGGAATGCGGTTGCCCTGAGGGTACCACAATTTCCGTCCACAACCTGTTTTTCAACACCCCTGCCCGCATGAAATTTATGAAAAAGGACAGCGCGGAAGCTTCTGCTGCCGCTGCGGTAGTGCAGCATGAGGCCCTTTCCCACGCCCGTATTTCTTTCAAGCTGACCCTGCGACGGCACCGAGCAGCTTTTACACCCCCGGAGACGGAAAACTGCTTTGGCCATCTATTCCGCTCTGGGCGGGAGTTCGCCCTGTCGCTTCTGGCTGTGGAGGGCAGCGGCAGCGCTGTGGCAGTAGATGGCTTTGCCACCCGCAGCCTGCAGGCCGCGGTACCCGCGCCATGCAGCACTTTTTTGTCAATGGGCGCTATGTAAAATCCCCCCTGCTGTCCGCAGCCTTGGAAGAGGCCTACCGCAACCAGATCATGAAAGGGAAATTTCCCGGCTGCGTTCTGCACCTTTCGCTGCCGCTGGATGCAGTGGATGTGAACGTCCACCCGGCCAAAACCGTGGTCAAATCCTTAAACGAGCGCGCCGCGTTCGACGCAGTGTATTACGCTGTGAAACCCGCTCTGGAACAGGGCGGCGAGCGTCCCTGCCGCGCCAGCGCCCTCCCCCCGCCCGGCACAGCCGACCCCCGCCGATCCCTCCCCTGCGCCGCCAAAACAGAATGCCTCTTTTTACCAGACCATGACGGCACAGGAATTCCGTGCCCGGACAGCGCCCGGCAAACCGCTGACCAGCTTTTCCCTGCAGCAGGGCGCAAATACCCCCGTCTCAGAATGGGGCGGCTCGGTCACGGTAGCCGATTCGGTTCAGCCCACCTCCAAAAGCGTCCCGCCGTCCCCTGCCACAGCGGCGCGTATTCCGCCTCTCGCACCGCAGGCCCATCCTGCGGCGGAAAATGCCGCGGATTGCCCGCCTGCTTCCATCTCCGCGGCCCCCCGGCCTCCTTCTTCACACCCGCTGTGGACGCGGACACGCCGCACACCGATCCGCTGGCTGGACAGGAACAGCTGGAACCGTCTGCCGAACCGCCCTGGCGCATCGCCGGAGAGGTGCTGCGCACCTATATCATTGCCGAAGACAATCAGGGCACCGTATGGCTCATTGATAAACACGCCGCTCATGAACGGGTCAATTTTGACCGCATGAAACGCAATGCCGAACCGATTATGGGACAGCAGCTGCTGACACCCGAAGCCGTCGCCTTGAGTGCCGATGCGTGCGCCGTGCTTCTGGAGCATCTGGACCTTCTGAACCAGTTTGGATTCGAAGCCGAGGATTTCGGCGACGGCACAATCCCTATGCCGCACCTGTCCAGCAGAGATCGACGCCGGCGACATCGCTCCGGCGCTGGAAGAAATCGCCGACCAGCTGCTGCGTACCGGCCGCGCCGATCCCGATGGCGCCTGTGACGTCATGCTCCACACCATGGTGTGCAAGGCCGCCATCAAAGCCGGCATGGTCAGCGGCGAACAGGAGCTGCGGGTTTTAGTAGACAAGGTACAGAAAGGAGAAATCCAATTCTGTCCCCACGGACGGCCCGTAAAGGTCAAGGCTGAGCCGGTATGAACTGGAAAAATGTTTAAGCGGGCATAACAGCCCCCTGCGCGAAAGGAGAACCCCTATGAAACTTCTGTATATTGATTGCTGCATCACCGTCCACGGCAGCGCGTCCCGTACGGCAGCACTGGCGGAAACATTTTTATCGGCCTGGCGCGCCGCACACCCGGAAGCCGATATTGAAACATTGGACTTGAAAACACTCACACTAAATCCCCTGCTGGGCAACGCACTGCGCCTGCGCGAAACGCTGCAGGGCGAAGGGCGGACGGAAGGCGCATCCTTCGCCCTGGCCCGCCAGTTCGCCGCAGCGGACCGCATCGTGATTGCCGCACCATACTGGGAGCTGTCTTTCCCCGCTCAGCTGCGGCTGTACATCGAGCACATTGCCGCCCAGGGCATCACCTTTCGACTATACGTCCCAAGGCCAGGTGGGCCTGTGCCGGGCGGAAAAACTGTTGTTCCTCACCACTGCCGGCGGTTCGCTGGAAGCCAACTGCGGCAGTGAGCACTGGCGCGCCCTGTGCCCTTTCTTCGGCATCGGAGAATACCACTTTATCGGCGCGCCCATGCAGGATGTGAAAGAAATCGACCACGAAGCGCTTCTGCGGGATGCTCTGTCCCAAGCTAAAGCGCTGGCAGAGTCCTTCTGACTCCTCACCCCACACAATTGTTTGGCGGATTTATATTTACATTTGAAAAGGGGCCTGTTTATGAAATCCAAAGGCGAGATTCTTGGCATCGTCCTGCTGCTTTCTATCGGCGCGCTGCTGCTTGGCTGCACCATCCGGCCGCCCCATTTTCTGGTCGTTCTGTACGGCCATGCATGGCGCATCGGCAGCGGGATTGTGGGGATCTTTTGTCTGCTTGCAGGTATTTTAAACCTGTTTCACAACCAAAAATAAGCTGCCCGCAAAACGCTTTACAGGGCCGGAAAGGAGTCTCTCCCAGTCTATGGAACACACAAACAAAATTGCCTGTGTAGTCGGTCCCACGGCTTGCGGCAAAACAACGCTGGGCATTCTCCTGGCTCAGCGCTTCGGCGGCGAGATTGTCTCCGCCGACTCCATGCAGATTTACCGCGGCATGGCCATCGGCACTGCTGCGCCCACAGCGGAGGAGATGGCCTGGCGCCCCACCACATGGTGGGTGTGGCTGATCCGCAGGAAACATACTCTGCCGCCCGTTTTGTGGAAGACGCCTCCGCCTGTGTGGACGATATTCTTGCCCGGGGCAAACTTCCTATCGTAGTAGGCGGCACAGGGCTGTATCTTGATGCACTGGTGGCTGGCCGCAGCTTTGCCGCCGGCGGCAGTGAAACCCGGAGCCGGCAACGGCTGAACGAACGGCTGGCCCGGGAAGGCATCGAGCCGCTGTACCGGGAGCTTTCCATCATCGATCCCACCGCCGCTGCACGGCTGCATCTCCGGGATGAAAAACGCATTCTCCGCGCCCTGGAGATCTACTATGAAACCGGCCAGACCATCACTGAACACGACGCCCAAAGCAAACTGCTTCCGCCGCGCTACGACGCCGTCTACATTGGTCTGACCTTTGAAGACCGCGCCGACCTGCGCGCTCTGATTGATGCACGGGTGGATGCCATGCTCTCTCAGGGGTCTGGTGGAGGAAGTACGCGCATTACTGTCCGCTGGCGTTTCTCCCTCGTCCACCGCCCTGCAGGCCATCGGCTACAAAAAGAACTGCTCGGCGCTTTGCGCGGCGAAAAAGCCTTGCCGAAGCCACCGAAGAAATCAAACTCCGCTCCCGCCAGTACGCCAAGCGTCAGCTCACCTGGCTGCGGCGAAACAAAGCAATTCACTGGATCTTTTGGAAAAAGAGCGGGATTTTCCCCGCGCCTTCAGCTTTCGACAGAAATCCTCTCCGCCCATGGATTAGGATAAGCCTGACGGGCGAGGAACGCGCACACGCACATCGCCTGTACATAGAAAAGGCCCTTTGCGGCAAAAAAGGAGACAGAGCGATATGCAAAAGCACCCATCAATTTTCAGGACACCTTTCTGGCCAAAACCCGCCGCGCCGGTACCCTGGTCACCGTTTTTTGATGAACGGCTTCCAGATGCACGGCGTGATCAGCGGTTACGACAGCTTTGTCGTCGTGCTCGACAGCGACGGCAAACAGCAAATGATTTACAAGCACGCCATTTCCACCATTATCCCCATGCGCCCCATCGACTTTAACGCCACTGGCGACTGAGCCGGCCCGAAGGGCGCGGCCGGGAAAACCCTAAAAAGAGGATCCTTTTATGAGCAATTCGATCAAGCCCCCAAAACCGGCCCTCCGCCGCCACCACGCTGATTTTGGCATTGCTGAGCATCATGGTGCTCTGCTATGTGCTCTTCCGCGTCTTCAGCGGCCTGAACGCGCCCTACGAGCTTTCCAGCGCCTATACCTACGAGGCCGACGACGAAACCACCGTTTCTGGCTATGTCGTCCGCGAGGAATCGCTGCTGCCCAGCCAGAACGGCGGTGTACTGGACATCACTCTGGCCGAGGGGGAGCGCGTGGCTGCAGGCGGGCGCGTGGCCACCGTATACACCGACAGCGCCGCCATGGAAACCGAAGGCCAGCTCGACACCCTGCGCGCCCAACTGGATCAGCTGACCTACGCTATGGGCGAGAGTGAAAGCCCCACTGCCGTCGTCAAACTGGACAGCAGCATCCAGTCCGCTATATTTGCCATGCAGAAAAATCTGCACACGCGGCAGTACACCGCCCTGGAGGGCAGTGTTTCCGAGCTGCGCTCCCTGGTGATCCGCCGGGATTATTCCTCCGGCGGCGAAAGCACAGCGGAACTGGAAGCCCAAGCGGAGTCCCTGCGTGCGCAGATCAAAACGCTGGAAGCCCAGCAGCAGCATAGTGCCCGCGCTGTCACCGCCCCTTCCGCAGGGGGTTGTTTTCCGCCGTGGTGGACGGGTACGAAGCCGTCCTGACCCCTGCGGCCCTGGAAACCATGACGCCTTCCCAGCTTTCCGCTGTCGCCCCTGATCCCGCTCACCTCCAACGTGGGCAAATTGATTTACGGCAGCATCTGGTATTATGCAGCCAATATGAGCGAAAAAAGACGCCGCTTCCTACAAAGTGGGCCACACCGTACAGCTGCGCTTTGTCAAAGAACTGGACCGGGATCTTACCATGACCATCGAGCGCATCAGCGACACAGAAAACGGGCGAAAACTGGTAGTATTTTCCAGCGATGAATATCTGCCCGAGGTTACGCTGCTGCGCCGCCAAGCGCCAGCCTGATCCATGAATCCTATTCCGGCATCCGGGTTCCCACCGAGGCGCTGCGCGTGGAAGACGGCGTCACCGGCGTCTACTGCCTGGTGGGCATGCAGGCAGTATTTAAGCCTGTGGATGTGGTGTATCAGGGCAGCGGTTATTACCTGGTGGAACCTTCCAAGAAAGAGGACGATACGGAAAACACCTCCTCTTCCCGCCTGCGCGTGGGCGACAGCATTATTATCACCGCCGAAGAACTTTACAACGGAAAAGTCATCAACTGAAGAAAGGACTCTTCCTCCCAGAGAAAGAGAGAATACACACTTATGTCTACGATTGCAGAAAACATTGCCTCCGTGCGCGTCCGGATGGCCGAAGCCGCCCGGGCGGCAGGGCGCAGTCCGCAGGAGATTCTCCTGTGCGGAGCCAGCAAAATGAATGATGCCGCAGCCTGTCGGGAAGCCATCTCCGCAGGCATTGACTGCCTGGGTGAAAACCGAGTCCAGGAAATGGTGCAAAAGCGTTCCGAGCACGCCTATGTCGGCGCGCCGCTGCACTTTATCGGCGTGCTGCAGAAGAACAAGGTACGACAGGTCGTGGGGCAGGTGGACCTGATCCATTCTGTGGACTCCATGGGCCTGCTCGACGAGATCGACAAGCGCGCCGCCATGAACGGATTGACTCAAAATATCCTGCTGGAAGTGAACATCGGCGGCGAAGACAGCAAGAGCGGTTTTCGGCCCGAGGAAGGAATCTGCCATCAAAGCCGTCCTTGCCCGGCCGGAGCGCCATGTGCGCATCCAGGGCCTGATGGCGATTCCCCCATTGCGGAAAAAAGGGCGAAAAATATGCCGTATTTCTTGAAATGCGCCACTTTTTGTTGACAGTACCCCGCTTTTTGCTTCATAATAGTGATGAATTATACCTTTCCATGGGGATGAGCAGCGACTTTGAAGATGCCATTGCTGCCGGTTCCACCATGGTCCGGGTGGGCACGGCCATTTTCGGCGCGCGCCATTACGGCGCCCCTGCAGAAAATTTATCATAAAACGGAGGCTGTGTTATGGGATTGTTCGATGAGCTGAAAAAAGCTGACCCATACGTATGAAGATGAAGACGAGGAATATGAAGACGATTACCCGGACGTGAAAAGCCCGACAACACGGCTGCCCTGTTTGACGACCGGCGCAGCGCCCGTGCCGAGGAGCGGCGCAGCAATAAGGTGGTCAATATTCACGCCACCACGCAGCTCAAGGTCGTTCTGGTCAGCCCCCAGCATTTTGAGGACGCTTCCGAGATTGCCGACCAGCTCAAGAGCAAACGCACCGTGGTCATGAACCTCGAAGCCACCAACAAAGATGTGGCCCGCCGCCTGGTGGACTTCCCTCTCCGGCGTGGCCTATGCCGGAGAAGGCAAGATCAAGCGCGTGGCCAACAGCACCTATATCATCACCCCTACCATGTGGATATCGAGGGCGATCTGATCAATGAATTGGAAAACAACGGGCTTTATTTTAAGGAAAGGCGGACGAAATACATATGCTGACACCGCAGGAAGTTTCCACCCATGTATTCTCCAAAGCACGCATGGGCGGCTATAATATGGCCATGGTGGACGAGTTCCTGGACACCCTGACCGGGGACTACACCACGCTTTACAAGGAAAACGCCGCGCTCAAGGCGAAGATGAAGGTGCTCGTGGACAAAGGTCGAGGAATACCGCTCGACCGAGGACGCCATGCGCGCCGCGCTGCTGACCGCGCAGAAGATGGCCAGTCAGATGGTGCAGGAGGCCGAAAAGGAAAAGGCCGACCTGCTCGCCGCCGCCGAAAGCGAAATGGGCGCACGCAAAGCTGCTCTGGAAGCGGAGATCGCCGCCGAAAGCGAGCGGCTGCGTCTGGCAAAGGAAGAAAGCGCCGCATTTATTGCCAATATGCGCCGCCTGTGCAGCAGCGAGTTGGAATTTCTCGACGGTGTACCCGAAATCCAGGTAAGCGCTCCCTCGGCCCAGGCCGTGCAGGACGCCAGCGTGGATGAGCAGGTGCACTCCATTGAATCCTCCGTCCTGTCTTCTTTCGCCGAACCGGAGGCGCCGGCTGAAACGCAGGCCGAAACCGAACCGGAACCGGCAGAGATCCCTGCCGGGGACGCCCTTTTGCATCGGAAGAAGCGGACGCTCCCCATCCGGATGCCTCCGAGGATCTGGAGGCCACCCGCCGCATCGATTTCGGCGACCTGAAATTCGGCCGCAATTACAAATCCAAACCCAACTCATAATGCCTAAGACGGCGGCGCCTGCCGCCGTCTTATCGGTTTTCACGGCCCGGAAAGGAGTGGTTCCCATGGCGCCGCAGCCCATTATCGCCTTGATGTATGACTTCGACAATACCCTCAGCACCGAAGACATGCAGGATTATTCTTTTATTCCCTCCCTCGGCTTGTCCGTGCCTGCGTTCTGGCAGCTGGCCAATGAGTTCGGCCGCCGGGAACGCATGGACGGTATTCTGGCTTACATGTTCACCATGATTCGCGAAGCGCATCGCTGCGGCCGTCCGCTGACCCGGCATCAGCTCACGGAAGCAGGACGGGACATCCGGCTCTTCCCGGCGTAGAGGGGTGGTTTGGGCGCATTAACGCCTTTGGCGCCTCCCTCGGCGTCACAGTAGAGCATTATATCATTTCCTCCGGACTCAAGGAGATTCTGGAGGGTGCTCCATTGGTGCGGAATTTAAAGAGATCTTCGCCAGCGAGTTTTATTACGGCGAGGACGGTGAGGCCGCCTGGCCCAAGCTGGCTGTCAACTACACCTCGAAAACCCAGTTCGTCTACCGCATCAACAAAGGCGTGCTGGACGTGTCCGACGACAAAACACTCAACGACTCCATGCCTGACGACAGCAAACGCGTCCCCTTTACCAATATGATCTATTTGGGCGATGGGCTCTCCGACGTACCCCTGCATGAAAATGATGCAGTCCTACGGCGGCGCCAGCATCGCCGTTTATAAGGAGATGGGCCAGAGTGTCAAGGACCTGCTTGAGCGCGGACGGGTAGATTACATCTATCCTGCCGACTACCGCGAAGGCACAGGCTGGATCGGACGGTTAAAAACATTATCCGGAAAATGGCCACCGCCGACGCGCTCAGCGAAGAAAACGCCCGCCAGCTGCAGATGATCCGGCGCTCCGAGGAGCTTTCCGGACAGATCACATTGGAACAGATGGACCGCTGAACCAAAAGCGCGCCCCCGAAATAAGACGGGGCGCGCTCTGTTCCTGTTTTGCACCCGTGGGCCGGGGCCGTCACGCCCCGCCGCGCAGGATCTTTTCCATGGGTTTGCCTTTGGCCAACTCGTCAATCAGCTTGTCCAGGCGGCGGATCTCCTGCAGCAGCGGTTCTTGAATCTCTTCCACCCGCACGCCGCACACGCCGCCTCGGATCTCCTCTCGGCGCTCATTCAGATGAGGCGCCTGCCGGAAAAAATCACCGTAGGAGATTGCCCCTTGCGCAAGAGCACACAACTCCTCACGGGAATACCCGGTCAGCCAGCAGATGACGGTATCCACCTCTGCCTGTGTCCGCCCTTTTCGCACCGCCTTTGCACCAACAGGGGATATATTTTCCCCAGCTTCATTTGGTAAATGCTCTCTTTCTCCACAGGTTCCCCCTCCTTCCCCCGCGAACAGCGCCGCGTCAGTTTTTTTCTATTATACCCGCCGTCAACAGCAACACGCAACCAAAAATTTCGCTTTGTTGTGCCCATTTAGATTCCGTGCGGGTTTTACCGCATGCCCAGAACGGTGATTTTGCTGCCGGCATTCATCGTATAACTTTCATGACTGGGCCGCAGATGCAGAGTCTCCAGGGCATCGTAAGAAATGCCGTCGGCGCTGGCAGTGATACACTGATAGGGGCACACTGTCTGCAGCGTATGCGCCCCCGCAGCCGAAAAATTTGAAATTCCACCCGTGTGAGCGCCGTACTATGAAAATCACAGGACAGCATCCCGCCCAAAGATTTACTGAATTGGATGTTACATAACCGCGGCTGGTGGCGGCCTCGGGATCCCGATTGGGGTAAAGCAGCATATAGCCGCTGCCCTGGAGCTGAAAATCTGCAAAGATATACTGCCACGCGCCCCAGTCGATGCCGCTCACGTCCATATCGAACACCGCTGCGCCTGTAATCGGCCGGTCCACCGTAAAGGTATTCAGCTTTGTGATCGTCGGGCGCTCCGTCAGCGTCTGCAGCGCTGCGTCCAGTCTGGCGTTGTCCGCATTGAAATCCTCCATCAGCACCCGGTCCGGCTTTTCCCATTGGTTCAGTTGAAAATGATCTGTCTTATACAATTGAACATACCTCCTCAGAAAAGAATACAGGACGGCAAAGGGAGAAAAAAACCGCCCCTGCACATAAAGTGCAGGGCGGGGGAAAAGTTGTATGTTTCAGTGCAACTTTTTTTAATTTCAATCTGCAATCAGATTAGGGAGCAGGCGTATAGCTTACCACATAGATGTAGGATGCAGTCATATCGTCCTCATTGATGATCATCTTGACCTTCAAGTTGGTGACATCCTTCATCTCGGTAGAGCTGCCGATATCGTCGCTATTGTCGCTGATATCTACGATAGTAGCATTGCTGATATCGTAATCCTTGTTGTTGACAGTCAAAAAACATCATCCACAACTTTGGCAACTGCGTCGTCAGTAACAACGGCCAGTTTGCCCTCAGTGGTGTTATATTCGTTACCGGTCAGAACATACGCATTGGAATCATTGTCGATCTCAACAGTATAGAAGCCGGAGGTCACTGTCTTTTTGTCCGTGTAGAAGTTCTCTACTTCTTCGCCATTAATATAAGCATCATAGGTGTAGAACTCTTCTTTTTCGCCATCCACGATCACAGAAACAACACCAGTGTATGCAGTGCCGCTTGTCTGAGCCTGGACATAAACCAGATCGTCGCTGGTCGCAGTGGTGTTGGAAGCAGTGCCCATAACATAAACTGCGGTAGCATAAACGGGATCCGTGCTTTCATCCTGGCTCAGTGCCACATAGACAGTCTTGTTGTTGACCTTCTGCACGCCATCCAGAACAGTAGCCTTGCCCTCATTCACAAAGATAAACTTCACATCAGAGGCAAAGTAGACCTTCTCGCCACTCAGCGTCATGCTCTTGGCCGTCTTAGTAATGCTCACGTTAGCCGCCGAAACAGTGTTGTTATCTGCCACAGAGCTGTTAACACCGCTCAGAGTATAAACGTTATCCTCTTCAGTGTAAATACGAACTTTGTTCTCAGCGTCATTATAGAGCTTATCCGTTTCCCAGTTCACGGTCTCACCGTCAGAAGTGACGCCCTTGATCATGGGAACCAGCTCGCCGTCCTTGTTCAGGGTCTGATAAGCTTTTCAGAACTGCCACAGACTTGTCGCCGTCGTCGCTCTGGCTGGTTGCGTCCATCACATAGCCGTACTGATCCAAATACAGGGTAACATCGTCGGTATCTGCGGTGTAGTTTGTCACATTGCTGGTCTTGGCAATGCCATAGACTTCGCCGCCGGCAGTCAGTTCTTTATCCTTGTTATTGACCTTGGTAATGGCAGCTTCCACCGTCTCGGGGATCGCCACGTTCACAGCTGTCTTAGCAGCAGTGTTGTCGCCCACGGGGGGTCACCCAACACTTTGTCGCCCACCTTCACGTTGTCATACACATCGTTGAAGCCCTTGGTATCGTCGTCAGTCAGCGTCAGAGAAACGGCCTTTCCAGTCGTGTTATCCTTCCACTCAACCTTCAGCTCGCGCTCATCGGCCTTGGTGGAGTCCTTGTCCTTCTTGATAGACTTCACTTCGCCCAGATAGGTTGCTACAACAACGATTGTAGTAACTTCGTCCTTATCGTTGGCGTAGAACTCAATGGCCACACCGTTACCGGTGCCGTCAATCGCCTTACTGTCCTTCAACAGGGTCTGGAGTTCAGTATCACCCATAGTGATGCCCACGCCACCATTGCGAACAACAGTCACATCATTGTACTTGCCATTTTCCTTGGCAAACTCGCAGCCGGCATCATCGATGTCATCTGCCAGCTCGGTGCCCTTGAACTCAGTGGTGTAGGACAGAACGGCCTTGTCGGCATAGGTGCCGACCTTGTCGTTGTCATAGCTCCACTTGTGTGCGGGACGGCCGAAGGAATCTGCGGTAGCTGCCGTTTCATTCAGCTCCAGATCGCGGCAGTACTGCTCGGCAAACTGGACAATGTAACCATTTCCGCCATCTTTGGCTTCATCATCGTAGATGTTCTTGCCCCAGTCTCTGCTGGTGGTCACGTTGTAGGCCTTTTTGTTGCCGATCACGATGGAGCTGCCGCCGCCAATATCGATATTGGTCTGAGTATCATACTCCACGATGTTGGCCTTCATGGCGTTGAACGCCATCTGAGCAGCCTCTTCACGGGTCAGCTCCTTGGACAGGGAAATATCCTCCATGTCTTCATCCAGATCGGTGTTCAGCGCCAGCTTGGCCGTGTTGATAGCCCAGCTGTTGCCCACCAGCTTCTCGATTTCAGCATCATAGCCCAGAGCCACCAGCAGCATCTTGCCGAACTGCAGGCCCGTCACGCTCGCGGCGGGGTTGAAACGGGCCGTTGCCGTCGCCGGCAATGATGCCCCTCGTTGGTGCAGTAGGCAATGGAGCCTGCGCTCCAGCGGGTAGCCGCCACATCGCTGTAGGGGGGCAATGGTGGTGGTCAGCTTGTCAGCCTGAGTCTGGCCCACCAGCATGTAGGTGATGATCTTCGCAGCCTGCTCACGGTTCAGGTTTGCGTCGGGGTTGAAGTTATTGCCGTCGCCGCCATTGAAAATGCCGGCAGCAGTCATAACATCGACCGCCTCTTTGTAAGTGACTTTGGAGTAATCCTTGTAGTCACTCGCGTCCGCGGCGAAGGCGGCGGTCATCAGGCTCAATGCCATGGCCAGCGCCAGCACCAGGGACAGAACCTTTTTCAGATTCTTCATGGTTCGGTAGTCCTCCTTTTTTGATCGTTTTGCTCCAAAAAGTGATCCAATTCGGCACAAATAACCCGTTTTTCCTCCAAAACACCGGTTCACAAATACCGCATAGCACCTCTTTGACCGCAAAGCAAAATCCTCGGAAAGCCGCACCACAGCGGCCTTTCCGGGGATTGCAAAACGTATGGATGTTCAATTTGGTAGACATTTCGCCGGCAGGCGCTGTCGTTGCTTTTCTTCTATCTCTTGTCCCCGGCTGTTTTTCTTTCCCATTTGGGTAGACATTCGGTAGACATGGTAGACAGCGGCTGGAAAAAACGGAACCTCCATCTCCTCTGAACAAAAATTCGAGTCCTCTCCATCCTGCATTGTACACCTCGGTTCCGCTCCCTTCTCCACATACGAAAAAGCATCTATCTTCCCCTCCAAAAACGACGGAATCTCCTCAAAACGACGAAAAAGTTTTCGGTTTCTGATATTGACAGAGGATAAGTCTGTGTGGTTAACTTATTAAGATAAAGGTTTATTTACCGAGGTGTTGCCTCGTGATCCATCATCCATCATTTCGAATCTTGAGGGAATCGTTTATGCCGCTGAATCAAAAACTGAGAAAAGTTATGGTCATTGGTTCCGGTCCGATCGTTATCGGGCAGGCCGCCGAGTTTGACTATGCAGGCACGCAGGCCTGCCGTGCGTTGAAGGAAGAGGGCCTGGAAGTTGTGCTGGTCAACTCCAACCCCGCCACCATCATGACGGACAACGCCATGGCCGACCATATTTACGTCGAGCCGCTGACACTGGAAACCGTTAAGCGCATCATCAAAAAGAAAAAGCCTGACAGCATTCTGTCCACACTGGGCGGGCAAACGGGCCTGACCCTTTCTATGCAGCTGGCCAAATCCGGGTTCCTGGAGGAACATAATGTAATGCTGCTGGGCGCAGACCCGGATACGATCGACAAAGCAGAAGATCGCCAGATGTTTAAAGATACCATGGAAGCCATCGGCCAGCCAGTGATTCCTTCCAAAGTCGTCAATACGTGGAGGACGCGCTGGCATTTGCCGAGGAAATCAGCTACCCTGTCATCGTGCGCCCTGCTTTTACTCTGGGCGGCAGCGGCGGCGGCATCTGCTACAACCGCGCCGATCTGGGAACGTATCGGCGAAGCTGGCCTGCGGCTGAGTCCCATTACCCAGATTCTGGTGGAACGCTGCATCGCTGGTTGGAAAGAAATGGGAATTCGAGGTGATGCGCGACAGCGGAAGGGCAACGTCATCACCGTGTGCTCCATGGAAAACTTCGACCCTGTAGGTCCATACCGGCGACTCCATCGTCATCGCCCCCACAGTAACTCTGGCGGATAAAGAGTATCAGATGCTCCGCTCTGCCGCACTGGACATCATTACCGCCTGGGCATCGAGGGCGGCTGCAACTGCCAGTTTGCGCTCAACCCCGACAGCTTTGAATATGCGGTCATCGAAGTCAACCCCGCGTATCCCGTTCCTCCGCCCTGGCTTCCAAAGCCACAGGCTACCCCATCGCCCGCGTGGCCGCCAAGATTGCAATCGGTTATACTCTGGACGAAATTCCCAACGCTGTTACCGGCAAAACGTTTGCCTGCTTTGAGCCGGCGCTGGACTATGTGGTGGTCAAGCTCCCCAAGTGGCCGTTTGACAAGTTCGTTTATGCCAAGCGCACGCTCGGCACGCAGATGAAGGCCACCGGCGAGGTGATGGCCATTGCCCAGAGTTTTGAGAGGGTATCATGATGAAAGCCGTGCGCGGCGCCGCTATTTCTGGATTGCCTGCGTCATGGAAAAAAAGGCCGATTGAGCGACGAAGAGCGACCAAAACGCCTGCGATCAGGATGACGAGCGTCTGTTTGTGCGTGTCATCGAAGCTCTGCGCCGGGCGTTTCCTGCCAGGAAATTCCACAGAAACAAAAAATCGACCTGTGGTTCCTGGAAAAGCTGCAAATTTGGTAGACCTGGAAACGCAGATGGAAACCCAGCCGCTTTGACAGACGAGCTGTACCGCACCGCAAAAAAATTTGGTTATCCTGGACAAACCATCGAGCGTATCTCCGAAGAGATCGCCCTTTGCCACATTCCCGCCGTGTACAAGATGGTGGATACCTGCGGCGCAGATTTAACGCCCAAAACCCCTATTTTTATTCCACCTACGACGAGGAAAACGAAGCCGCCGAATTTATTGCCGAGCGCCCGAAAACCGGAAGAAGACTGTGATCGTGTTCGGTTCCGGCCCCATCCGCATCGGCCAGGGCATTGAATTTGACTATGCCTCGGTCCACTGTGTCTGGTCGCTGCTGAAAAAGGCGGGGCCGAGGTCGTCATTGTCAACAACAACCCGAAACCGTCTCGACAGACTTCGACACCAGCGACCGGCTGTATTTGAGCCCGCTGACCCCGAGGACGTGATGAACGTCATCGAAACAGAAAAGCCCATCGGCGTGGTGGTGGCCTTCGGCGGCCAGACCGCTATCAAGCTGACCAAGATTCCTGGAGAGCAACGGCGTACACATCATCGGCACCAGCGGCGGATTCCATCGACATGGCCGGAAGACCGCGAGCGTTTTGACGAATTGCTGGAACGCTGCATCAAGCGCGCCGCCGGCCACACGGTGATGACCTGCGAAGAAGCGCTGGCCGCCAATGAAATCGGCTACCCGGTGCTGATGCGTCCCAGCTACGTGCTGGGCGGTCAGAACATGATTATTGCCTTTACGGAGGACGATATCCGGGAGTATATGGACATCATTATCCTCAGCCATGAAATCACGAGAGAACCCATTTTGATCGATAAATATATGATGGGCACGGACTTGAAGTCGACGCGATCTGCGACGGTGAGGACATCTTGATTCCCGGCATTATGGAGCATGTCGACCGTACAGGCATCCACTCCGGCGACTCCATCGCAGTCTACCCTGCCTGGAACCTGGACGGAAAACCACCGAAGATCTGATCGCCTACACCAAAAACCTGGCCCTGGGCCTGAACACTCCGCGGCCTGGTCAATATCCAGTATGTCGTGTATGAAAACACAATCTATGTGATCGAGGTCAATCGCTCCTCCCGGACCATCCCCTACATCAGTAAGGTCACAGGCGTGCCCATGGTGGATCTGGCCACCCGGGCCATGCTGGGAGAAAAGCTAAAGCGATTTGGGCTACGGCACGGGCCTGTACCGCACACCCCGTATGTAGCCTGCAAAGTGCCTGTGTTCTCCTTTGAAAACTGACCAATGTGGATGTGGCTCTTGGACCGGAAATGAAGTCCACCGGCGAGGTGCTGGGTATCGGCAAGAATCTGGAAGAAGCCTCTACAAAGGACTGGTGGCTGCCGGATACAACATGAACAAGAAAGGCGGCGTTCTGTTCACCGTCCGCGACGATTCGATAAGCAACGAAATCGTGGACGTGGCCCGCAAATACGACGAACTGGGCTTTGCGCTGTACGCCACAGAAGGCACGGCCCGGGCTTTGGAAGCCGTGGGACTCACCGTGCACCACACAGCCAAGGTCAGCGACGGCGCAGAGGAAAATACGGTTTCCCTCATGGAAGAGGGCAAGATCAGCTATGTGATCTCCACCGATTCCAAAGGGCCGTCTGCCCCAGCTGGACAGCGTGAAAATGCGCCGCAAAAACCGTGGAGCTGGGTATCCCCTGCCTGACCTCCCTGGACACCGCCAATGCCCTGGCCCGCTCGCTCCTGAGCCGCTACAGCCAGGAAAGCACCGAGCTGGTTGACCTGAACCGCATGCGCAAAACGCCGCTGAAGCTTCACTTCACCAAAATGGAAGGCACCGGCAACGATTATATCTACTTCGACTGCATGCAGTATGAGATTCCCAGCCCCGAATCCATCAGCGTAATTCTGTCCGACCGCCATTTCAGCATCGGTTCTGATGGTATTATCCTGATCCTCCCCTCCACCGTGGCCGATGCGAAAATGCGCATTTTCAACCGCGACGGAAGCGAGGGCAAGATGTGCGGCAACGGCATCCGCTGCGTAGCCAAATATCTCTACGAGCACAACATCGTGCGCAAGAGCCGCATGACCATGGAAACCCTCAGCGGTGTGCGCAGCCTGCATTTGTACATCCAGAATGAAACGGTGATTTCCGTTATGGTGAACATGGGCAAAGCCATTTTGGATCCGGCCCATATCCCGGTTTCTATGGACGGCGAAACGATCATCAACCGGCCTCTGGAAGTGCTGGACAAGTGCTGGTCCGTGACCTGCCTCTCCATGGGCAACCCCATTGCGTAACCTTTGTGGACAACGCGGACACTTTGGATATCGCCAAAGTCGGCCCCCGCTTTCGAGCTGCACAGCTGCTTCCCCGACCATGTGAACACCGAGTTCGTTCAGGTCATCAACCGGGCCACGCTGAAAATGCGTGTGTGGGAGCGCGGCAGCGGGAAACTTGGGCTTGCGGCACCGGTGCTTGTGCCGCCGCCGTGGCCGCCGTACTTAACGGCTACTGCGAGCGCGACTGCGACATTGCCGTGCACCTCAAAGGCGGTACCGTCATTATCCGCTATGACTCCGACGGCACCGTGTATATGACCGGCGACGCAAAAACCGTTTTTCAGGGCAGCGTGGAGCTGTAAAAAAAAAAAAACAAACACAAAAAAGAGATCCGTGTCCGCAGTTGCGGACACGGATCTTTTTTACAGTATTCGGCAAAATGTGCAAAGTATATGTAGATTACACAATTTCCAGAACCGTCGCCATGGCGGGGCCGCCGCCGACACACAGAGAGGCCACGCCGTACTGCTCGCCGCTGGCAATCATTTCGCTGATGCAGGCGGTAATGATGCGGGCGCCGGTCATGCCCACAGGATGGCCCAGGCCAATGCCGGAACCGTTGCGGTTAACCTTGTCCATGGACAGCTTCAGCTCGCGGGTGCAGGCCAGGAACTGAGCGGCAAAGGCTTCGTTGATCTCATAGTAATCAATGGCATCCGCCGTCAGGCCAGCCTTTTCAGGGCCTTGGGGATAACGTAAGCGGGGCCGATGCCCATCACTTCGGCAGGCACGCCTTTGCTCTCCACCGCCAGCACTCTGGCAATGGGCTTGAGGCCGTGCTCTTTGGCATATCTGGCCGTGGTAACCACCATGGCGCAGGCGCCGTCGTTAATGCCGGAGGCGTTGCCAGCTGTCACCGTGCCGCCGTCGGGCTTGAACGCGGGGCGCAGCTTGGCCATGCTTTCCAGGCTGACATCACGACGGGGGATGCTCGTCGGTATCGAACACCGTTACGCCCTTGCGGGTCTTGATCTCAATGGTGACGATATCGGGCTTGCCGCGGCCACTGTCGATGGCTGCAATGGCGCGCTGATGGCTCATCAGAGCCAGTTCGTCCTGCTCCTGGCGGGAAATATTGTATTTATCTGCCAGATTTTCCGCTGTAACGCCCATATGATACCCTGCGATCGCGCAGCTCAGGCCTTCCTTGGTCAGGGCATCCACCATCTTCACATCACCCATGCGGAAGCCGGTGCGGCCGTTCAGGCAAAGATACGGCGCGCGGGACATAACGTCGGCGCCCACCACCACGGCCAGCTCACAGCCGTCCGTCAGCAGGCTCCGCCGGACGATATCCAGCGCTTTCATACCGGAGGCGCATTGCTGATCCACCGTATAGGCCCATGCTTCGGCAGGGATGTCGCACTTGATTTCCACCTGACGGCCGGGGTTTCCTCCGTTGCCGTGCTTATAGATACAGCCCATACCCAGCTCATCGACATCCTCGGGCTTCACGCCGGCACGCTCCATAGCAGCCTTGGCTACCGTGGTGCTCAGATCTACCAGCGAAACATCCTTTAGGCCGCCCAGAAAGTCGCCGATTGCGGATCGCGCATACCCTACAATAACGATGTCCTTATCCTTCAGTTCCATATGATTGCCTCACTTTCTTCACTTAAAAATTTTATTTTCAGATCGATGGTTACCGAGATGAAGACCGGTGAGGGCAAGACCCTCGTCGCCGTCCTGCCGGCGTACCTCAACGCGCTGACCGGCGAGGGCGTACACATCGTCACTGTCAACGATTACCGCCCGGCGCGACAGCGAATGGATGGGCAAGGTCTACCGCTTCCTCGGTCTGAGCGTCGGCCTGATCGTGCACGACATGTCGAGCGCTGAGCGCCAGCAGGCCTACGCGGCCGACATCACCTACGGCACGAACAACGAAATGGGCTTTGACTACCTGCGTGACAACATGGCCATCTATAAGTCCCAGATGGTGCAGCGCGGCCACGCCTTCGCCATCGTCGACGAGGTGGACTCCATCCTCATCGATGAGGCACGCACCCCGCTCATCATCTCCGGCCAGGGCGACGAGAGCACCGACCTCTACCGCCAGGCGGAGGACTTTCGTCCGCCCCCGCCTGAAGAAGGTCGTCCTCGCCTCTATCGACGATAAGGAAGAGGAGGAGAGCGAGGA
>VOFB01000525.1_pt1 | contig 60000 bp, 94 predicted proteins | sample 5384141 | NCBI WGS metagenome assembly VOFB01 (sample SAMN12384721, study PRJNA508395) | human gut metagenome | isolation source: healthy gut A | host: Homo sapiens
TTTTCCTATTACGCGCGGATGCAGGGGTGATCGGCAAAGCGTTCTGGAGAAGGGGAAACTATGTGGTGATCGGACAGTATGCCCCTGATGCTCTTCTTCTTTTACTAAATTGTACAGGGGATTTAAGGTTGGCTATTTGCGGAGGTATTTGATGTGCTGTACTCCCAAGTGCAATCTGTGATCTGTGTAAATGGATCACTCTACCTTCGCTGTGGATCCGGACATTGGAAGTTTGGCAGACACGTGGTTCCTATCCCTGCGGATGACGCTCTTTAACCTGGTACTCGTGGTTTTTAGGTGAGTGTTTATGCGCTGGATTTACACAAAGATCTATCCCCCAGGCGAATGCTCATGGTCTACGGGGATTACAGCCCTGCGGACCTTGATCCGTAAGATCTCCACAAGGGAAGATAAATATAATATCTGTGAGACGATTCATCTAAGCAAGGGAGTGGAGGCGATCAAGGCTAAGATTGACCAGTATCCGGCGATCGTGCTTAGATATTCCGGCACATGACCGGAACGTGTTTCTAAAATACTGTTTTTGAGCGGGATATCGCTGCTACAGTATTCCCAAAATTTCAGATGTGATGATCCAAAGCGCGGAGAATATTCACCTGTTTGACACCACCTTGCTTTTGTTCCGAAACAGAGGCCTCACTGCAGAGCAGCGGATTGCAAAAGCGTCTGTTTGACATCGCGGCCTCACTCCTGGGTGTGATCATAGCATCTCCTTTTATGATTATAATTGCTATTTTGATCAAGGCTTATGACAGAGGACCTGTGTTTTACAAGCAGGAGAGGCTTATGGAGAATAACCGCATATTTTACGTGCTGAAGTTCCGAAGTATGCGGGTGGATTCAGAGGTTCAGGGAGCAAGGCTGGCCATGAAAAAGGACAGCAGGGTAACCCCTATAGGGAAGGTGCTGAGAAACATCCACTTTGACGAACTGCCCCAGCTTTTAATATTTTGAAGGGGGGATATGTCGCTTGTGGGACCCAGACCGGAGCGGCCGGAGATTGCAGAGGAATACAAGAGAGAAATACCGGAGTTTGATTACAGACTGAAGGTAAAGGCAGGACTGACCGGGTTTGCCCAGGTCTATGGAAAATACAACACCACTCCATATGATAAGCTTAAGCTGGATCTGACTTATATAGAGAACTACAGCTTTTGGCTGGATTTAAAGCTTTTTATTTTTAACCTTTAAGATTCTTTTCAGAAAGAAAATACAGAAGGAGTAGAACATTGGCAGGTTACGGCAGCGACAAAGGAGAAAGAAAAAGAGAGAAAAAAGCCAGGAAGGACCGCTGATCTCTGTCATCATCCCAGCCTACAACTGTGCGGACACCATTGAAAAAGCGTTGGATTCCGCGCTTGCACAGAAGGTGCCGCTGGAGGTGATTGTGGTGGACGACGGTTCCGGGGACGGGCTGGATAGAGTAATGGCGGGATATGCGGATCATCCCGCCATTCGCTACCTCAAAAATGAGAAAAATATGGGTGCTGCTGCATCCAGAAACAGAGGGGTCGCAGAGGCAAAAGGTGTCTATACGGCTTTTTTGGACGCGGATGACTGGTGGGAGGAGGGCAAACTGGAAAAAGCAGCTTGCCCTGTTGGAAAGGACAGGGACAGTACTCTGTTCCACAGCCAGAGAGCTGGTGACACCTGAGGGGGGGAACGGACGGGCAGGGTGATTCCGGTGAGAGAAGAGATTACCTACCGTCAACTGCTGGGAGGCAATGTGATCAACTGTTCCTCCGTGCTGCTAAAGACAGAGGTGGCAAGGGAATTTCCCATGTGCCATGAGGACAGCCATGAGGACTATATTACGTGGCTGAGGATCTTGAAAAAATACGGCCGGGCCGGCGCCATAAAGGAACCTTTGCTGAAATACCGACTTACGGACAAGGGAAAGTCCGGAAGTAAAATCCACTCTGCGGGTATGACCTATAAGGTATACCGGTATGTGGGATTTGGGAGAATCCGCTCCCTATGGTATTTCTGCCGATATGCAGTGAACGGAGTGCAAAATACAGGGCGGCGTTAAAGCCTGGGGAAAACATCGGACGGGAGCGTTAGTGAGTAAATGAATATGAAAGAAACAGCAGTATCCGTGATTGTTCCGGTTTACAATACGGAACCATATTTGGAAGAGTGTCTTGGCAGTATTTTGAATCAGAGTTTAACGGAGATAGAGGTCATCTGTGTGGATGACGGTTCCACGGATGGATCAGCAGCCCTTGTGGAGAAGATGGCCAGGAGGATGGGAGAGTCCGCCTGCTCACACAAGAAAATAAGGGAGGCGGAGCCGCCAGAAATCTGGGGATGTCTCAGGCTTCGGGTAAGTATCTCACTTTTTGGATTCGGACGATTTTTTGAGCCTGACATGCTGGAGCAGATGTACTTGAGATGTGAGGAGACAAAAGCAGATCTGTGCGTCTGTAAAGCCCGGTGTTACCATCAGGATCTGGGATTTTACACAGAGGAGCCGGCAGCATTGAGAGAAGAAATGCTCCCACAGGCTGAGGTGTTTTCCTGGGAGGATATGGCGTCCTATATTTTCAACGCATTCCACAACTGGCCCTGGAATAAGATGTTTCTCCGCGGGTTTGTGGGAGGAGAGGGGCTCCGTTTCCAGGAAATCAAACGGACCAACGACCTGCTTTTTACCTGTACGGCGCTGATGGAAGCGCGGCGGATTGCGGTAGTGAAAAAGGCACTGGTAAATTACCGTGTGGGCGTCACCGGAACCTGCCAGACCACAAATGTGGAGACACCGCTGGATTTTTACCACGCCTTCCTGGCTCTCCAGCGCTATCTGAAGAAAAAAGGGGTTTTTGATCAGGTGAGGCAGAGCTTTGTGAATCATGCGCTGGACGGGTGTATAGCCAACCTAAACTCCCAGGAGAACAATGAACAGCAGGAAGGCCTTTACGACAGGCTGAAATCAGAGATCTTCCGGGAACTGTCTGTCAAGGGGCAGGGGAGGAATACTTCTATCCCCACAACCGGAGAATGTTTGAGACCTACCAGGTTATTGTCCAGGGGGACTATCCGGCGTATCTGCGTGAGAGGATACGCCAGCTTAAGCAGGAGAGGGATGGCTGTCAAATACAGGACCACAGGGAAAAGGAAGATCTTTACTGGTCCAGAGAGTATCAGACAGGTATTCAGGCATTGGAACTCATTGCGAAAGTTCCCAAGTTTCCCAAAAAAGGTATACAAGTTAATAAGAAATTTGAAAAATAGAACGACAAAGGCGGAACAGCTATGAGGCTGTTCCGCCTTTGTCGTTCGCTAAATGCCTGTCCAATCCTGGTATTTGCAGCAGCAGACATGTCCGTTTACTCTGTCACTTCCATACGCCCGATGGAGTTGTACACAACCCCTGACTTCTCGAAAGTATGGGGATCGTAGCAGTTACGTCCATCCAGGACAATTGCTTTTTTCATGAGTTCCTTAAAGGTATCAGGTTTTAAGGCTTTCACCTCCGGCCATTCGGTAAAGATAAAGCAGATATGCGCATCCCGGAGTGTTTCCTCAATCGTGTCACAGTACTGCAGCTCGGAGGGGAAGTGTCGCTTATAGTTTTCCACTCCCACCGGGTCCCAGGCCTTAACCGTGGCTCCGTCATCCAAGAACAGCGGTATATTGACAAGGGAAGGCGCCTCCCTCAGATCATCGGTGTTTGGCTTAAAGGTCAGCCCCAGTACAGCCACAGTCAATCCTTCCAGACTTTCATAATATTTCTTAGACTTTTTGAAGAGTTTTGTCTTCTGGGTGTCATTGACCTCAATGGCGGCCTTTACGGTCTTGAGCTCTCTCTCTCATAGTAGTTGGAGATCCAGTGCAGAGCCTTGGTATCCTTGGGAAGCAGGAGCCGCCGTAGCCGATTCCGGCGTGCAGGAATTTGTTTCCTATGCGTGGGGTCCATACCCATGCCTGTGGCCACATCCTCAATATTGGCCCCCACAAGCTCACATAGGTTGGCAATTTCATTTATATAGGATATTTTGAGTGCAAGGAAATCATTGGAGGCATACTTAATCATCTCAGCGCTCCTGCGGTTGGTCAGGACAAAGGGCTGGTGGAAGTTGGCGTAAACCTCCTTCATGATCATCTTAGCCCGATCCGACTCCGCACCGATGACAATGCGCGCCGCGTGCAGGGTATCGGGAACGGCTGTGCCCTGGGAGAGAAACTCCGGATTGGAGACCACCTCCACCCACACTTTATGCTTGAGATTTTCCTGGATCAGCTTCTCCACTTTATCGTTGGTACCGATGGGAACCGTAGACTTCACCACAACCACGCAGTCATGCTCCACATTCCCGGCGATCTGCTGCGCAACCTGGAAAACGTAGGAGAGGTTTGCAGAGCCGTCTTTTTTTTTTCCGGGGTACCAACACCGATGAAGATCACGTCCGCGCTTTGATATGCGGATGCGTAGTCTGTGGTAAAGGTAAGCCGTTCCATATTTTTTACCATAAGCTCGTCCAGACCTGGTTCATATATGGGAGAAATCCCTGATTCATAACATCTACTTTTGACTGGTCAATATCCACACATGTCACAGCATGTCCCGCGTTGGCCAGCGCCACACCGGTGACCAGGCCCACGTAACCAGTTCCGCTACTACAATATTCATACCTTACACCTCAATCTGTTTTTATATAGAATCTGTAAGATTATAGCACAGTATTCGGGGAATTTCAAGCAGAGGCCAGGGCGATTCTTGACATAGTATTTGGCTTTATGTTAGAATATTTGGAAGACTGTTTAGCGGTAGGTAGAAACCGCGAAACCAGTATGTCTATAAATGGAAGAGTCAGGAGAGGCAAATGGCAAAAGGATTAAGGTTTCCGTAGTGCTTCCGGTGTACAACGGTGAGCGGTATCTGAGAAAGTGCCTGGATGATATTCTGGGCCAGAGCCTTCGGGAGATCGAGGTTATCTGCGTAGATGACGGCTCCACAGACGGCACCTTGGCGATACTAAAGGAATATGAAAAGGCAGACCCCCGCGTCCGGGCGGTTTATCAGGACAATGCCGGGGCTGCTGTGGCAAGGAACTATGGTATGACCCTGGCTGGGGAAAGTACCTTTCATTTTGGATGCAGATGATTTTTTTGAGAGAGATATGCTGCGCCTTGCCTTTGAAAATGCGGAGCGAGAGCAGGCGGATATTGGGATTTTCCGGGGAGACCGCTATGATGACACTCTGGAGAAGTATATACAGATGAATTATTCCATTAAGAGCGCACAATTGCCGGGGAAGAATCCTTTTTCATTTCACGATATCCCAGACCGGATTTTTACCTTTGCAGTGGGTTGGGCCTGGGACAAACTGTATCTGAGAGCATTTGTAGAACAGGAGAGACTGCGGTTCCAGAATCTTCGCACCTCAAATGACTTGCTCTTTGTGTTTTCCTCTTTTGTAAAAAGCAAAAAAAATATATGCCATGGAAGAACTTCTGGTCCATCACCGTATCCATGTGAAGGGATCCTTGTCTGTAACCAGACAGAAATCCTGGGGTGTTTTCTGGAAGCGTCCAATGCTCTGAGGGAAGAATTGCTCCGTATGGGGATTTATGAAGAGACGGAAAAAGGTTTTTTAGACTGGGCACTGCATTTTTGTTTCTGGAATTTGGACACAATAGATGGTGAAGCCTATGAAAAGGTTTATGACCTGATAGTGGGAGAGTGTGACCAAAGATTTGGATTTACGAAGCATGCGCGTGAATGGTACGCCCAGCCAGAACTCTATGACCGGCTGCTGCAGATGAAAGACAATTCCTGTGCAGTGTTGCTGCTCAGGGAAAAGCGAAGACTGGAACAGTCTGTCAGGGAGCTGGAGAAAAAGTTGAGAATGACGGAGGAAGAGTTGAGGGAAGTCAGGAGTCCACCATTTTCCGGGCAGGGCGTCTTGTTACCGCTGTGCCGAGAGGAGTAAAAAAGATTATCAAAGGAGATAGACATGCCTAAAGTATCGGTGATAGTCCCCACCTACAATGTATCACAGTATCTGGATGAATGTATGACCAGTCTGATCAATCAGACGCTGGAAGATATGGAATTCATCTGCGTGAATGACGGGTCCACGGATCATTCTCTGGAGATTCTGCAGACGTATGCTGCCGCGGATCAGAGAGTAAAAATTATAGACAAACCTAACGGCGGTTATGGAAAGGCGATGAATGTGGGCCTGGACAACTGCACAGGGGAATATATAGGAATATTGGAGCCGGATGATTATGTAAAGCTGGATATGTATGAAAAAGCTGTACGATCTGGCGGTAAAAACAATCTGGACATTATCAAAGCGGATTTTTACCGCTTTGTGCACGATGAAGATGGTAAGCTGGTGAAGAACTACAATTGTCTGACTGGAGATACCTCACTGTACAGCAGAGTAATAGACCCGGCCGAGGAGCCAAATGTGTTCAAAGCCATCATGAATACATGGAGCGGAATCTATAAGAGAAGCTTCCTGGAGGAACATCACATTCGGCACCATGAAACGCCGGGTGCTTCCTTTCAGGACAACGGCTTCTGGTTTAAAACCTTCTGCTATGCAAAGAGGCTGTACTTTGTGGAACGGCCATTTTACATGAACCGCCGGGACAATCCCAACTCCCTCTGTACACAATAAAGAGAAGGTCTTCTGCATGAATGATGAGTATGCATACATTATGGACTTTCTCAATGAGCATCCGGAGTTTAAAAAGCGTTATATAGGGGTGTACAGTTTTAAGCGCTATCACAATTATGTGGCTTCTTTTTACCGGGTGGGGGAAGAGTATAAGGACATCTATATGGAGCGGTTCCAGAAAAGAATTTATTCAGGCTGACAAGCAGGGAGAATTGTATGAGGAGGTCTTTACCCCGGATGAGTGGAGGCTGATTCAAATTCTGTTAAAGGACTGGAAAGCTTATGTCTACGAGGAGCGAATTTACAGGCTGACGCTGGAAAAGGACGGGGAGATAGACAGGCTGAACATGGAACTGGAAAATATTGAAAATTCCACCTCTTTTAAGGTGGGGCGTGCAGTTATGTACCTTCCCTGCGCCTTGAAGGATCTGATATTAAAGGCGAAAAGAAAATGAAAAAATACTGACCGTGGTTGTGCCAACCTATAATGTAGAAAAGTATATTGATCAGTGCCTCTCATCCTTTGTGATTCCGGAAATTATGGAGGATTTGGAGGTGCTGGCCGTAAATGACGGGTCAAAGGACGGATCAGTCCGGATCGCGCAGAGGTATGAGGAACAGTACCCGGATACCTTCCGTATCATCCACAAGGAAAACGGGGGACATGGATCTACCATAAACAGGGGGATTCAGGAAGCGTCCGGAGATTATTTTAAGGTAGTGGACGGGGATGACTGGGTTGACAGACAGGCATTTGTGAAGCTGATGGAGACCCTGCGAACCTCCAATTCAGATGTGGTTCTCTCTAATTATTATTGGGTGAAGGATGGGGATGGGACCAAAAAGCCGGAATTTAAGGAGCCCTTTGCAGGGGTGGTCTATGGCAGGGAATACAGGTTTGAGGACATCAGCACAGACACATTTATGAAAATGCACGCCATGACCATACGAACTTCTGTCTTAAAACAGAAGATTCCTGCGATTGATGAGCACTGTTTCTATGTAGATATGGAGTATGTACTTTTTCCGATCCCTTTATCAATACCGTTACCTGCATTGATGAGTTTGTATATATGTACCGGATTGGACTTCCGGGACAGAGTATGAATATGAAGAGTATGCAGAAAAATGCGGCAAACTATGACAAAGTGCTGGGGCGGCTTCTGGACTATTATCAGGAGCAGAAAAAAGCAAGGGATAGAAACCTATCGTTTGGTCTACCTGGAGAACAGTATTGGAAGAATGGTGGCCTCGCGGTTTTAAAATTTTTCTCAGCTTCCCGTACAGTTCGGCGATTGCAAAAGAGATGAGGCATTTTGACAGGAATCTGCATGCAAATTTTCCGAATGTGTATCAGGCAGTCCGCAATCGTGCCGTATGGCTGCTGCGAAAAACAGATTATAAAACATATTATCTGGCGCACAAGGCGTTTCGGATAAAGGAAGGGTTAAGACAATGAATATCTGGAAAGAAAGATTACATGTATTTAAGCAGTATCAAGATTTGCTCAAACAGCTTGTACTCAGAGATCTGAAACTAAAATACCGGCGCAGCTTTCTGGGCTATATCTGGGTATCCTAAATCCGCTGCTTATTATGATTGTCATGACGCTGGTGTTTTCTACAATGTTTGACCGCAAAATAGAAAACTTTCCGGTCTACCTGCTGACGGGCCGGACGATCTTTGAATTTGCCACCAGTTCAACGAATGCGGCTATGAGGTCTATTTTAGGAAATGCACCTCTTATTAAAAAAATGCTATGTGCCCAAATATATCTTTACTTTGGCTAAGGTCACAAGCTCCATGATGGATTTTGTATTCTCTCTGGGCGCTCTTGTAATCGTTATGGTATTCACCAAGGCGCCGGTAACTCCTTATATACTGTGTGTACCGCTGGTTATTATTCAGGTCTATATTTTCTGCTGCGGACTTGGCTTTTTCCTGGCGCAGCTCAATGTCTTTTCCGGGACATGCAGCATATATGGAGGGCATTTACTACAGCATGGATGTATGCGACACCGCTGTTCTATCCGATCGAGTCATTGCCGGATAAAATAGAGTTTGTAATCAAAGCGTTTAACCCCTCTACTATTATGTAGCGCAGTTTCGGGATATGGTTTATATCGGACAATTTCCGGGGCCGCGTATTTTCTGGGGCGGCTGGATCATTGCGATCGTAACCTTTACAGTTGGCGTTCTGCTCTTTAAAAAGAATCAGGATAAATTTATTCTATATATTTAATAATGGTGAAAAAATGGATGATAGAAAAGAAAACGATTATATAATTGATGTGGATCATGTGACAATCCGCTTTAATAAGGCATCGGAGCAAGTGGATAATCTGAAAGAGTATTTTGTCCGTCTTATAAAGCGTGAATTAATGTTTCAGGAGTTTTAGCGTTAAAGGATGTATCCCTCAAAGTGAAGAAGGGGAGGCGTGGGGACTCATCGGAACAAATGGCTCCGGGAAATCCACTTTGCTGAAGGCTATCAGCGGCATTATGAAGCCTTATAAGGGAACGATAACTGTAAAAGGCGGAATCGCCCCTTTGATCGAGCTGGGTGCCGGGTTTGATGTAAACCTCACAGCCAGAGAAAATATCTTTCTGAACGGCGCCGTCCTGGGCCATTCGACAAAGTTTATGGAAGAGCATTTTGAGGAGATTGTGGAGTTTGCTGGCATCAGGGAATTTCTGGATTCTCCTATAAAGAACTATTCCTCGGGCATGAAGGCCAGGCTGGGATTTTCTGTTGCAACTATGGTAAGGCCGGAGATTTTGATTGTGGATGAAGTGCTGGCTGTGGGGGATTTCCTTTTCCGTAAAAAATGTAACAGAAGGATGGAGGAGATGCTGTCTGGAGGAACCACCCTGCTGTTTGTGTCACACAACATTGAACAGGTGCGTGATCTGTGCACAAATGCCCTTTGGCTGGACAAAGGCAATGTGATGATGAGCGGGGATGTGAAGGAAGTCTGTGATGCATATGCGCAGTTGGAGAATGCAGCTCTGTAGAGAAAAGAGAAAACAGGAGAAGATATGGACTTAAAGCGATTGTTAATGCCGTCTGTGCTGCAGGCGGATGAGAAATTGTATTACCGCAGGGATGATAAGACGCAAATTCAGCCGGATGGAAGCATCAGGTTTGGGCTGGATGGGAGAGTGGATTTTGATACGTATTTTAACAGCTTTTCCACCGGAAAATGGGCAAAGTATACACATGTTGAGAGGGTGCAGGCAGCGCTTGTGACAGAGGGGACTTTCAGCATTGAATTGGTGTACCAGTATTTGGAACAAGATAAGATTAAAACAGAGGTAATCAGCAGCACGGAAGTGACCAGCCAGGAACCAGAGACCTTTATCTTTGATTTCGGGAAAAACAGGGAACAGGGGATGTTCTTTTTTCCGATGCCAGGCTTTGGCGGAGGACAGCGTACTTCACGGGGGCAAATATCTGTCGGAAAATTTAATGCCAACGAATATGAAGATTAATTTTATGGTGGATATCTGTACCTTCCGAAGAGAGGAGTATGTGTACCGGAATCTGGAGCTTCTGCAGAGGGATATTTTGGAAAATCCGGAATCGCCCCTCTGCCATCATCTCTATGTCCATATCTCGGATAACGCAAAGACGCTGGATTCTTCCGCAGCGGATGGTGATTTTGTGAAGATCACTCCAAATCGGAATGTGGGAGGTGTCGGCGGCTTTACCAGGGGATTATAGAAGCGCTGAACCGGTCAGCAGCAGGACATCAGCCATGTGCTGCTGATGGATGATGATGCCATGATTGAACCGGCCTGCCTGGAAACCAATTACACCTTTCTCACGGTTTTGAAAGAAGAGTACAAGGATTACACCTTTGCGGGAGCCATCATGCAGTTGGACAAGACCTGGAGCCAGTATGAGCGCGGCGCTCAGTGGAACGAGGGTTATATCAATGCGCTGAGGCACAAGGTGGACATGCGTGAGCCTATCAATCTCCTTCTGAACGAGGAGGAGCAGGAGAGAGTGGACTATGCCGGATGGTGGTATGCATGTATCCCCCTCTCCGTGATCGGAAGAGACAATCTGCCCTGCCCATCTTCATCCACAGGGATGATGTTGAGTACGGGCTGCGCACGGGAAAAGGGTTTATCTATCTGAATGGCGTTTGTGTGTGGCATGAGGCATTTGAGAATAAGGTTTCCGGCCCACTGGAGTACTATGATATACGAAATCTGGCAATTGTCAATTCCATTCATTATCCGGATTACAGCGCTAAGGATTTCAAGCGTATCCTGTTTAAATGGGCCAGCAGCAGCATTGCGCGCTATCGCTATAAATATACGGAAATGAACCTGAGAGGTGCAGAGGATTTCTGCAAAGGGATTGACTGGTTTTTGAACCAAGAGGCAGAATCCCTGCATAAAGAGATCTGCGCCATGAATTATAAAGCGCAGCCTAAAAAAAAAATACATTGGATATAAGGGCATCACAGAGAAAGATTTTGACTGGGAGGATCTGATCACACCTGACAAGTCAGATATTATTCCAAAGTGGAAAAAGGTACTTCACATGATGACCTTGAACGGGCATATCTTTCCGGTCAAGAAGAGCAAGGTGATGGTCACCTCCCCTTATAACAATATCTATAAGATGTACCGCTGTTCAGAGGCGATTTTTGTGGATGCAGGCGGAAACTGTGTCTCAAACAAGAGAAGCATCAGACAGATGATTGCTTGTTACAAAAAGTATTTAAGACAATGAAAGTCATTGATAAGAACTATGAGAAGGCAAAACAATCCTACCGGGACAGATACAGAGAGATGACCAATATGGAATTCTGGAGGAAGTATCTGGAGATGTAGGATGGGAGGAAATGAGCGTTTGCATGTAACTGTGAAGGCACGAAACAGTTGCCGATTTAGAGCTGGGAGGAAGAGATGGACGAAAAAAAGAGACGTAGCCATATTTGGCCTGTGGTGGAGCTGTAATTACGGCAGCCTCATGACGTATTATTCTCTGTACCGGGCAATCAAGGACATGGGCTATTCGGTGATTATGATTGACCGGCCGGGGTTTCCGCCGGACCATCCGGTTTACCACACCCATGGAAGAAGGTTTGCGAAGGAGAACTTTGAAGCCATCAGTCCGGTTTTTGGGTTTCAGGAGATGCGCAAGTTAAACGACTATGCGGACTGCTTTGTGATGGGGTCTGATCAGGTATGGAACTTTGGGATCTGCAAGCCGTATCAGGGAGCGTTCTTTTTAAATTTTGTGGCGGATGGTAAGAAGCGCATGTCCTATGCCGCCTCCTTTGGCCATGACGGCTTTTTTGCGCCCGAGAATGAGACGGAGATTGCAAAGGCCATCTGAAAAAGTTTGATTATATCTCCGTCCGGGAGGAGGATGGGGTGGGTATAGTAAACCACACCTTCGGCCTTTTGGCTACCAGAGTCCTGGACCCTGTATTTATTGCCAATCCAAACATTTACGATGAGCTGATCGATAAATCCTCTGCAAAACAAAGCCCTCTGGAGGAGGGGGGAGTTTATCGCATCCTATCTGCTGGATATCACACCGGAGAAGAAAGAGGCGCTGCTTTATATTTCCGAAAAACTGGAAATGCCCATCATAAACCTGATGGACGGATATCTGCAGCATTTTGAAGAGAATAAACAGAAGCTGGGACTTCCCAACGCGGCAGAGAATCTTCAGGTGGAAGATTGGTTATATTATGTAAAGAACTGCAGTTATTTCTTTACGGATTCCTGTCACGGAGCCAGCTTTGCGATTCTATTTCAAAAGCCCTTCACCTGCATACCTAATGAGAAGCGCGGAATGTCCAGATTCCGCTCCCTGGCGGAGGTTTTTGGTCTTCAAAGAGATTTATCACAGACCCTCTGGAGATTAAGAAGAGACAGTACCTGCTGGAAACCATGGACTACACCAGGGTAAACGCCATACTGGAGATGGAACGGAAGCGCTCAGGGAGTGGCTGGAGGAAGCCCTGGAGGCTCCGGTCCAGGAAGAAAAAAAACAATGAGTATGTGGAAGAAAAGAGGCCTTTGCACGATTTCGCGGCGGGGATATACCATAAACTATTTAAAAATGAAAGGCGTTGCCTGAAAATGGCGGTTGGCATGAAATACGATTATTTGGTAGTGGGAGCAGGGTTGTTTGGAGCAGTATTTGCTCATGAGGCAAAAAGGCAGGGAAAACCTGCCTGGTGATTGACAGAAGAAATCACATAGCCGGAAATATCTATACGGAGTCCGTGAATGGCATCAACGTACATAAGTACGGCGCCCATATTTTCCACACCAGCAACAAAGAAATCTGGGAGTATGTAAACCAGTTCGCAGAGTTTAACAACTATATAAATTCACCGGTAGCGGTGTATAAGGATGAACTCTACAACCTGCCCTTTAATATGAACACCTTCAGTAAGCTATGGGGGATCAGGACGCCCGATGAGGCAAAGGCAAAGATTCAGGAGCAGATCGCCCAGCTGGATATTCAGGAGCCGAAAACCTGGAAGAACAGGCGCTTTCCCTGGCAGGCAAAGACGTATACGAGAAGCTGGTAAAGGGCTATACGGAAAAAGCAGTGGGGAAGGCCCTGCACGGAGCTCCCGGCTTTTATTATCAAAAGACTTCCGTTTCGGTTTATCTATGACAATAATTATTTCAATGACCGGTTCCAGGGAATTCCTATGGGCGGCTATACCCAGATTGTTGAGAAAATGCTGGACGGCATAGAAGTGAGGCTGAATACAGATTACTTTGACGTGGTGAAGGAAACCCCGGATATCGCAGAAAAGACCTTGTTTACAGGCATGATTGACGAGTTTTACCAGTATCAGCTGGGAACCCTCCAGTACCGCACCGTCCGGTTTGAGACAGAGGAGCTGGACTGTGAGAACTACCAGGGAAATGCGGTGGTGAACTATACGGAGCGGGAAGTACCGTACACCAGAATCATTGAGCATAAGCACTTTGAGTTTGGCAAACAGCCGAACACCATCATTTCAGGGAGTACTCCTCTGAGTGGAGACCGGGAATTGAGCCTTACTATCCCATTAATGATGAAAAGAATAACACACTGTTTACCAAATACCGCCAGCTAGCAGACAGAGAAGATAAGGTGATTTTTGGCGGCAGACTGGGCAACTATAAGTACTATGATATGGATAAGGTAATCGGAGCAGCTCTGTATCTGACAAAGAGAGAACTTGCTTAGGACAGTGGCGGCTGATATAATTACAGGAATGATACAGTAGTCTGGAAGAGGAGAGGGACATATGGCTAAAGAAGGGAAGAATATTTGCATATTGCCGAGAGGTGAGTGCTGCGGCTGTGGGGCATGTCAAAGCTGCTGTCCTGTAAAGGCCATCTCTCTGGCAGAGGAACAGGACGGGTTTTTCCTACCCGGTTGTGGATGAGGACTTATGCATTCACTGCCAGAAGTGTGTGAAAGTCTGTCGGAACTAAATCCCCGCTTTGAAAATGACAGTCAGCCTCAGTGCTATGCCGCGTACGCCCCGGATGAAATCCGGATGGAGAGCTCTTCCGGGGGGGATATTTACACTGCTGGCAGAGGACGTGTTCTCCAGAGGCGGCTGTGTCTGCGGCGTGGCTCTGAATGAGGAGTTCCAGGTAGAGCACAGAATTGCGGAAACCAAGGAGGAGCTTGCCAGGTTACGGGGTTCAAAATACGTACAGAGCCGAATGGGAGATATTTACCAGAAAGTGAAAAAACTTCTGCAGGAGGAAAGACTGGTCCTGTTTACAGGAGTCCCCTGCCAGGTTGCGGCGCTCAAGGGATACCTGGGGCGTGAGTATGAGAATCTGTTGACTGCTGACGTGATTTGTCACGGGGTTCCCTCACCAGGGCTGTTTCGGAAATATGTTCGGGAAAAGTATGGTAAGAATAAGCTGGCATCCTTCCAGTTTCGCACAAAGGAGTTTGGCCATAATTGCAACCACTGCATTGCAACCCTGAAAAATGGGAAGCGGATGGTGGGGGATCTGTACAATGACCCCTTTGAGAAGGCGTTCCATCGGTCTTTGATGCTGAGAGAAGTGTGCGGGGATTGTAAATTCGCACCAATGCCAAGACAGGGGGATTTGACACTGGGCGATTTCTGGGGCATTGCAAAATACAATCCGGACTATGCAGATCCCAAGGGTGTCTCCCTTTGTGCTGGTAAACAGCGGGAAGGGGAAAGCTGCCTGGGAGAGGATACAGGACAGAATGCCATTCCGGGAACCAGTGCCTTTAGACTTTGCACGAAAGCACAACCGCTTCCGCAGCAAGATACGGGTAGATGAGAACAGGGATGCATTCTTCGTATATACTGGGCAGATGAGCTTTCAGAAGGCTGTGCAAAAAGCGTTCGTAGAAAAATTCTCCCTGAAAACGGAAGCTAAGCGGGCGGCCAAAAAGCTGCTGCCTCAGAGCGTGATAGAGAAACTCAGGAAATGAGGTGGAAGATATGGCACATTATGACGTTGGGATTTTGGGCGTGTGGTTTGGATGCAACTACGGGAGCATTGCCACCTACTATGCCCTGGAGAAGACTATAGAGTCCTTTGGCAAAACCGTATTGATGGTGCACAGGCCAAGGCTGCAGGCAGAGGATGGAAGGATGAAAGGGCGCCATTCCATCCGTTTTCCACAGGAGCATTACCAGATCAGTGAATCCTACCATGTTTCAGAGATCAGCAAGCTCAATGAAATGTGTGATGCTTTTGTACTGGGGTCGGACCAGCTGTGGAACTATGGAATCACCAGAATTTTTGGACACAGCTATTTTCTAGATTTTGCAGATGATAAAAGAGAAAGATTGCCTATGCCACCTCCTTTGGCTCAGGCAGTTTTTTGGCGCCCAGGGGCTTTGCAAAGGAGGCGGTTCGCTGTATGCGCCGTATGGACGCAGTGTCCGTGCGGGAAGCGGAGGGCGTGGAAATATGCAGGGATACCTTTGGCGTAAAGGCAACTCATGTGTTGGACCCTGTGCTCATGTGCAATCCCCAGGTGCTTGGAGAATTGGCGGACGGAATCGGGAGAAAAAGAGAAGGAGGCGTATATTGCCACCTATATTTTAGATCCTACGGATGAGAAGAGGGAGGCGCTATTGCATGTATCCGTGCAGCTTGGGAAAAAGCTGGTGAATATGCTGGACGGATGGCCAGGTAAATTTGCTGCGAACAAAAGAAGCTGAATCTGGAGAATACGATGGAGAATCTGCAGGTGGAAGAGTGGCTTTCTTATTTTAAGAACAGCGATTTTGTAATTACGGATTCCTTTCACGGAACTTGTATGGCGATTTTGTTTGGAAAACCATTTATCGCCATCGGTAACCCTGGAAGAGGAACCTCCAGATTTGAATCCCTCCTGGGCAGTCTGGGGCTTACCGGGCGCTATGTCCAGGAGGCAGAGCAGATCAAAAGCAGAATAGAGCTCCTGGAGGCAGTGGACTATGCGTCTGTGAACCGGATTCTGGAGGAACAGAGGGCCGTCTCCAGACAGTGGCTTTTGGACGCTTTAGACGGAAAGATACAAAATGAAAAGCCGCGAATAGGGGCAAAGGCCCGAAGCTTGGCTGGCTGCGAGCTTTCCTGTGCGAAGTACGGATTCGGGAAAAGATAAAGCCAGCAGTCAAAAAGCTGTTGAGACGATGAGAGAGGTAAGATCATGGAGCGTGTGACCAGTAAACGAGAAAAGCGGTATGATATCTGGATTCCAGCCGTACTTTTGCGGTACTATTTTTGTTTAAGCTGATTTTTGCGGTTAATGCCAGGAGTATGCCGCAAGTGTCCGATGAGTTTTTATATGCCAGGTTCAGCCGAATGCTGCTGGAAAATGGTACCTATGACAGTGTACAGTATCCGCTTCTCTATCCGCTGTATTTAATTCCTGCTCTGTTTTTTGGTGACAATTTTTACGTTGCGATGAAGATCCTGGGAGCGTTCTCCTCATCCTTTGTACTCATCGTCGTTTATGCCATTGCAAGGCTGTATCTGGGACAGAGGGAGAGTACCCTCTGCGCGGGATTTTCTATGGTGATTCCCTTCCACTATGTGACAACTATGACATTGATGAGTGAGAATCTGTATTTTCCCATGTTTTTGCTTGCCGTTTATGTCGTGCTGAGGGATTTTAAGCATAAGATTGCGGGGGATATATTCCTTGGGGTACTTCTGGGGCTGATGTTTATCACCCGTCACATTACTTTTGTGAGTATTCCGGTCTTTCTTTTTGTCTGGCTGCTGAAACAGTTGGATCACAAGGAAAGTCTTAAAGTATTTTGCTGCGCGGCATTTTAGTGGTGGCCGCACTGCTGGCAGCCTACTCGCCCTGGTTTTTCATGTGCCGGAGCTATGGGCACGGGATCAAGGAGATTGTGGGATTTAAGATCGCATCCAAGACGAATCCGGAGCAGCTGACTTTGAGGCGCCTGGTTATGAGCGCCGGATTCTATGCCGCGTACTTTTCACTGATCTTGGCTCCGGTGCTGGGGCTGATGTTTAAGTCAATCAGGGCCCTTGAGCTAAAGAAGAAAAAAAAATGGTTCTGCGCATACAACCGCCTTTGGGTTATGGTTTGCGGGCTTGCAGCGGCGTTTTTGTGGCAGTCACAAGACATTCCTGGAGGGCCTACTACAATTATCCGGAGTTCGCAAAGATCAAGGGAAGATACCTTATTTACTTCCCCATCCTGTTTGTAATTCTTGGAGCTGTGGTACTCTTTCAGAAAAAGCCCAGATTTAAGCACGCCTGGATCAATGTGGCAGCGACCTACGTGCTTCCGGCAGCCATGATTGTGGGAGCTTATCTGGTGGATATACAGGGAGTTCTCTATCCTCTGCATCCCACCAAATTTATCGGTTCTATTGAGTCCACAGACGGGCAGAAGATTAAGCTGGTGGGGGCCGCGTTTATGGTGGTTCTTCCTCTGTTTATCTGGATATTCCAGTTTCTGTATGATTTTTCCAGGGAAAAATGGCGAAGTATCTCTTTCCTGTGTTTGCGGCAGGGCTGCTCCTGACAGAAATTTGGGGAATGCGCCCCTATATGCAGTACCTGGAGGAGGTGGACGCGGACCACAGGGATACCAATTATAAATATGCGGATGAATTTGTGGAAGCAATTCAGGGCATCGGTCAGGAGGGTACCATTTACGTGTATGTGGATAAATGCCCCAGTATACCTACATCTCCAGATATGCAGATTTCTGGCAGGTGAATAATCTTACACTGACAGACCAGATGGAGGCCATAGGAAGCGGGACTTACTATGTGTTTACTAATAAATTAGATAAATATAAGGACGTGATGACGGAGCAGACCGCAGAGTTTACCTGGGCTGACAAGACGTATTATTTGATCAAAGTACAGGAGTAAAGCTGAAGCATTCATTTTTCCATTTTTTTAAGCCTCCAAGTTTGAGGTTTAGCTGTTATACCCATTTATCTGAAAATACATTTTATCCGTTTATCTTTCGGATTACACGACAAGGGTTGCCTACTCTAGTGAGTTTGCCGGTATATTTTTTCGTGACAACGCTTCCAGCACCTATAACAGAGCCTTCACCTATTGTTACTCCCGGAAGAACTATAACACCTCCTCCCAGCCAGCAGCCACTTCCGATTTTTATGGGTAATGCATAGGTACGGCAAAAATATTGTTCTGTCTCCATATTCCAATTTGGTGTAAGCCTTTCTGACAACTCAACGGGGTGCGTTGCTGTATAGAGCTGCACATTCGAGGCGATCAATACATTGTCACCAATCGTTATTCTATTACAGTCTACGAATGTACAGTTCATATTTACAGACACGTTGTCTCCTACATAGATATTTCTTCCATAATCACAGATAAAGGGAATGCCAACCGATACATTTGTGCCAATTTCTCCAAACAACTGTTTTAGAATACTTATTTTTTTCTCTTTCTGATCATATGCAAGGGTATTATATTCTTGCAGCAACTTTCGTGCATGATTTTTAATATCCAAAAAATTTTGTCATGGCAGTTATAATTTTCTCCGGCCATACATTTTCTAATTCAGTCATAGTATCACCTCCATGTTTCTTGACAGAAAAAAACTTTTTATTAACAGTGTACTGTACCCTTGACAACCAGCAGATAACGCCATATTCAGCACAGATATACGAAAGTCTTGATTACATATTTTTATTCATCTCCAAGGAAAGTCACCCCAACGCCCTCAAAGGCCTGCACCAGTTCCGGCCCCTTTACATAGAGATACTCGTTCTCATCAGGTTTGCGCACAGGAAACCCGCGCTTTTTAAGGTTTTATTTTTACGGCTTTTGGCCAGGACGATGCCGGGGGCCGTCAGATCTTCAGGGAGTGTTGGCTGAATCTCTATGGATGGAAGCAGGAACTGGTACGTGTATGGGCGGTTTCCCATATCCGCCATGTATACGGTGTGTGGGCCATCCGGGTTTTCTGTGTAGTAGGCATTTAGAATCCGGGTTCCTCCGTCTGTGCGGGAGTCACTCTGTGCGCTGGTGGTTCCGTCCACCATTATACCATTAGTAAAAATACTGGTATGGCATCAAAAGGCAGAGAAGCAGCAGGGGCAGGAGGAGTTTTGGCGCAGGTATGCGGCGTAGATCAGGAAAAAAGGAGAGGGAGCAGATCAGGACTCCGGCCAGGTAAACTCTTGTGCGGACTTGATCACTTAAGGCAAGTCCAAAGGGAAGATAGACTGAGGCTGCTACCGGGGCATTTCCGATGTGGGGCAGGATAAAGCAGACAAATACAGTCTGAAGTACCAGAAAAAGAACCAGGATCTTTCCCCAGTGGGCCTTAATCAGTTCCCGGCAGTGGTACAAGAGAGCAAGACCGGACAGAATAAAGGGACCAAGGCAGATCACATAGTAACGGATGTAGGTAAATGCTTTATAGCCATATGGATTTTCATTGTAAGGAGAACTGCCAAGCGCAGGTATGGTCTGGTTAAGCCAGGTAAAACTCTGCGCAAAGATCATGGCTCCGATGAACAGCAGGAAAAGACACCTGTCACCAGAATATAGGGGCGCACCTCATGCTCGTTTTCGGAACAGGAGAGGTAAGACACACTTTTTCCAAGTGATAGTCTGCCGCAGCGCCAATAATAGGCAATGGCAGCCGGCAGGAGGATGGCGGTGATTCCCCGGTAAAGATCAGACTTATGTGTATCTGACTGAGCGCTGTCGACATCCACGCCTGCCAGGCAATGGGGGATTTCAGAGTGTCAGGGAAAGATTCAGGGATATGGAGGCATTTTTTAAAAATTCCCCCTCTGTCCACAGCCACACGCTTGTCTTTGCCCAATAGATGAATTTTCCTGCCGCAAAATAGCCCAGTCCGCCAGCCATAATAGCGGGAATCAGGGAGAGTATCATCCGTTTAAAAAAGATGCGGTATCCGATTACCACCAGAACCAGAGCAATCCACAATGCCTTTGAGCGGGTGTGGAGAGTGAGACAGTATGATAGCGACAGCATCAAAAGTACACTGTCAAAATGCGCTGACGCCGGTTGTCCGTGTTGGCGATCAGACGGCAGAGCAGCAGTATGCAGACCCACACAATCAATACCAGCATGTGTTCATTATAGACCATCATGGAGCGGATGATCTGCATGTAGGATAGGGCAACTCCAGCAAGGACACAAAAATGCGGTTTTCCACCTTCATGTACTTGTATAGGAGGTGATAAGCGATCAGGCCAACCAAGCTTTGAAGCAGGGCAGAGACTGCGAGCATCACCTGGTAGATGACCACTGGATCGGAAATTAGCTTCCAGAGCGGGGCAAATAGAATCGAATATCCCCCACCGTAATAGCGCCCGCCAAAACTGGCTGCAGTACTCAGTCAAGACCGACCGCATAGGCACCCGTGGCTATGGTGGACATCTCATCCAGAGGAGTGCGAAGGGGGCTGCGCAGAAGAACATCATGAGCAGTCTGGGCAGGAAGGTGGCGAGAAGGATTATAGAAAAAGTCTGTCAGCAGACGTTTCTTAGGGGTGGTGGACATTGTAACGGTCTCCTTTTTCTATTATGATGGTATTTATTATATCTGGTGAGCATGGGCACGTCAAGGATACTGTTCATCCTGTAAGAAAATAAGCTTTAGGTTGACTTTAAAGAGCATTGATAGTAAGATAAATTGTAACTATTCGATAGGTCTGCGCATTTACTGCGCTGACCGTGAGAAAATGATTCAGGGTTGCAAAAACCCCATCACCGAAGGTGATCTCAAATGGATTTTTGCATGTATTTGCTCCAAGGGATATCCGGCGGAGATTGAGCCAAGAAAGATACAGGAGAGAAAAGATAGAGATGAAGCTAATAATACAGATTCCCTGCTACAACGAAGCAGAAACACTGGAAATTGCTTTGAATGACCTTCCAAAGCATATTGAAGGAATAGATGAGATCGAGTACCTGATTATCAATGACGGCAGCAAGGATGAGACGGTTGCAGTGGCAAAAAAGGTGGGGAGTCCATTATGTTGTCAATTTTAAGAAAAACAGAGGTTTGGCCAAGGGCTTTATGGCAGGACTGGATGCCTGTCTGCGAAACGGGGCGGATATCATTGTCAATACGGATGCGGACAACCAGTACTGTGGTGAGGATATTGAAAACTGGTGCGCCCTATCCTGGAGGAGAAGGCGGATATTGTAATCGGAGAGCGGCCCATTGATGATACAGAGCACTTTTCACCCCTCAAGAAAAGGCTGCAGCATTTCGGCAGCTGGACCGTTCGTGTGGCATCTAAGTCAGACATTCCGGATGCGCCCAGCGGATTTCGGGCCTACAGCCGGGATGCGGCTATGCGTTTGAATGTGACAAATGAGTACACATATACCCTGGAGACCATCATCCAAGCTGGGAGGAACAAGACAGCCATGGAGTCTGTGCCCATCCGTACAAATCCGGAGCTGCGCAAATCCAGGCTTTTTTCCAGTATGTTCGGGTATGTAAAGCGTTCCATGGTGACCATTATACGGTCCTTTATGATGTACAAACCACTGCGGTTCTTTACATTGGTGGGAAGCATTTTCCTGCTTCTGGGAACAGCGCTGGGAGTTCGGTTCATCGTTTATTTTGCGCCGGGAGCGGGGGCGGGACATATACAGTCCCTGATTCTTGCCAGTACGCTTCTGATGATGGGCTTTATGACTGTGATCATCGGCCTGCAGGCAGATGTGATTGCAGGCAACCGAAAGCTGCTGGAAGATATCCAATACCACGTGCGCAAACTGGATTACGATGGAAAAGTAGCATCTGATACAGAAAACAAAGGTGAGAATAGATGAGAGATGTTGTAATAGCCATCACTGCCGCCAGCTACAGCGGAAATAAAGGCGCGGCAGCGATGCTTCAAAGCTCAATCAAACAATTGCATGATCGATATGGAGAAAGGCTGAACATCAACCTGATGTCAGTCTATCCATCTGAAGACAGAAAGCAGATTCCGTGGGACTTTATTAAAATAGTTCCCTGTAAACCGGAACAACTGCTTTTTGTTGCATTTCCGCTGGCAATCCTTTACAAGTTATTTTCCTGGTGTCCGCCAGTGAAAAAGCTGCTGCTGAAAAACAAGATACTGAAGGCGTACTCCCAGACAGATGCAGTTCTGGATGAAGCAGGGGATCTCCTTTGTGGACAGCCGAGGGTTTGTGATGAACACCTATGCCTTTGTGTGCGCGGCCGTGCCCATGCTGGTGGGGACTCCGGTTATGAAGTACTCTCAGGCAATGGGGACCTTTAAATCCTTTACAAACCGTTTCCTGGCAAAATGGATCCTGCCCAAAATGAAGCTGATCTGCGCCAGAGGCCTGGGCACACTGGATAACTTGAAATCTATCGGAGTGAAAGAGAATGTGAAGCTCTGTGCAGACGGTGCGTTTACTATGGCGGACAGTCCCAGGTGTGATGCCATGGTGGACGAGGTATGCCTGGCTGATCCCTTTATGAGGGATGCTATAGTTCACGCCGGGACGACAACAGGCTGGTAGGCCTGTCCATCAGTTCAGTGGTGGAGAAGAAGTGTACCAAGATGAAGATTGATTATAAACAGATCATGATTGACTTCATTGAGAAGCTGAACGAGTCCGGCTACAAAGTGCTGATCATTGCAAATGGGGCCAGAATCAACAGCCAGAAGTCCAGAAACAATGATCTAATGATCTGCGACGCTGTCTACGAAGGGTAAAACGCAAGGATATGGTCCGCTGGTATCACGAGGAGATGGAGGCGGAGCAGATCCGGGCCTTTCTGGGAAAATGCCGTTTTCTGGTAGCATCCCGCTTTCACGCCATGATCGGGGCCTTGGAACAGAAGGTACCCGTGCTTCTGGTTGGTTGGAGCCACAAATATCAGGAGGTATTGGACTTCTTTAAGCTGGGTCAGTATGCTATTGATTTCTCAGAGCTGACAGCACAGTCCCTGAATGAGGAGTTTGTAAAATTTGCGTCAGCGGAGAAGGAAATTCTGAAAAACATTGAAGAAAATTACGATGCCGTGATGGAAAGCTCCAGGCAGAACATTGTCTATGCCAGCCAGGTAATCGATGAGATTGTGTCAAAACCTTCTGCAAAAAGAAAATACTGGACTATTCAGATCCAGACAAATATATCGGTGCGCATGCGGCCTGCAGAAAAAGGATATGCGTCTGACGAGAGTATCCGCGAAAATGCGGCCTCCGGGGGCATGGTAACAGCCCTTCTGTGCCATCTTTTGAAGACCAGGCAGATTGACGGCGCCTGGGTTACAAGATCTGCCATCCGGGATGGAAAGCTGGGATATGACACCTTTATCGCAACCACGGAGGAAGAGTTAAGAAGTGCATCCTCCAGTATCTATATGAATATGCCCCTGCTAAAGCATGTGAATGTGGTCAAAGAGTTTGACGGAAAAGTGGCGGTGGTGATGACACCCTGTATGCTAAAGGGCTTGACAAAGATGATGGATAGGGATCAGGATCTGAAGAGCAAGATTGTTCTGAAGCTGGGACTCTACTGCAGCGGCAACCATTCGGAAAAAGGCAACCCTGCTTTCCCTGGAACAGTCGGGGCTTACCTTGGAGAATGCCAAGCGGCTTTACTACCGAAGGGGCCACTGGAGAGGCCTCTCCTCTGTGATTTACAAGGATGGAACCGAGAAAACCTTTTCTTACACAAAGACCATTTGTGCTTATAAGAATGCATACTTCTTTGAAAAAGGCAGTTGTATGACCTGCCAGGATCACTTTGCCTTTGATGCGGATATCAGCTTTGGAGACATCTGGCTGAAAGAGATGAAGGAAATCCCATTAAGCATACCAGCTGCGTGATCCGAAATGAAAAGGCATGGGAGATGTACCGGTCAGCAGTGGATGCGGGGGCGATTGTGGATTCTCATATCAGCGACCAGGACATGGTGCGAAGCCAAAAAGAGCTCTTGTGTTTAAATTCACCTGTGCTCCCGCAAAGCTTAAATACTTTGAGCAAAGTGGGAAGTGCGTGGAGCTGACAGCAAACGACAAGTGTAAATGGAACCACAGGCTGGCATTTTACCTGGCCAGAAAGAATAAAAGCTTATTCAGAGGAGCATTACGAAAAGCTGAGAAAGAAACCGTATCTGCTGATTTATTATTATATGTGCTTCATACGGGTGCTTTTAAGCTTTTAGGGGATAATAAAAATATGAAAAATAATACGAAAAACAACGACAAGGAAAAAAGCACAGGATGTTATTGGACAGGATGCAGAGCTGAATGAGATCCTTACAGAGAAAGCAGAAGAAAAGCAGTCGAAGAAGAAAAAAATGGATGAGGCTTGCCAAGTATGGATTCCTGATTTTGGTGGTCGTTTTCTCGCCAGATACTTCTATAAGAATTTTGATACCTACAAAAATTTGGATGTAAATATCAACTGGTGGGTATTTGCAGGAGCTGTGTTTTTTATTTCCTGTATAAGATTACCCTTGCTTCTCTGTGGCATTATATGACAAAGCTGAACCATTGTGGGATAGGTTATTTTAAGGCCATCACTGCTTACCTCTACTCTATTTTGGGGAAATATATTCCCGGAAAAGTATTTATGCTTCTGGCCAGAATACCGGCCTACGAGGAGGAGGGGGCCCCTATCCGCAAGGTGACGATCTGCTTCTTCCTGGAGAATATCTGCACCTTGCTGGGAGCAGCCTTTCTATTTCTGGTTTCACTGCTGTTCTTTCCAAATGACATATTGGCGGACTACAAGTGGGCCACAGTGTCGCTGGTGATCGTGTTCTTCATTTGCATCAATCCAAAAATCATAAATTTTTTCCTGAAGTTTTTGGAGAAGCTCATAAAGAAGAAAGATCTGGTTATCCCGATTACCTATGCACAAATGATCAAGGTGGTGCTGTTGTTTATCGGGAATTGGATCATTGTCGGAATCGGGTTTTATATGCTGACCTGCTCCATCTATCCACTCCCTATGTCGGAGATGCTGTACACAGCTGGAATCTTCGGCTTGTCCTGTATCATCGGCATCCTGGCAGTCTTTGCACCCTCGGGACTTGGAGTGAGAGAGGGGATTTTGGTGCTGGGATTGAGCCTGATCATGCCCGAGGAGTATGCGGTGATTATTTCCATTGTGTCAAGGCTTTGGATGACGGTGTCGGAACTGGCTTTGATTGGGATTGCGTTTGTGGTGAATAAGGTGATGGGGAGAAAGAGCCTGAAAGGGTGAGGAGAAAGTGTGGTATTAAAAGTATGGAAGAGAAGATAAAGGTTTCTGTGATTGTACCTATGTATAATGTGGAAAACTATATAGCGGAGTGTATAGAAAGCGTATTAGGACAAAGTCTGACCCAGATAGAACTCATCTGCGTTAACGATGGGTCAATAGATCAAACTTTAACAATATGTAACAATTATTCCGCGCAGGATGAACGTCTGAAAATTATTGATAAAAAAAATGAGGGGTATCTGCAGCAAGAAATGCCGGACTGGAAGCGGCAGTAGGAGAATATATTTCCTTTATTGATAGTGATGACTTTTTGTTGAGAGATGCTTTAGAAAATCTATATAATTGTGCATCCGGGGAACAATTGGATGAGTTGTTTTTCACCGCTGTTTCCTTTTTCGATTCAGAAGATTTAAAAAAGTCGCAAAAAAAATTATGATACGTATTATGAGAGAAAAGGTAATTATGAAGGTGTTCTGTCCGGACAAACTATGTTTATAGAAATGCATAAAAATAGTGAGTTCAAACCATCCGTATGTCTTCAGCTTTGGAGGAGAGCGTTTATTGAGGAACACAAGATTCGCTTTTTGGAAGGAATCATACATGAGGACAATTTGTTTACGATCCAGAGCATGGCTTTAGCGAGGCGAACAATGTATTTAAACAAAGCATACTATATGCGAAGGCTACGCGATGGATCCATTATGACAAAAGAAAAAGGAATACAAAATGCATATGGGTATTTTAAAGTTATATGTGAGCTTATAAAATACTCTAAAAAGGAAGATTTAAGTAAAAATAAAGAATTTTGGCGGGTTTACCTATCACGATTAAAAATATTAAGTGATATGGGTGTTCGATGTATAAAGGAGTTAAAAGAAGAAGCAGATACCTTTATAGACAGTTTAGGAGAGGAAGAAGGCGCCATGTTTTCCCTGATCCTTTTAAACGGGGTTGAGGTCAGAGAAAGATTAAAAAGACAAAGATAAGCAGCTTCAGGCAGTGAGGAGCAAAATGGGAGCTATAGAAGAAGAGAAAAAGAGTTTGGAGGAGGAGCTAAACCAAATTAGAGAAAGTAAATCCTATAAAATAGGCAAATGGATAACATGTATCCCACGCAAAATTATACTATGGAGAAATAAAAAATAGGTAAGTGTGTAATGATCTATTTGGAGGTAAGTAAAGTTGACTTTCCTAATTCAGTATACTATAATTGGTGAGATGTTAACGATGCAGCAGAAATGTCCATTATATTATCAAAGCAAATTTAGTCGGAGGAGACGCAATGAAAGAAGAATTGCTGAAAAAGATTGAGAGCAGAGAAATAAAGGTGGGTGTTGTTGGTTTGGGATATGTAGGATTGCCTCTAGCGGTTGAAAAAAGCAAAGGCAGGCTTCCAAACAATAGGGTTTGATGTTCAGCCGCAAAAGGTTGAGATGGTAAACGCAGGTAAAAATTATATCGGAGATGTAGTGGACAGTGATTTGAAGAAACTGGTGGAGGAAGGAAAATTATCAGCAACTATAGATTTCAGTTTTGTCAGGGATATGGATTTTATTGCAATTTGTGTTCCCACACCGTTAGACCTCCATCAACAGCCGGATATCAGCTATGTTAAGTCTTCCGCAATGGAGATTGCAAAATATCTTACAAAAGGAACAATGGTAGTTTTAGAGTCAACCACTTATCCAGGCACCACAGAAGAACTTATCAAACCTATATTAGAAGAAGGGTCCGGTTTAAAATGCAGTCAAGATTTTTATCTGGGATTTTCACCGGAAAGAGTTGATCCGGGCAACCTTATTTATAAGACTAAGAATACTCCCAAAGTAGTCGGGGCTATAGGGAAAAGACGCGACAGAAGTAATCGCTTCTATGTACAGGACTGTTTTAGAGGGTGAGGTATGTGAAGTATCCTCCCCGGCTATTGCCGAGATGGAAAAATTCTGGAAAATACCTATCGTAATATAAATATTGGTTTAGTGAATGAGTTGACAATGCTTTGTAATGAAATGGGAATCAGCATGTGGGAAGTGATCGATGCCGCCAAGACAAAGCCCCTATGGATTTCAGGCGTTTTATCCCGGACCCGGCCTTGGAGGGCATTGTATTCCGTTAGATCCTTACTATCTGTCGTGGAAGGCAAGAGAATATGGATTCCACACTTCAATGATTGAAAGCTCTATGATGATCAATGATCGAATGCCGGAATATTGTGTTGACAGGGCAGGAAAGATTCTAAACCGGTTTAAGACCGCATTAAACGGAGCAAAGGTTTTAGTCCTGGGAGTAGCGTATAAACAGGATATAGATGACTATAGGGAGAGCCCTGCTTTGAGAGTGGTAAAAGAGCTGGAGAAAGTAGGCGCAGAGGTTTCTTACTATGATCCGTGGGTAAAAAGTTATCGCTATGATGGGAAGACCTATACAAGTGAGAAGGAACTTACGGAGAGCTTACTTCAAAGTGTTGATATAGTAATGGTAACAGCAGCACATACAAATGTTGATTACGATATGGTACAGAAATATGCAAAGGTTATCTTTGATACCAAGAATGCTATGAAAAACGTGAAAGAACGATGCAATATCGAATTATTGTAGAGTGTAAAGGAGAAGTCCATGAGTAATGCGGTGGGTATGGCGATTATATTCATATTTTTCTGTTAATCGTTGCCTTTTGGTACCAGATAGCAGGCATTTCCGTTGAGGAGAGTATGGTGATGACAGCAGTTTTGATTATGCTTTCCGTTTTAGGAGCGGGCCTGTTTGGAAATGCAAAATATTCTTATATAATATTGGCCATATTTGCCGCTGTGGGACTTTTTGCCTTTCTTGCTAATATGGGGGCAAGAAGGCATAATAGAATGTGTTTGAAAACTAGAATGGCAGGTTTTTTTTCACCATCGCTTATCATAATAGCAGGTGTTTTTCTGTATGCATTGATTTTTTCAGAAAGGGATTGTATACCTATCCTGATGAGGTATATCAATGGGGAAATTCCCTGAAATATATGGCGGAATCCGGAAGGCTGCCATTTGGCAATGAATTTACCGGGGCATCCATAACGTTGTCTGCGTGTACGATGTTTCAGTACTTTTGGATAGGCCTGTTTCCATTTGTAGAAAGCAACAGTTTTGTAGGGAACTTTCTTCTGATATTCATTCCAATTATGCTTTTGATGAAAGATGTTGGCTGGAAGGATTGGAAAACCGTTTTTTATATGCAGTGAGCATCTTTTTTTGCAATGAACTTATTTAGCTACGTAAAGTACTATTCTCTGTTACAGGATTGGGTATTGCCAATGTGGACAGGGAGTATCATTGCGTGGCTTTTATGGCGTTGTGAAAAAAAAAATAAACTGGATACTGCTTATTGGCAGCCTTGTGTGCATTGGATCAATGAAAAGCCTTGTGGGACCTTTATTTGGACTCATGATATTTCTGGTAGCCGCTGTCAAAAGCTTCGTTGAAAATGGTTTTTACGGAAAAGCCGCTTCAGACATTAAAGAACATGGCCCATAAAGGTTATATTTTCTTAGGTATTGCAGGAATCGTGTCTGTTTTAGCATTAATATTGTATGGTCCTCTGTTCTGCGTGACAATGTTCTAAGCAGAGGCGGAAATATTTCCGGGAAATCACCAGGGAATATTCTGTCCTTGATGATTAAGAAAATATTTATGACTCTGGGAAACGCGGATGCAGGAGCACCTTTCTTTAGTTATGTAATCTTTGCAGCAGTTTTTGCAGCAGGGTTTTATTTTTTAAGAGGCATGATAAAGAATATATCACAAAAAAAGTTATGACGGTAGTTTTTAGTCTGTACTTGTTTGGATTTGTGGCATATTTCTTTATTATGTATTATGCGTATTTAAACATTTTTGGAGTGGGTGACAGCCGCAGTGTGGCTGGATTGGAACGGTATTTGTCTTATTACATGCTGGTTGGACTTGTACCACTGATAGCGCCGCTATTCTGCAAAAATATTGCGGTAAAGAATAGGAAACTGTTGAAAAATGTAAGCATAGGTATACTAGTGTTCTGCATGTTTGGGACTGGGAATGGATTTATATCGAAAGCGACAACGATTAACCGTAAGGATGAATCAAGCTGGAAACTTCGAACAAAAGTATCTAAGGAAATTAATAGGCTAAATAAATTGATAGATACAGACGGCCCAATTTTAATAGTTGGTAAACTGAAAGAAAATACGGTAAAAATGTATACGTATGAGTTGGGAACACAGTATAGGTGGGATAAAGACAGTTATACTGTTTACAACAAGGAGAGTGGAACCAGAATGATATTGGATGTTGTACAAAATCCCAAATTAGTAGAGGATGAGGGATATGAATATATTTGGTTCATAGATCCAGAAGAAGAAAATGATGAGTATCATAAGTTAAAAGACACCTATGGACTTAAAAGCATAGAAAATGGTGATTTGTATAAGCTCATCCCGAAAGATGAAGGCAGTGAGAGTGTATATTTGGGAAATACAAAATGAGATAAACGGTGGGTGAAATGTATGTGTAAAGCGAGTATAGTCGTACCCTTGTATAATGGAGAACATACGATTGACAGATGTCTTGACAGTTTAACGAACCAAAGCTTAAAAGATATTGAAATAGTAGTAATAGATGATGGGTCTACCGATCAAGGGGCCGCTGTAGTACAGAGACGGATGGAACAGGATAAGCGAATCCGCCTAATTTCACAAATGAATTCTGGATCAGCTGCTGCAAGAAACAGAGGGGTTCAGGCGGCTAGGGGTAAGTATATAGGATTTGTAGATTGTGATGATTTTGTGGAAGATAGAATGTATGAAGTGATGACGGAAGCTTTAGAACGCACAAAAGCATCCATTGCTATCTGCCAGGAAAAAATGTTTATATAGAGGAAGAAAGTATTCAACTGATAAACGAGACAAGTTTTCATCTGAGTCAAGAAGTATATTCCAGTACAGAGGTATTAAAATGGCTGCTCAATTATACGTATATGTCTTTAAACAGCTTGTGCTATAAGGTTATAAGGAGAGATTTGTTTGAGAACTTTAGCATTAAGATGCCCGAGCAGTATAAGCAGGCGGAAGACTTAGTGGCAAGCGTAGGATTATTGGCATGCGCGGACCGGGTTGTCATTATACCTGAGAGTTTATACTACTATGTGCATACAAAAGGATCTCTTTCGAATACGTACTCTGTAAGGAATGCAGAAGATATCTATTTAGGCCTTAAGGATGTTTATCCTTATCTGCAAAAATATCAGAATAATCTAAAACTGGACAATTTTTCTCTTGGAATGTACTTTTCTTCCATGAAACAAATTTACTGGTCAGTAGATAAAAGGGAAAACAAGTCGGAAGCAGCAAGGATTGAAACTTGTTGGAAAGAAATGCGGACGAAGCATAAGTGGCACCCAGGGTTTCATAATATTCAAACGCCATTCTCCCATAAGCTAAAAATATATGTTGCATATTTTCATATGGTGAGACCCATGTGTACCGTTATAAAATCGTTGAGTTGGATTCCGTTTTTTAAATATATGGCGTAGGAGAAATGCAATGAGGAAAACACAACCAAAGGTAAATATCATTCTATCTTCCTATAATGGAGAGAAATATATACGTGAACAGATAGAAAGTTTATTAGCACAAGATTATCCAAACATTGAGATTCACATCAGAGATGACGGTTCCACTGACCGGACAATGGATATACTGAAGGAATATGAAGAAAAGGGAAAAATTTATTTATATACAGGGGAAAACAAAGGATTTTGCGGAAGCTTTTTGAGTTATTAAAATTAGCAGATAAGGGAGAATACTGGAGCTTTTGTGATCAGGACGATATCTGGCTGCCTGAAAAGGTGCGTCTCGCGGTTGAGTGGCTGGAGCAGCAAAAGCAGACAGAACCGCTTTTATATTACAGTTTGAGTGAAATGATGGATGACAGCGGGAACAGCCTTGGGCTGCAAAAAGCCTCCAAATGGAAGCCTATGTTTCCGGAGGGCGCTGACAGGAACTTTTGGGGTGGGCTTTTCCATGGTGATAAATAAAGCACTTCGGGATGAAATGCTGAGATGTAACCCGCAACAAGTTCACTCACATGATTGGTTAGCAGGAGCAATTGCGTTAGGCTTTGGAACCGTACATGTTAATAACCAAGTTTGCGCTAAAGTACCGTCGGCTAGATACCAGTGTGACAAAGATTTCTTTAGGAAAGAAAATAAAATGGTTTGGCCATGCAATAAAAGGAAACAGTGATGTGAAAGATAGAAATATGGAGTTTTCAAAACAGTATAAGGAGAAGCTGAGCAGCAGTAACCAGGCACTCCTCTCTTTATTTGACAGTAAGAAGTATTCCTTCCTAAAAAGTCTGGGAAAAACATTCTATCTAAAGCCATGGAGACCCAATTTAAGCAGTGAAATAGTTATGCGGCTTTTGATGCTTACAGGAAAGGTGTAAAAGAGTAAATGAAGAAAATACTATATTATACAGTAAGGGACATGACGATAGCTGGTCAGGGCATTAATAAAAAATATCCACACAGATAAAAACATTGCGAAGTTATGGTTACCAAGTTGACGCTGTATATCGAAAAAACTACACAGAGTTAGTGATGGATACCGGAGATGGCACGGATCATATTATAAAATCGGGAATGAAAAGGCCATATAAGGTTTCAGCGAGTAAATATTTAACGGAATATTTAAAGGAAAAGAAATATGATGGGGTTTATATCCGTTATGTGTTTGCTGATGGTCAATTCTACAGATTATTGAAATTATTACACGCAAAAAATACCAAGGTCATTATAGAAATCCCAACGTACCCGTACGATGCGGAATTTCATGATTCATTAGAAAACAGGATTGTACTTTTGCTGGACAAACTGTATCGTAACCGGATGAAAAGGTATGTGGATCAAATCGTTACTTTTTCCAGGGACAAGTCAATATATGGGATTCCAACGATCCAATCCTGCAACGGGATAGATTTCTCAGAAGTTCGTATTGCAGATCATTCTAATCAGCAAAAGGATACGATCTCTTTAATCGGAGTTGCCGACCTGGCGCCCTGGCATGGGTATGACAGATTAATTGAAGGGTTAGGAAGATACTATAATAATGGAGGAAAAGAAAGATACTGTTTTATTTGGTAGGGGAAGGGACGGAATTAAAGCGGTATCAGGACTTAGTTGAACAGTATAACATAAAGGATTGTGTGATTCTGTGCAGGTCTAAATTTGGCAAAGAGCTGGATAAAATATATGATAAATGTGATATAGCGGTAGAATGCCTGGGGCTGCACAGGAAAGGATTGACGCTGTCCAGTTCTCTAAAAAGCAGGGAGTATGCAGCAAAGGGGCTGCCGATGATCACCTCCACAGACATAGATATTTTTAACGCCGATAAATATCCCTATATATGCCAGTTCCCTTCGGATGAAACAGCAATAGATATTGACAGGCTGGTTAAATTTTACGATACTATTTATGGTGGTAAAAACAAAAATGAAATAGCATCCTCGATTCGGGAATATGCCAAAGAATTGGGAGATATTAAAGTAGTAATGGAACCAATTCATAGATTCTTTGAAAATTAGTAACTATTTAGAGAAAGGAAAAAATATGAAGTATGCATTAATTGGATGTGGCAGGATCTCTACAAACCACGTAAAGGCAGCATTAAATAATCAACTGGAAATCGTTGCAGTTTGTGATCTCGTTCCGGAACACATGGAGTCAGTTCTGGAAAAAAATGGCGTGAAAGAGGATAAGAGCATAAAAACGATATACTGATTATAAGAAGATGATCAGTGAAAATGAGATAGAGCTTGTAGGCATAGCAACAGAGAGCGGAAGACATGCCCAGATAGCATTAGACTGCATTGACAAAGGGATTCATGTGATTATCGAAAAACCTATGGCCATGAGTATTGCAGATGCCGATGAAATCATACGCAGATCGGAAAGAAAGGGCGTAAAGGTTTGTGCATGTCATCAAAACCGGTTTAATATTGCTGTGCAGGAAATGCGCAATGCATTAGAGAGCGGAAGATTTGGCAAGTTGTCCCACGGGTCCATTCATGTACGTTGGAACAGAAATCAGGGTTACTACACTCAGGCGCCTTGGAGAGGAACCTGGATGCAGGATGGTGGAGCCTTGATGAATCAGTGTATTCATGGCATTGATTTATTGCGCTGGATGATGGGGGAAGAGATCGAGGAGGTTTATGGAGTGACGCGCCAACAATTCCATCATTATCTGGAGGCAGAGGATATAGGCATGGCGGTTGTCAAATTCAAAAACGGAGCAGTTGCTACCGTAGAGGGGACAACAAATGTATATCCTCAGAATCTGGAGGAGACACTGTATTTATTTGGTGAAAACGGAACAGTGAAACTGGGTGGAAAATCCACAAATAATATTGATGTCTGGAATTTTGCAGACGAGAGCGATGAAGATCAAAGAAATAAAGGCTTGGAAGAACCCACCAGTAATGTATATGGGAATGGACATACTAGTCTGTATGCTGATATGATTGATGCCATTCAAACAGACAGGAAACCATACGTAGATGCATATGCCGGAAAGAATGCACTGGAACTTGTCCTGGCAATTTACAAAAGTCAAAAGGAAGGAAAACCGGTAAAGTTTCCTCTGGAGGACTTTGCAAGCAGCGATATGCAGGGGGAATTTTAATGGAAGATTTCTTTGTTCATGAAAGCAGCTTTGTAGATGATGGGGTTACCATTGGAAAAGACACAAAGATATGGCATTTTTCCCATGTGCAAAAGGGTGCTGTTATTGGAGAAAGGTGTTCTTTTGGACAAAATGTCAATATCGGACAAAATGTAAAAATTGGGAATGGAGTTAAAGTACAAAATAACGTATCGATCTATGAAGGGGTAGAACTGGAAGATAATGTCTTTTGCGGTCCGGCTATGGTATTTACCAATGATTTAACACCACGGGCGAGTTATCCAAAAGGAAGCGCAGGGTATAAGAAAACGGTGGTCAAAGAGGGGCAACCATAGGTGCGAATGCAACGGTAGTGTGTGGAAACACCTTAGGAAACTGGTGTATGATAGCGGCAGGAGCGGTCGTTACACGGGATGTGAAGGACTATGCTCTTGTAGCAGGAACCCCGGCAAGGCAGATTGGATGGGTCTGCGAGTGCGGGGAAAAGCTGCAAGAGGATATGAAGTGTTCCAAATGTGGAAGAAGCTATATGGAAAATGATGGTGAGTTAAAGAAGATTGATTAGAAAACAATGGAGAAAACAAATGCAGTTTAGAGATTTAAAAGCACAATATGTGGCTCTGAAAGAGGATATTGACCTTGCAATAAGCCAAGTAATGGAAGAATGCAGTTTTATAAGCGGCAGACAAGTCAGGGAATTGGAGAGAGAATTGGCAGAGTATGTGGGAGTGAAGCATTGCATTACCTGTGCTAATGGCACAGACGCTCTTGCATTAGCTTTAATGGCCTGGGAGATAGGCCCCGGAGACGCTGTATTTGTTCCGGATTTCACATTCTTTTCGTCAGGGAGGTAGTTCCCTTTCTGGGAGCTCAACCAATATTTGTTGATGTGGATGCAACGACTTTTAACATATCCTGTGACAGTTTGGAAAAAATGATAGTGAAAACATTAGAGGAGGGAAAACTTCGACCCAGAGTGATCGTAGCGGTTGATTTGTTTGGCCAACCGGCGGAGTATGATCAACTGAGAAGGATAGCTGAAAAATACGATCTGAAGATATTGAGGACGCCGCACAGGGATTTGGTGGAAGGATCGGAGAACAAAAAGCATGCAGCTTTGGGGACATTGCAACGACGTCATTTTTCCCTGCCAAGCCATTGGGTTGCTATGGGGATGGCGGCGCCATTTTCACAGACGATGATTCTACTGCAGAATATCTGCGCTCCCTGTGCATTCATGGAAAAGGGAAGAGTAAATATGATAATATCCATATTGGCATGAATTCCAGACTGGACACCTTACAGGCCGCAATTTTGCAGCCCAAACTGCAGGCCTTCAGGGACTATGAGTTAGACAATGTAAATAAAGTAGCTTCTTGGTATACAGAAAAATTGAAAAAAGCTTGTCAGAGTACCAGTGATTAAGGAAGGATTCTATTCAAGCTGGGCTCAATATACTATTGTTTTAGAAAACAAGGAGCAGCGGGATGGTTTACAGGAATTTTTGAGGGAACTGGAAATACCGAGTATGGTTTATTATTTTAAACCTATGCACAAACAAAAAGCATTTGGAAAGTTTAATTATGATGACAACAGCCTGAAAAATACAATTGGTTTATGTGACACAGTATTGTCGTTGCCTTTGCATCCATATATGGATGTGGAAGATGTGGAGTATATTGCAAATGCAATATCAAAGTTTATGAAAAATTAATTGTTATGTTCATTATCATCACGGTTACATGGGAGTGTCGGGAATAGACAGACCTAAACAGGGGAGCCGATGACTTGTATAAGTCATCGGCTCCCCTGAAATTTTCTAAAAAGGGCTGATTATTCTATAGTGAAATCTGTGGCCTTAATATAAGGGTAAAACTCATACGCAGAACTTTTATTTTCAATTATTGGACGGTCCGTTTTAAAGAGTTTATAATTTCCCCGCAAAGTTCCTTTAACAGAAAGTTGATCACCTGGCGCGGGTAAAGTACTTTCATCATCTAGGCTGACACCAACAAAATATATATTATTATTTAGCACGGTATCCTGGCTTGATTCACGAATCTTTAGTACACATGTATCAGAATCAGAAATTAGTAAAACCTCCTGTACTACCCCGCTTATTTTTGTATTCTGCCAGGAATACATATAGGGATTTTGAGCAATCTCTTCATAGGAATAGGTTGCATCTTTTAGACTGAATTTGTTACCATCTGCTAATTCAGCATAGACAGGTTCTATTTTAGGATAAGAGTAACTCATGGGAGTCACCGCTTCTTCTGAATCAGTAGTTGATAATGTATCTAAGCCAATAAAGAAACCATAAAGAAGAATAGTATCTCCCTTTTTTAATGAAGGAATTATTGCCTGGTCATATCGTGCTGTAATGGTATTTTTATACTCTGATAAATAAATGTTATTATTTACGTCCACTAATTCTAGTAAACAAGTGGTTTTTGTTTGAAGTATTCGAGACACGGTACACTGCACTTTAAATACATTATTTGTCAAGTCAGCAGTATTATGATAAAATTCTGCATATTTTGGCAATGAGGCCATATCCATTAAATCTGAGATAAGTTCCTGCTTATAGAACCAATCATAGGAGATTAGCTCATCTTCTGCAGAATATTTACTTAACAACCCATGAGGACGTCCTTTATAAAATCTACAATATAATAAGTGGAATCGCTGGTTGTATATTTACAGGAACCAGTTGGTAGATTTGCCTTAAATTTACCGGTCAAGGTGGAGCCATCTGTGTATTCGATCTGCCCTTTACCGTTGAACATCCCTTCTTTAAATAAACCAGTATAAGTAAACGAAGTCCTATTTTCATCCTCTTCTAAGGTTGTAAAAGAACCGCTGCCATCGGGTAAACCATTTTTCATTTCTCCATCATAAATTCCTGAATATAAATGAAATCCTATTTCTATGCTAAGAGGTAGGTTAGAAGATGGAGCGGCAGTTTCCGAACTGGCAACGGTTTCTGAGATTGATGAGACCATTTTTTTAGTTGAGCATCCAACCCCATCACTGTTATAAAAGACAATAAGATAATAGGGATACATGTATATTTAAATTTATTCATTCTAAACTCCTTTTGTTTGAAAGTCATATGAATACATTTTATTATAGTTAAACATTATCGTCAAGAGGTATTATAGTTCGGACCTATATGAGTAACAGTTCAGGCAAGTCGGTTCCCCAGAGCGGTGCACGTGTTTGCGTGAGAGATGCCAACGCCCGGGTGACGTCCGGGTGGTAACGCGAGTAAAAGACCTGAGTGAACAGAAACGGTATCGCGGTATTGCAAAACGGATCATCGAACTTAGTCTTGAATTATAGAATGATGTGATATATAATCATGAAAGAGTGCAGAATATAAAGAATAGAAAGAAAAATGGTTAAATAAGTATGAATAAAACGACGGGAATCTTTTCCGCTATATCACGTTTAAAGACAAAGGGCTTTTTTCAAATTTTTAGTGCTACGATTATCAACAGCATGATTTCATTTGTATATGGTATATTTATTGTAAGATTACTGACCAAAAGCGAATACGGTCTTTTTCATATACACAAAGTATTTCGAATTTTGGTTTGCTTTTTTTGTAGTTTGGGACTCAATTTGGGTATTTTACAGTATTGTACGGAAAATAGAAAATTGGAACAGAAATACAGTTTAAGTAAGTTTGCTTTTTGGGGGCTGCTGACAAGCGTTATCACTTGCATTATCTTGCTTGGATATTCAGGGATAGACGGGTCTAATTTGGAAGGAGTAGTCGGAGGTATTATTGCCTTTAGTTTTTTGCCTATAGCTTATTGGCTAAAGGACTGGATCATTTCAAATTTAAGATGGCAGCTCAAAAACCGGGAATACGCCATTGTGATGAATGTTCATTCCATTTTAAATGCAGTACTGGTAGTTCTGGGAGCGTATTTAAATGGGATTTATGCTGCTATTTTGGGGATTTACTTAGCTTACCTTATTAGCATCATAGTTGGGTTGTATTATCTAAGAGAGGATGGCAAGAAAATAATACACGCAAGTCGTGTGGAGAAGGAAATCGTACCTGATTTTGTCAAATACTCCGTAACTATGTGCATAGTCAATGCAATGATTTCCGTATTGTTTACGATTGACACTTTTGTTATTGGAAACGTTTTGCAAAATGCAGAAGAGATAGCTTCCTATAGAACGGCAAGTGTCATTCCATTCGCTTTAAATATGATCCCAAATGCGGTTATGACATTTATGTATCCTTATATTTCAAGAAATAAACATGATAAAGAATGGCTAAAGAGAGAGTTGAAAAAGGTTTATATAGCAAATGGTGTATTAAATATTGGAATAGGGATATGTTTATTGATCATTGCAGAGCCTTTGATCAGGATCTTGTTTGGATCTTCCTATGAGGGGACAGTTCAAATTTTCAGACTGCTGACTATATCTTATATGGTTAGTGCAAGTTTAAGAACTCCATCTGCCAATATCTTAGGAATGTTAAAAATGACGAAGAGTGCTTTTGTAGTATCGACTGCTACTGTACTTTTGAGTGCGTTTCTAAGCTATAATCTTGTAAAGGCGTATGGGATTACCGGAGCAGCATATGGGTCTTGTATTACATTTACTGTGGTCGGGATAGGTTCTTTTATAATCATTATAAAGTATTTGTATAAAAAGCAGTTAAAAAAACCGGAGGCTGAGGTATAAGCAATGAATATTATAATTTTAGGTGTTACCATACTGATTCTGCTGGCAGTAGCATTCTTTTTCACAAATCAATGAGATTTACGCCGGAGGAAAGTATCGCTGCAGCAATTATGAGCATATTGGTATTGATTTATATCACAGGCCTTGCAGGGAATACCAGAGTTGGATTAATCTTTGTATACATTGTTGCTCTATTAGGTGTAATTCAACTTATATTCAATCGTAGAGTAATATGGATTAAAAGAGAAATAATACGTTAAGGCGTGAATTTTTCTCACCGGGAATCATTATATTTTTAGCTGTCTGTATATATGCTATCGTTGCATTTGGCGGAATTTTGCTTCACAATTGGGATGAGCTGGCGCAGTGGGGAAAGCTGCAAACTATATGGTGGATCATAACAAACTGGCTTACGGCAGTTCTTTTGATGGAGCAGAGATATTGATCTCTTCTACAACTTTTTTCCACTATTTTATGGCAAAGCTTACAAGCACTGTAACAGGCATAATAGATGAAAGCCAATACTATGTGTCAAACTTTATTTTATGGTTTGCGGCTGTTTTACTGCCATTAAGTGGGTGCAAATGGAAGGATGTAAAGCGTGTTATCATCTATTCCTTTGTTATGTTTGCTTCAATGACCTTGTTATTTGTCCAGCCTTATTACAATATATATTGTGATCAGGCTTGTGCAATGTGGGCGGGGGGCCTGATTGCCTGGCAGTTATTTGGAAAGAAAAGTAAATATGCACCGATTCTGACTTTACTTATACTATGGAATGTCAGTTTATTTAAAAGTATGGTTGGCCCAATGTTTGCGGTAATTGCAGTTATCGTCATCGGAATCAACACATACATGAATCTGGGGATAGTTTTAAAGAACGCGTCAAGATATTCAGGACCACATATAAAATTAAGCAGTATTTATATGGAGCGCTGGTGTTTATAATGCCATTTCTTGCTACAATCATTTGGTCTGTCTTTGTAAAGGATAATGCATTAATACGAGGGGGGGCGTTATCAAGGCACAAGATAATAGAATTGCATTGACGCTGATGAGTGGACTGCAGAAGATCTTTGTGTCTGTAAATTTGAGTGACGTGTTTCCAAGGGTCTCTTTCTTTACTTTCTTTGTTTTTCGCGGTTATAATAAGTTTTATAATATGTAAATACCTTTTGAAAGATAGAATGCAGCAATCCTGTAAAGCTATTTTTAGACTGTACTGTATTGGGTTTGGAATTTATTGGCTGGTATTAATTTATGCATATCTCACAATTTTCGGCTATGCGGACAGCATTTCAACGGGTTCTATTGACAGATATTTTTCTGATTATATTATGCTGGGATTTGTACCGCTGATTTTTCCGTTTTTATGGGGAACGACTTGGAAAAGTATCCCATAGCACTGTAAAGATCAGGAGATATACGGTTGGATTTTTAGTTATTTTTATATGTATCACATTAAATTCCGGATTTGTGTGACGCGCTACTACTTGGTATTTATGGGACAACGACACCTATTTATTGAGAGAGAAGTTTCAGGTCTATAAGGAAAAACTACTGGATGTAACCCATGGAAATGGAAAGATTTATATGATAAATCAAGATGAGAATGGCTTCCCGGTTGTTATCGGTGATTATGAGATGGGAACCCAGCTAAAACGGGATGGAATGCCATACTATTTTCAAGACAGCAGTGAGCCAAAAGATATAGCAGGTTTGCATGAGACTAGTATTAGTAATTTTGCAGAGATATTGGAATCTGAAAATTATGAATATTTATGGATTTATAAAACAGATGATTATTTTAGTAAGTATCTAGAGACAAATTATTATTTGGATCGTGTTAAAAATGGCAATGTATACAAGATCATTCGATTGAGAGAAGGAAAATATAAACTTCAATTTATTGAAAACATTAAAAATAAGTAACTGTTCAGTACCTTCACAGTTACATGCTAAAATCCATTTAAAATCACCTTCGGTGATGGGATTTTTGCACGCTTGAATCATTTTCTTACGGTCAGCGCAGTAAATGCGCAGACCTGTTGAATAGTTACAAAAATACGAAATGGGAAAAGAGCTTATGCAGAATCATACCTTTGTTATATGTGCTTATAAGAAAAGCAAATATCTAGATGCATGTATTCAGTCACTAAAAAACAAACTTTACAGAGCAAAATTATCATGGTTACTTCCACACCAAATAGTTTTATTGAAAACAAAGCAAAACAGCATGATATACCGCTTTATATCAATGAGGGGAAGGTGGAATTACACAAGACTGGAATTTTGGTTATGCCTGTGCTGATTCACAGTATGTAACCATAGCACACCAAGATGATATTTATAGAAAAGACTATTTGGAAAAGGCTTTTCAGGATATTGAGAGAGCTAACAAACCTCTTATATTTTTTAGTGATTATAATGAACTTCGGGACGGGCAGATTATCAAATCCAATACACTGCTGAATGTCAAAAGATTCATGTTATTGCCTTTAAGGATCAGGATATTTCAGAAGAGTGTGTGGATAAGGCGGCGGATTCTTTCATTTGGATCTCCCATTTGTTGTCCTTCGGTATTATACGCTAAGAATAATCTTCCTAAGATAATATTTAAAATGGCTTTCGGAGCTGTGAAGACTGGGAAGCTTGGGAGATGCTTTCAAAATTAACAGGAGAATTTATTTATAGAAATGAACCGTTGATGTATCATCGAATACATGAGGAATCAGAGACTTCTGCGATTATTGGTGACAATGCCAGAAGTCAGGAAGAATATGTTATGTACTGCAAATTCTGGCCCCGGTTTATTGCAAAGCTGCTGAATAAGCAGTATGCCAAAGGTCAGAGATCCAATAAGCTGGCAGAATAGTTTATTGTTAACGGAAATCTGACACTTGTAGTAAACGATAGATAAGGAAAAAGTATGAAAAAAATAGCGATTATTCCAGCGTACAATGAAAGAGATAGTATAGTAGAAACAATAAGAAATCTAAAGGAAAATGCTCCCCGACTTTGATTATATCATTATTAATGACTGCTCAAGGGATGATACAATGGATATTTGCAAGTATCATGATTTAAACGTAATTAATCTCCCTGTCAATTTAGGAATCGGAGGAGCTGTTCAAACAGGCTATCTATATGCATTTAATCATAATTATGATGTGGCTGTGCAGTTTGATGGCGATGGCCAGCATGATGCCAGCTATTTGGAGCGGATGGTTGATTTACTTGTAGAAAAAGAATTGGATATGGTTATAGGGTCTCGCTTTATTGAAAACAAAGGATTCCAGAGCAGCGGCATACGGAGAATAGGGATAAAGTATTTTACCTTTTTAATTCATTTGCTTTTTGGGCAAAGGATTACAGATGCAACCTCTGGTATGCGATTATGTAATCGAAAGACCATGTCATTATTTATGAAAGAGTATCCGAGAGATTATCCCGAACCTGAAAGTGTGGCCAGACTACTGCGCCATAAGTATAAAGTGGAGGAAATTCCTGTCATAATGCACGAACGCGTCGCAGGGGTATCTTCGATTTCACTGAGTAAGTCAGCATATTATATGATTAAAGTGAGCCTTGCAATTTTCATAGAGCGTTTGCGCTAGGAGGGAAAAATGTCTTTTAAAGCACAGTGTATTTTAGGAATCATACTATTATTTGTTTTGGCACTGATTATTAATATGGTGCGCAAAAGAAAATTAGAGTTAAAGTATGTTTTGGCATGGATGATATGCGATATTGCATTGCTGATACTTGTCTTTGTTCCAGGATTGATGACATGGCTGGCGGAGACACTTGGCATCTATTCGCCTGTTAATATGGTTTTTTTCCTTGGGTTTGTATTTTCTCTGCTTATTATTTTTCCTTAACAGTTGCCTTATCCAGAGTAACTGCTAAAGTCAGACGCTTAGCGCAGATTCTAGCGCTAGAGTCCAGAATCCGAGAAGAGGAAGAACAGGAAAACTAATTAGTTTGGCTTCTTGCGGTACTCTGCTATATAGTATAGAAGCGCACCAGTTAGGACTGCAAGTGGAATGCTAAACAGGGCGTTGTAAAGTGGAGATATTTTATTGTTAAAAAGATAAATAATTGTCTGTTGAACCGGAAATCCCAAAAAGATAAATACCATATGAAAAGTTTCCGATGTAAGCTAGTTTTCTAGGAAGCTGCCTTGCACCAAACCAAAATGTAAACATAATATAGGGAAAGCAAAGGAACATTCCCAAACGGTGCAAATGAAACACGGAGAAGAGAACGAATAAACAAACTGACATGAGGAAGTACTTTTTGTTCAGTATTATTTTGTCGTGGTAAACATAATAGGTCATACCAATATAAAAAAACAGACAAGGACTTAATGCTGTAAACAGCGTAGGTATTTTATCACTAACGTAAAAGGAAAATAAGGTAGTTATCACAGCTAACGGAATTGTCAAACAGAATTTTCCTTTACGAAGAAAGCCTGTTTTGTAAAATATAAAGCAAGCAATATAGCAAAGAAATTCTACTGGGAGTGTCCAAAGAGACCCGTTTACTGTGGAATTGTATGGTGCATTCGCAAACACTCCCGGGAGTTCGTGCTGCGGAATGAGGAGTGCATTTAAAAAGGTAACGCCAAGTTTGCGGAGCTGTCCAATATTGTTTAGGGGGGTAATTGCGTTAAAAACAAACCTCCAATGACGATACACAAAATTACAGTAAAGAATAATGGAGGGAAAATCCGTAATGCTCGAGTTTTCCAATAAGAAGAAAAAGTAGATAGCCGCTCCGCACTTTTTGCGATTAAAAATCCACCGCATAGGAAAAAGATTGACACTGCCACATAGCCCATGGTTAATTGACCATCACTGATTCTATAAATCCAGTCCCCTGAAACAGAGCCTGTACATAGAACAAAAAAGAGTGAGATATAATTACCATAATGGCGGCTATAAATTTAGTCAATTGTAAGTTTGAACTTCTAATGTGTTGTGCATCAATTAGTCTCATTCTATTCTCCATATCTATTTCAGCTTAATGTAGTAATAATAAACTAGTTTGAACTTTTAGTCAATTGGTTTGGAACTGAAATATAATGATGCCAGGGGCACCAAGTGCAGGGAAAACCATAGGTATCAAGGATCAAAGTACATTCTGAACCTAATATAATTGCAGCGAACAGCAAGAACATTATGCTTCGTCATAAAAGGTGGTTCATAAAGAAAGGGTGGTAATATGCTATCAGTTATCTTACCAGCATACAATGAAGAAAAAATGATAAGGAAGACAGCTCAGGTAATCAGTGGTATTTTAGAGGAACAAGCCATCCCTTATGAACTTGTCTTTGTAAATGACGGCTCTAAAGACAATACATGGTCAGAAATTGAAAAGATAGCTTCAGATAATCCTCATGTAGTGGGTATTCACTTTTTCTAGAAATTTTGGAAAAGAATCTGCATTATTTGCAGGCTTGGCAAATGCAAGGGGGGAATGCTGTGCGGTGATGGACTGTGATTTACAGCATCCGCCGGAGGTGTTGGTGGAGATGTATCATCTTTGGAAAAGGGATATGAAGTAGTTGAGGGAGTAAAAAGGAGCAGAGGTAAAGAGAGTGTCTTGCATAAAGCAAAGTGCCGGCTTATTTTATAAAATCATATCTAAGGCAGTAAAATAGACATGTCCAGGGCCTCTGATTTTAAGTTAATGGACCGCAAGGCAGTAGATGCGTTGTTAGAGATGCCGGAGCGCAATGCATTTTTCAGAGCACTTTCCTCCTGGATAGGATATCGTACTATTTCTGTGGAGTTTGATGTGCAGGAGAGAGAAGCTGGAGAATCAAAATGGTCAACTTGGTCCTTGGTTAAATACGCAATTACAAATATTGTGGCTTTTTCGGCAGCACCCATGCAAATAGTCACCGTAGCCGGAGTGTTCATGCTGTTTATGGCATTCGTCTTGGGCATACAGACATTAGTAAAGTTTTTCATGGGACATGCTGTTGTCGGCTTCACCACTGTTATTCTATTATTATTAATAATAGGAAGCATCGTAATGATCAGTCTGGGAATAATCGGTTACTATATCTCGAAAATTTATGAAGAGGTAAAAGGAAGGCCTAAGTATCTGGTATCTAAAAAATCGGAGGCAAATGAGTAGTTTTAGTGAAAATAAAAGGACATATATAATGAAGGATAAAACGAGTAGTAATAGCCGGTTCGTATGGATCGACTACACCAGGGTATACGCAATTCTCTTCGTAGTTCTCTGTCATGCCACAGAGAGTTACTATGGAGCAGTCGTCCGGGGAGAACAAACAATAAACTTTATCCCGTGGATTGTGGAAAATTCCCTTTACAGTGGGAGATTGGGGTTCCTTTTTTTTGGCAATTACAGGTGCACTGATGTTATCCCGTGAATTAGACCCCATACGGTTTTATAAAAAGTCACTCTTACCGCTGGTCATTACCACAGAGATCTGGATTGTATTCAATTATTTTTTGCCTGTGCTTTCCAAGGCGTTTTGTTTCAGCCTGTTGATTTAATTACAGAGATGCTCTTTAAAAAGTCCGGAGCTTTCACATATGTGGTATATGCCAATGATTATTGGAGTTTATGTTGCGCTGCCCTTTTTAGCAAAGCTTACGAGTGCCTTTGAAATGGCAGGTGCTTTATTGTACCAGGTGTCTTGGCAGCAGTATCCTGTATCGTGGTACCTACGGTTAATGTATTCCTCAAAGAAGCGCTGCCTCTTAATCTTTCTTTGGATTCTAAGCTGGACCTCTCATTTTTTGGGTGGAACGTATGGTATTTATCTCTTTGGAGGGTATTTTATAGGTAACCGAAAGGTGTTGGCGAAAAGAAAGTACATACACTCTGGATTACGCTGGGAATCTGTGTGGCTCTGGCTTTGAATACAGCAGGGCAATATTTTTGTATAGCAACCATTACTATAAATCAAACAGACTGTTATGGTATACCAGTCTTGGAGTCTGTATAGCAGGGCTTCTATTTTTTTGAGCTGCTCCGTCGTATGTATGATAAACCAGAGAGGCAGGAAAACAGAGTGATTCGTATGCTGGCCAGATGCAGCTTTTGGAATTTATCTGCTTCATAAACCGCTCATGGTATTGGCTATAGAGTTTCTTCCTCTAAACTCTTTAAATGTGATGGCTCGCATTGGATGTTTGGTATTCATAGGCGCAGTTATCAGTTTTTTAATATTACTTCCATTTTACCTGTTTTATAAAAAGAACAGGTAAAGTACTATTCCATATCAAGTAAAAACGTAATGATTTAACGGGCCCGCGTAAGTGCGCAGATCTGTTGAATAGTCGCGGCGAAACAATATGTGACCATCCTATAAACAATAAAATATGTGCAAAATGCTAATGTACAGATTGCATTTGATGGCTTATAATGTGCTTTATAAAATACCATTGGAGGTGTCATAAAAACATGACGGATAGTCAGAAACTGGATTTGATTTTAAAAAGCACGAAGATGATAGAGTCAGATGTAGGTACGTTGAAGCAGGATGTATCTATGCTGAAGGATAAGACAAACTTATTGGAGGACAAGCTTGACTCGCTGCAAGGCAGTGTAGAACGGCTGGAAGGCAGAGTAAGTGGCTTAGAATCAAACGCTGAAAAGACGGAAAGCAGACTACTTTTTGCTGGAAGAAGGAGTGGCAAGAATGGAAAATCGGTTGATCAGTGTGGAGAGCTCTGTTTCGGAGTTGAGATTGCAGCAGCAGAGGCTGGAGAGAGGGAATGAGGAGATTCGCTCCAGTCTGAACGCACTGGAAGAATGTGCCGCAGGAATGGAGAGAAGGCTGGAAGGTTTGAGCTGCAAGATGACCAGTATGGAGATTACTCTGGAGACGTAGACTAATCGTAATATTAGGATTGTAGCAGAGAATCATGTGGATTTATATCGAAGATTCCACCAAGCTTCTGAAATCACTACAGAGGAGGAATTAATGAAGATCAATATTAACCGACATGAAAATGAGATACGCAGATTAAAGGAAATTATGAGGATTGCCTCATAAGTCAACAACCCCGCGGGAATAAACGAGCTTGTCTGCCAGCGCGACTATCAGCATAAAAACCGGCAGATCTCTCACCTGCCGGTTTCTCAACAAGAAATTGCCTGACGTGGATTGAACAAACTATTTTATGTGGATCCTCTTTGCAGCGGAGAAGTCTCCATACACCTTCCTACCATTTACCAGTCGGTAAGCCCGGACTTTATAGTAGTAGTTCCGCTTTTTAGGAGCCTTGTTGGTATAAGTAACAATAGAACCTTTTGTCAATACCTTTACCCGTCTATAAGCTCTGCTCTTGGAGGTGGATCGATGGAGCTCATATCCGCTGGCGCCGGAAACCTTTTTCCATTTCAGCTTTGCGCGGTATTTTCCAACAGCTTTGGCACTGGTAATGAGGGCCTTTGCAGGGCGGGCGGTCGTGGCCTTGACATTGGAGAAAGTAGGTATAGCAGGTCTTTCCGCCAATCTTCCGGGTGGCTCTTATCTTATAGTAATAGGTGGTGCCGGATGCCCGTTTCCCGTCGGTAAATGACAATTTTGACGTGGTTTTAATACGTTTGTAGGTGCCATATCTGGAGGTGCTCCGGTATATCTGATAGCTCTTCGCCTTGGCAATCTTTTCCACTTAATCTGTATCTTATTGTAGGCTACAGATGTCAGGGAGGAGATGGATGGCGTCTTGATGGATGTTGTGATGGTATCTGTTTTTGTGGCTGCTGAACCGGTGTTTGTGGTGAAGGCTTTGATCCGGTGCTGGCCCCATCACTCCAGGAATCCATGTCATGCCAGGTGCTGCCGCTCTCATAGAAGCTCTGTCCTGCGGAACCGCTGGATATAAAGGTGAGACCGGCATTGTTGGTGGAACAGTCCACAAAATAGTACACGGAGGAGTCATTCACTGCGGACAGGGTGATCACTACAGAGAATACATCTCCCTTTTTTGAAACACCAGCTTTTTATTCAGGGGTATTGTGTAATACCCGCCGTAGGTGGTGCGCCCAGTCTGAGGAGTTGAAAACATGGGTATACCGCTGGTAGGATTCTTAGAGGACGGGGATTTATACACCTGAATGCTATAGTTTACATTTGGGGTGTATACGGAAAAGCCTACTGCATCCAGCCTTTCGTTTGTCCCGGAGATTCCCTTGACTGTGTAGCGGCTGGCCACGGAACTGCCGTTTGTCAACGAACGGATGGTAGAGCCGTAAGAACCATCATACTGGTAGTTGTGGTCATAGTTTTCAGCGGATTCCATATCAAAAGCGTAAGACAGGAAATCGGTTTTCTTATCGCTCATAGTTACATCTGCGTAAGAGATGTAGATATATCCGTTATCTCCCTCTCCCGTACCATAGCTGTTTTTGCAATCCAGGCGCCGTTTGCAGAGGGTTTGATTGACCGTCCGTTGTAGACAGCTGTGAAGTTATCGCGTGAGTAATTGTCATCCCAGCCCACAATCGAAACAATATGGTTTGTGGTGGTATTGGTTACTCTGCCATAACTATCCAGGTAAGAACGGTACGGGAAATAGTAGGCTCCGTTGTCACTTTGAAAACCGGAGTGATAAAACAGCGAGGTGGAAACAGCACCATACTGCATGATCAGTTCCTTTACGCTGTTTCTGTCACAGGTGTTGACGAAGCGGGCATTCTGCAGGTGAGCGATATCTGCATAGGCCAGAGATTCATTGACATAATTAAGATGTCCCCCATAAGGAACGGTCTCCTCCGCTGCCGCACCCACCCATCTGGAGAGCGCAAACATGGTGAAAAGATTATTCCCACCGGTGTCCAGATACTTACTTCCTGTTTGGTTGATTACCTTGTCTCCGCTGGTCAATTTCATAGGATCTGCCACTGAGTGAAAGAAAAAGTAAGACAGATGCATTTCCGACAAATCAACGCTGTTGTTTGCAGCCCCATTTTTATCAGACTGCTTTCCCCGGCTGCCAGAGCACCAAATGCCCAGCAGGTTCCCCAGGGGCCCTGGTCTTTCACACAGGTTACATATCCCTTACTCCTGGAATCGTAGGAGGATGGGAGTACTCCCCTGGAGAGCCGGGGGGAATCGGACGTATCCTCGTAATCCGACAGAACCGGGAGGCCGGATTCTGGCAGTGCAGGCGCTGCCGTATCGTCTTCAATGACAGGCAGACCCACGGAACCATCTTCCTCCTGCATCGGCAGCTCTGCGTCCTGGTCATCCTCAATTAAAATCAGGTCTGCTGCCTGTGCTTTGAAAGAGGGTGCAGCAGCAAAGGTGAAGATCAGAAGGAAGACGGTCAGCCATTTTGTTAAACTAGTGCATTTTTTCATGCAGAACTCCTTTACAATCATTGAAATAATTTTTTGGGGTACACTCCTTTGGCAACCAATTCCTTGAAGGATTCAACAACCACTTCTTTGTCCTCTTTGTAGGTTACACCAAACCATTTGTCCGCGGACTCTAAAACCGTTACCTGGGCAGTCCCATTTTTAATTAGGCTATCTACTACCGAAGGAATCAGGTACTCTGATTTGATATCTCCCTCCGCCAGGGAGGACAGAAACTCAGCGAAGCCCTTCTCCAGGATATCCAGTAGCTCAGGGGTGAAGCCCCACATGTTCATGGATACATGGCTGGCAGGATCAATTCGGGTGTAGCCGCCTTTGCCGTCCGGCACTCCGGCTCCGTCCGGCAGTTTGTAGATATCGTGGGGTGCTGTCACATCCACCAGGTATCCATCCTCATTTACGTGGCAGACACCCCTTGTCACAGCCCCGTTCTCGCTCAGGGTATTGCCCAGTATAAACCCTGCCATGCAGAAATTCAGCTTTCCGGGAGTTGGGTCTGTATTTACCAGATAATCGTGGATCTTTGCAAAGCCCTCTTTCCCGTAGTAGTCATCTGCATTGATGACAGCAAATGGTTCTGTGACAACGCCTTTGCAGCTTAAAATCGCATGTCCTGTTCCCCAGGGCTTTGTGCGTTCTTCCGGTTTTGCAAAGCCATCCGGCAGGTTGTCCAGTTCCTGATAGGCATAAGATACATCTGCTATTTTCTCAATACGGTTTCCAATGACTTCTTTAAAATCTTTTTCCAGATCCCTTCGGATAATGAATACAATCTTGTTGAAGCCGGCTTCCAGTGCATCATGGATGGAATAGTCCATGATGATCTCCCCACTGGGGCCAACCGGGGCCAGCTGCTTGATTCCTTTTCCAAAACGGCTGCCGATACCGGCTGCCATGATCACAAGTGCTGTTTTTTCATAAATTTTCTCCTTACATCGTGTATTTTTGGATATTATACCATGAAAAACCCGGCTTGTCACCGCTCCCGGGAAAAATCGGCTTGAAGTAGCGTGGCTTTTTGCTATAATGAACCAAAAGTATGCTTAAAAGCACAGGAGGAAGAAATGAGAACTTATCTGGTAACAGGAGGGGCGGGATTCATTGGCTCCAACTACATTCATTATATGTTTAAAAAGTATGGAAATGACATCCGCATCATCAATGTGGACTGCCTCACCTATGCGGGAAATCTGGAGAACCTTAAAGATGTGGAGGACCGTGAGAACTACACCTTTATAAAGGCGGATATCTGCGATGGGGATGCCATAATCAGGATTTTTGAAGAGAATGAGATAGACAGAGTGGTTCACTTTGCTGCGGAGAGCCATGTGGACAGAAGCATTAAAAATCCGGATGTGTTTGTCAAGACCAATGTTCTGGGTACTCTGAATATGTTAAACGCAGCCAAAGCGGCCTGGGAGCTTCAGACGGCAGCTTTAAAGAGGGGAAAAAGTTTCTCCATGTATCCACGGACGAGGTATATGGCTCACTGGAGAAGGAAGGTGAGTTCTTTTATGAGACAACCCCTATGATCCCCACAGCCCGTACTCGGCCAGCAAGGCTTCCTCTGATATGCTTGTGAAGGCTTATATGGATACCTACCGTTTTCCAGCCAATATTACCAACTGCAGCAACAATTACGGGCCTTACCAGTTTCCGGAAAAATTGATTCCCCTGATTATAAACAATGCACTGCACGGAAAAAAAGCTGCCAGTTTACGGGGACGGAAAGAATGTCCGCGACTGGCTCTATGTGGAGGACCATGCCAAGGGAATCGATATGGTGCAGGAGAAGGGGCGGCTTTTCGAAACGTACAATATCGGTGGCCACAATGAGAAGCAGAATATAGAGATTATCCATATTATCTTAGATACCTTAAGGGACATGCTGCCTGAGGGTGATCCCAGAAAAAGAGCTGGTGAGTGAGAAGTTGATCACCTATGTGGAGGACCGGAAAGGCCATGACAGGCGTTACGCCATTGCCCCGGATAAGATCAAAGCGGAGGTGGGCTGGTATCCGGAGACAAAGTTTGAGGACGGCATCCGCATGACCATCCAGTGGTTCTTTGAGCACGAAGATTGGATGAAGAACGTGACCAGCGGCGATTATCAAAAAATACTACGAGGATATGTACAGAGAAAAATAAGCAGAACAGGGAAAGAAGGATTATCGCGTTAGACACGGATAAGCCTTCTTTCTTGTGCAAATATAGGAGGAAGAGATGAAAGGTATTATATTAGCAGGCGGTTCCGGAACCAGATTATATCCATTGACCAAGGCCATTTCCAAACAGATCATGCCCGTGTATGACAAGCCTATGATTTACTATCCCTTGTCGATTCTGATGCTGGCAGACATCAGAGAGGTGCTGGTGATTTCCACACCGAGGGATCTGCCGGTTTTTCAGGATCTGCTGGGAAGCGGGGAACAGTTGGGGATGGAGATCTCCTATGCAGTTCAGGAGAGTCCCAGAGGCTTGGCGGACGCATTTCTCGTGGGTGAGAAGTTTATCGGAAATGACAGAGTTGCACTGGTTTTAGGGGACAATATTTTTATGGACAGAGTTTTTCACAGATTTTGCGCAGAACCGCGTCCAGAGAAAAGGGAGCTACGATTTTTGGATATTATGTAAAAGATCCGAGAGAATATGGGGTAGTGGAGTTTGATGATACCGGGAAGGCGCTTTCTATTGAGGAGAAGCCTCAGAATCCCAAGTCCAATTATGCAGTACCCGGACTTTATTTCTACGATAATGATGTGGTGGAGATTGCCAAGAATGTGAAGCCGTCCGCCAGAGGTGAAATAGAAATCACCAGCGTGAACAACGAGTATTTGAGGAGGGGAACCCTGCAGGTGGAGACACTCGGAAGAGGATTTGCCTGGCTGGACACCGGAAATCATGATGCGCTTCTGGATGCCGCTGATTTCGTGGCTGCGTTCCAGAAGCGACAGGGGCTGTACATTTCCTGCATTGAGGAGATTGCATACCGCAGAGGCTTTATCGACAGGGATCAGCTTCTGAAACTGGCAGAGCCGCTGATGAAGACTGCTTATGGGCAGTATCTGACAGACATCGCCAACGGTCTGTAGGAGACTGGACAGCATAAAAATGGCCGGTGTACCTGTAACTGCAATGGTGCAGGGCAGATACAATTAAATCAAGGGAACTGTACCATAGGTCAGTGCGTAAACCGGACAGTTCTAAATATAAGATAGAAAGAGGCAATAAAAGATGGGAAAGATAACAGTAGAGACATGCAATATAGAAGGCCTGAGAGTCATTACCCCCGCAGTCTTTGGGGATGAGCGCGGTTACTTTATGGAGACCTACAACTATAATGACTATAGAGAAGCAGGCATTGACATGGAGTTCGTGCAGGATAACCAGTCCATGTCCAAAAGGGGGTGCTGCGCGGGCTGCATTTCCAGATAAACTATCCCCAGGATAAGCTGGTGCGTGTGGTATCCGGGGAAGTGTTTGATGTGGCAGTGGACTTGAGGGAAGGGTCCCCACCTACGGACAGTGGTACGGGGTGATTCTCTCAGCAGAGAATAAGAAACAGTTTTTTATTCCTAAGAATTTTGCCCACGGTTTTTTGGTCCTCTCTGACACTGCGGAGTTTGCCTATAAATGTACGGACTTTTACCATCCCAATGACGAGGGCGGCCTGGCGTGGAATGATCCGGCCATTGGGGTTGACTGGCCTATACCGGAGGGAATGGAGCTGATCTTCTCTGACAAGGATCAGAAATGGGGAGGTCTCACAGGTTACTGTGAACAGTAAGCCTCACAGAGCTTAGAAAATAGACGGGAGCGTTTTCATGCTGAAATATTTAGTGACAGAGCACAAGCTGATCTGGACTCTGGCAAAGAATGATTTTAAAACAAAGTTTGCAGGATCTTACCTGGGAATTGTGTGGGCGCTGGTACAGCCCATCGTGACCGTACTGGTGTACTGGTTTGTTTTCCAGGTGGGACTGCGTCAGACAGCCGATTTCAACGGCTGTCCTTTTTGTGTTGTGGATGCTGGCCGGCCTGGTTCCCTGGTTTTATTTTCAAGAGGCCATGGTGGGGGGGGGACCAATGTGCTCATGGAGTACAGCTATTTGGTGAAAAAAGGTGGTCTTTAAGATTGAGATACTGCCTATGATCAAGATGATATCCGCGCTCTTTATCCACCTGTTTTTTGTGTGCGTGGCAGTTGCCCTGTTCTGCATAAACGGAAAGTTTTCGGGTCCTTATGCCCTGCAGGTCATCTACTACTCTTTTTTGCATGTTTGCGCTTGCCCTGGGACTTTGCTATGTCACCAGTGCGGTTGCCGTATTCTTTCGGGACCTGCTGCAGATCGTGAATATTATTCTCCAGGTGGGAGTTTGGGCTACGCCTATTATGTGGAACCTGACAGACCCGGGACTCGGGCTGCCGAATCTGCTTGTGATGGTCTTTAAACTAAATCCCATGTACTATATTGTCTACGGTTACCGTGACGCTTTGGTGTACAAGGTGTGGTTCTGGGAGCATCCTGGACTGACCCTCTACTTTTGGGCGTTTACGATTATCATGTTCCTTCTGGGGAGCAGGATATTTAAGCGTTTGCGGGTACATTTTGCGGATGTGCTTTAAAAAACAGCAAAGGATGAGAGGACTGCAGTATGAGTAAAACGGCGATTCAGGTGACGGATGTCACAAAAATATATAAACTATATGACAGACCCAAGGATCGTCTGAAGGAATCCTTGGGCCTCACCAGAAAAAAATGCTATCAGGAACACTATGCTCTGAACCACATCAACTTTGAGGTGGAAAAGGGGAGACGGTGGGGATTATCGGTACCAACGGGTCCGGAAAATCCACCATGCTCAAGCTGATTACCGGGGTACTCACGCCCACTGAGGGCAAGATTGAGGTGGATGGAAGGATCTCTGCGCTTCTGGAGCTGGGAGCAGGCTTCAATATGGAATACACAGGCATTGAAAATGTGTACTTAAATGGCAGTATGATCGGCTTTTCCAAAAGTGAGATCGACGCCAAGCTGCAGGACATCCTGGATTTTGCGGATATCGGAGAATTTGTGCACCAGCCTGTGAAGTCCTATTCCAGCGGTATGTTTGTGCGTCTGGCTTTTGCGGTGGCTATCAACATTGACCCGGAGATTTTGATCGTGGATGAGGCACTCTCAGTAGGGGACGTGTTTTTTCAGGCCAAGTGCTACCGGAAGTTTGAGGAATTTAAAAAGCAGGGCAGGACCATTCTGTTTGTTAGCCATGATCTGGGGAGCATCACCAAATACTGTGACAGGGCCATTCTGCTGAACCGGGGGAAAAGATTTTTGAGGGAACCCCAAAGGAGACGGTGGACATCTACAAAAAGTGCTGGTGGGACAGTTTGACCCCAGCGAGCTGGAGCAGGATATGGATGCCAATGACATCACAAAGCTCTCCACAGACAAAGAGTGGAAGGAAAAGATACAGGTTAACCCTGAGCTCATTGAGTACGGGGAAAAGAGCGCTGAGATCACGGACTATGCCCTTTTGGATGACAATGGTCTCATCACCAATACCTTTATGAAGGGCAGCACATTTTCCGTCCGTATGAAAATCACATTCCACGAGGAGATTAAAGAACCGATCTTTGCGTTTACCATCAAAAACCTGCAGGGAATTGAGCTGACAGGGACAAATACCATGTATGAAAAGGTGGATGTGCCGCCTATGAAGGCGGGGGGAGACGAAGGAAGTCACCTTCACGCAGCGGCTGGATCTGCAGGGGGAGAGTATCTGATTTCCCTGGGGTGTACCGGATACCGGGACGGAGATTTCAGGTGTACCACAGACTGTACGATGTATGCAGCCTGACGGTCATTTCTGATAAAAATACCGTGGGATATTTTGACATGAACTCTGCAGTGACTCTGGGAGAAAGCCGTCATCAGGAGTGAATGGGAAAGGAAGGCAGGATGGCAAAATTAAATTTGGACTATTACAGTGGCGATAATCAGTATTCGGATGGGGATATTGAAGAGGAGATTCTGAGGATAGCCAGTAATGGACTCTCACTGGATGAGCTGGAAAAGGCAAAGTTCCCCGTTCTCTACCATCTGTCCCCAGTGCGGGAGAACATTCTCAACTGGTATCCCTTTCGGCAGGATGCCTGCTGTCTGGAGATTGGATCAGGGTGCGGGGCCATCAGCGGCCTTCTCTGCCGGAAAATGAAAAAAGGTGGTGTCTGTGGAACTGTCCAAGCGCAGGGCAGACATTAATTTTGCAAGGCACGGGCATCTGGACAATCTGGAGATTATGGTGGGAAACCTGAATGATATGCAGTTTTCCCAGAGCTTTGACTACATTGTTTTAAACGGCGTCTTTGAGTACGCCATGAGCTTTACAGAAGGAGAGAATCCCTACCGGGACTTCCTGTCCTATGTGGCAGGTTTTTAAAGCAGGATGGGATTCTGCTGGTGGCTATTGAGAACAGGCTGGGGCTTAAATATTTCGCGGGGGCTCCGGAGGATCACACCAACGCCTATATGGACGGACTCAGAGGATATCCAGAAAACCTGTCAGTGCGCACCTTTTCCAAGGAAGAGTGGAAGGAACTGCTGGGGGATTGCGGTCTTGGCTATTATCGGTTTTATTACCCTTATCCGGATTACAAGTTTCCATGTGAAATCTTTACGGATGAAACGCTGAAGAGCCAGAAGTACGGGAGAAAGACATGGAATTTTACGGAGGAGCGTTTTGAGCTCTTTCCGGAGCAGGAGATGGCCGCCGCCTTCTGTAAGGAAGGGATCATGGACCGGTTTGCCAACTCTTTTTTGATTGAAATGAGCAATCGTCCCATTTTGCGGGAGAAGGAAGTCCTGTATGCAAAGCTGAATATGGACCGCCACAGGGAGTTTGCGATCTGTACCACCATTGAATGCGCACGGGATGAGATGGAGGCTGTGAAAAAAGCCGCTCACAGAGGAGGCACAGGAGCACATAGAACGAATGGCCCGGACACTGAGGCAGGAGTCAGGCGCAGCGAAAGGGCAGGCAGGAGCTTTTTTGCCTTCTTCCGGGGCGGCAGGACCAGGAGGGAATCCACTACCCGTGGATGGCAGGAAAGAGTCTGGGATATCAGGCGGAGCAGGCGATATTGAAAAGGACGCATCTGCGGTGAAGCGGATGGTAAGCCATGTGTTTGAACAGCTCATTGAGCCTGCAATCACCCAGGCGGACTACGGAACGGCGGAGTTTTGCCGGGTGTTTGGAGAGGCACGTTTGGTTCAGGAGAGGACAGACTGTCTCTGCCCGGCCAATGTGGATCTGATTTTGGACAACATCTTTCCGGATGGAGAACAGAATTATATTATTGACGGTGAGTGGATTTTTGACTTTCCGATTCCATCCTCCTTTGTAATCTGGAGGACCATCAATGAGCTCTATGCCAACTGTCCCTGGTTTGAAAAAGCAGCTTGCGAGGGCCTCTTTATGGGGGAATATGGAATTACATCTGACATGGAAGAGGTTTTTTTTGGAGCTGGGCAACGCACTTTGCTGAAGAGTATGTGGGGGCAAACAGTCTGGCAGCCTATGCGGTGCCTGAGGTGGGAGTACGCCTGGAGGAGATACGGACCAGAAGGCTTGAAGAGCGCTATCTGGACAGTACACTCTATATTGACACTGGAAAGGGATTTTCGGAGGAGGAGTCATTGAAGGTCAGGACAGAGCTGCGCAGGGGCGGAAGTCTCAAGCTGGAGTTTGACTTGCAAAGCTTTAGGGAGGTAAAGGCTCTGCGCTTTGATCCCCTGGAGGGTAGGCCTTGTCTATGCAGGATCATGGCGCCGGAGGCGCGCCTGATACCGGAGAATGCCTCGGGAAAAGAGGGGATAAGGATTTGTTTTTGACTACAGATCCCTCCTACAGGGTGGTATTAAAAGGGATGAAACCTGAGAAACTGAGAATAGAGGGAACGGTGGATGTGATGGAAAAGGACTGGGCGCTGCAAAGATATGCCGCCCTGTCACAGACAGGAAGACACCGTCTGAAATTTTTGGTAACAGTTCAGCTTGGCTGAACTGTTACCAATCTGGAGGTAGCTTATGAACAGACAAGGAGATGCCATTGACATTGTCATACCAGTGTACAATGGATATGAAGATATACAGCTGTGCATGGACAGCATCAGAAGGCACACAGATCTGAATAAGCACCGGGTGCTGCTGATCAACGACTGCAGCCCGGATGAACGGATTGCCCCTTATCTGGACGCACAGGCAGGGGAGAACATCATAGTCTTACACAATGAGGTGAACCAGGGATTTTCCGCCAATGTGAACAAAGGCATGACCTACTCGGATCGGGATGTGGTCCTTTTAAATGCAGATACTATTGTGACAAAGGGGTGGGTGGACAAGATTCAGACGTGCGCCTACCACTCAGTGCGCAATGCCACCGTGACGCCTCTGTCCAACAGCGCTACGCTCTGTTCTGTACCCGTCATGTGCCAGGACAATCCGGTGCCGGAGCATGTGACCATTGACGAGTATGCAGCCCTGATTGAGCGGTGCAGCCTGAGGCGTTATTCCAGAATCACTGTGGCTGTGGGCTTCTGTATGTATATTAAGAGGCAGGTTATCAAGGAAGTGGGCTTCTTTGACGCAGAAACCTTTGGGCGGGGTTACGGGGAGGAGAATGACTTCTGTAACCGCGCGGAGCAAATGGGATATCAGCATGTGATGTGTGATGACACCTTTATCTATCACAGGGAACAGCCTCCTTTGACACCGCTGAAAACAGGCGCTCTGCGATGCCCACAACAAAATTTTGGAGGAGCGCTATCCTCTGCAGATGAAGAAAAATCACCTTTACTGTATGGAAAACCCCGACCAGGAGATTCGGGATAATATAAATCTGTACACCAGGCTTGCCAATGGAAAAAAGAATTTATTGTTTTTACTGCATTTGGATTTTCAAACAGAATCCTTCAACAACATTGGCGGTACCCAGCTGCATGTAAAGGATTTGGTGGAGGCTTTTGCCGGGGAGTACAATGTATTTGTGGCAGCCAGGGATGTGGATACTTTGCGCGTTACCATTTACTCAGGGGAGGGCGTCAATACCCTGAAGTTTGATATCGGGGAGCCTGAGGATTTCCCTGTATTCCATGATGAGAAGATGGAAAAGATTTACACAGAGCTGCTTCGGGCATTTGCTATTGATCTGATTCATGTGCACCACACCCAGGATCTGACGCTGGATATTTACTATGTGGCCAATGAGCTTAACATACCCATTGTGGCCACTATCCACGACTACTACTATGCCTGTCCCACTATCAAGCTTTTAAACGAGCAAAATGAGTTCTGTCTGGGCAAGGAAGAGAAAACTGCAGATCCTGCCTGAACGCTTGCTGCGGCTTTGCTTTGCAGGTTTCCTATTTGGATAAATGGAAGAAGGAGAATGAAAAGGCTCTGCTGCTATGTGACAAGCTGATCTTTCCCTCCGAGAGTGCGAGGGAGGTGATGGTCTCCATCTTTCCTTCTATAGAGGAGAAAACCGTGGTGATTCCCCACGGTTCCGATTTGGTGAAGAGTGGAAGGTCTGACGCCGCGCTGCAAGGTCCTTTTGAGAAATCCAGGAGGGTTCACACCCATTTGGACCAGGTGCCAGGGACAAGGAGAGGCTTTAACTATGTGACTGGGTGGGCTTATCTGGAGGGGCTGACAATGCTCAGGTAAAGCTCTACATGGAAGTTACGGACAGTAGGGGAAGGTGGTGTATGTGCCCCTGCAGAAAAAAGCCAGACCGGATGTGGTAAACAGTATGGGACTGCCGGAGGTGCTTTGGTGTGGAATTACAGCGTATTTTCTATTCCGGATATGGCTGAGGAAGCTGCAGGATCAAGCTGATTCTGGAGTGGAAAATATTTCTACACTGACGGACACAGCTACAGCGGAAACTACCGGGCGGAACAGGGAGACCCGGGGAGGCTGAATGTGGCCTTTATCGGAGGCATGGTTCCGGCAAAGGGGAGCGGGCTGGTGTACGAGATTCTTCAAATGGAAAATAAGGAGATCAACTGGTTCATAATGGGGGCTATAGGAGATGAGAGACTCAACACCCCTGGGTGATCTCCCCCAATGTGTATTTCAGCAATGTCTATGAGAAGGATGACATCTTTGAGCTGCTGAGCACCAGCCGGATCGATGTGGTGTGCGTGATGTCAACCTGGGCAGAGACTTTTGCTATACAGTGTCCGAGGCGTGGCTGTCCGGAATACCGGTGATCGGAACCGACATCGGAGCCATTGGAGAGCGTATACGGGCGACGGGCGCAGGCTGGACAGTGGACGTGAATGTGACCCGGATGAGTTTTTTAGACTCCTGCGCCATATCAAAGAGCACCCTGAGGAGCTTGCTGAGAAGCAGAAGGTGGTCAGAGATATGCACGTGCGGACAATACCGGAGATGTGTGAGGATTACCGCGAATTTTACCGGGATCTCATTTCAGGACATCCGGTTACGCATATAGAGGAAGGAATTGACTTTTGAGTTTATCTTCCAGGGACTGGCAATGGAGAGCCGAATGTGAGCGGGAGAGGGGCGGTGGCATCCCTGAACAGACTGAAGCAGGAGAACAAGAGGCTGAAGTTTGCAATGGAGGCCCTAAAAGGTACCACATCCTACAAAGTGGCCAGAAAAATCTCCAAAGCAAATATTCCCTTTAAAGAAACCCTCAAGAAAATGGTGAAGAAATAAAAGAATATTAAAAGGGACTGTCCGGAAATAAAATTTTCCAGTCAGTCCTTTTTGTCTATACATTCTTTTTGCTCTCATGAATCAGGCGGAAGGCCA
>VOFB01000779.1_pt1 | contig 60000 bp, 55 predicted proteins | sample 5384141 | NCBI WGS metagenome assembly VOFB01 (sample SAMN12384721, study PRJNA508395) | human gut metagenome | isolation source: healthy gut A | host: Homo sapiens
TATAAGCTGTTCCTTTTGTATGTAGAGGTTAATGCCACAGTCAATGAGTTCCTTGACAGAGGCAAGCACCTCAAACGCATTGCGACCCAATCTTGACAATTCACTGACAAGTAGGATCCCAATGCGGTTTGCCTTGCAGTATTCCATTGCCTCACACAACACTGGACGCTCATCATTCTTCTTTGCGCCAGAGATGTGTTCCTCAAAGACCTTGCAGACTTCGATACCCTTATATTTTGCATACTCCGACAAGTCCTTGACCTGTCTTTCCGTGCTCTGTCTGTCACCAATACTGGAGACACGAGCGTATATTACTCCTGTTGTCATCTATATCAAAGATTAAATTGAACATGAAAAAGCCTGTGCCCAGATAAGTCTTGCAGATTTATTTGAACACAAGCGTTTTTTGAATACAGCCTGGCGGCAATTTACCAACAAAAGGGAAGAAGTAAGACTTCCCCATTGTTCGCTCCCTGCTGTATGTCTCAATCAAACACGCCATTAAACAGATTGACCGCCTCTATCTTCTTTTCAAGAGCCACTTTTGCATAAACTTCGGTTGAAGTGATGCTTCCATGTCCCAAAACATCCTTCACTGCTGATATGTCTGCTCCTGCTGAGATAGCCAACGATGCTGTCGTATGCCGTGAGCAATGGTAGGTCAAATCCTTTTCTATGCCAGCCTTTTCTTTAAGTCTTCTTACGTATTTCGATACGTTGTCTGACTTCTTGACAAGGTGAAACACAAGACTTTCCGGATTGTCATCCGTCCGAGGTGGCAACAACGATTGCGCCATTTCATTGAGCGGAATAATGGCAGGACGCTTTGTCTTTCGCTGTATGATGCTGATTGTCGGAACGCCATCTATCATTTTAATATCACACCACCTTAGATGCTGCATATCGCCAAGGCGAAGGGCTGTCATGGATGATAAGCCAAATGCCAGTTGTACGGTTCGTTCATTCTCACATTCAGCTTCCACCGCCAGGAAACGTGTGAGTTCTTCTGGCGTAAGATACTCTCTGTGTTTGTCAGGAGCATGGAAGCGTTCCAACTTGTTTAGACTGTGTACAGGATTGAATTTTACAAGTCCTTCACGCATAGCCTTGTTAAATATCGCTTTGACAGTTTCCTCAAACAACAGTAATGTGTAATCAGCCAACCGTCCTCCGTTGGTCTTGATTTGGCGTTTGTTGCGATACTTGTTGCGCATATAATCAAAAAGACCGCAAATTTCATCTTTACTGACATCTTTCAGCAGGATGTCTTTCTTATCTACTCTTCGCAGATAAGTGGCTATACGCTTACGGACAACATTCTTATGACCTATCATCTTCTTGCAGTTGCCACAATCAACAGACCATTTGATATAGTCATCGCACCATTGCAGCCAAGTCAAGCCGTTGCCTTGTTCTTCGCTTTTGGCATTCTCTTTCTCCAATACAGGAGGGGTGAGGATGCGCTCTGCTCGTATCTCCATAGCCTTGTTGTATGTAAGCCGATTGTGCTTTGCTGCACCAACGGCATCATCGGGCAAGAGATAGAGATGCAAGTTTTCTCTCTTGCGGAAGCCTGTCTCGTAGTATTCCAGATATAAGGCTCTTTTGCCTTCCATCAGCTTACGTTCCTTGATTTCTATCTTCATTGTATTGCTGGTATTTGGTCAAACATTCCGTTCACGAGGTTCACAGTTTCCAACTTCTTCTTGTCAACAATCTTGGCGTAAATCTCCGTCATCTTGATGCTCTTATGTCCGAGTATCTTGCTTACTACATAGATACTTGCACCAAGGGTCAGGAGCATCGTAGCCGCCGTATGTCGTGAGCAATGGTAGGTTATATGCTTGGTTATTCCTGCTGCCTCCATCCATTCTTTCAGAACCACTTCTACAGTTGTAGATGTGATTGTCAAGTTGTGGAAGATGTTGTCTATGCCTTCTTCTCTTTTAGGCATCCACTTCTTTGTTTCATCCGACAAGGGGATGGTTACTCTATCCTTGGTCTTGACTTGGATATGGTCAATGTATTCCGTCTTGCCGTCAGCAGCCTTGTGGATTTCACTCCAGTTCAAGGCTTTCATGTCGCTATATCGCAGACCAGTGAAACAGGAGAATAGAAAGGCTTTCTTCACCAGTTCATAACGGCATGGTGTGTTCATCACCTTCTTTATTTCCTCTATCGTCAGAAACTCACGCTCAGCCACTCGCTTCTGTGGCTTCTCCTTTGCCTCCAACAGCAAGAATGGATTTTGCTCAATCAGTCCGTCCCTTACTGCCTTTGCCAATGACGAGCCGAAATAGTTGACGAACATACGGCAAGTGGTGGTGCTGAGTTGTTTCTTTCCATCATTGTAGGTGCAAGTCTTCAAAAAAGTAATGAAGCCTTTGCAAAACTCCTTGTCCACGTCTTTCAACAGAAACTCTGGCTTGCCTATATGTAATAGGTATTGGTCAATGCGAGCATGAGTGTTTCGCTTGGTCTTCATGGAAGACTCAGACAACTCGGCATTGTACTTCACAAAGTCATCCATCCACTTGGTAAGTGTCATGCGTGACTTCTTCACCTTGTCCCAATCCACAAGACCCTCTCTCTGGATGTCAAGAATGCGCTGCGCCTTGATTTGCTCTGCCAACTTTCTTGTATTGGCGTTTTGCAACTTGGTAGCAGCGTTGATTTCTGGCACAAGATAGAGTTTCAGCGTCTCTTTCTTTCTCAATCCCTTCTGGTAAATGTCAAGATAGAGGCTGATGTTGCCACCTGCTATCTTCTTTTCTCGGATGCGCACAGGCTCCTTCAAACGGATTTCCTTCTTCTTTCGTCCCATTTTATTTCCTTTCTTTTCTGATGTTAATATATTCTTTTATCACTGATTATCAAGCATTTAGCTTGCGATACAAAGATAATACAACGAGGGACAAAAACGAGACAAAAGTGGGTAAACAATCCGCTAATTTAGGAAAGAATAACGAACCAATCCAAAATCGGCTTTCATTCCTAATAGACTGTAAATCAGTGATATTACATCACCTTACTATCCTTTCATTTCCGATGGTTAGACCCGCTTGGGATAATTGGTGGATTCTGCAAATGAGTATGGCATTGGGAGCGTTGTTCTCCATCATAGTGGCAGGTGGATTAGCCTACAAGATGATGGTTAAGAATGAGCCTATCGATGTGTTCAAGATTATGAAGGTGCTTGGTATTGCACTTGTCATGTGCTTTTGGTACCCACCAAGTATGTCAGGAATTGGGGGAAACAGCAACGCAAGCATCCTTGATGCGTTGGCTTACATACCAAACTGTATTGGCAGCTATACACATGACCTGTATGAGGCAGAAGCCGAGCAGGTTAGTTCAAAGTACAATGAGTTGGCACCTTTGTTAAAGAAACGAGACGAGAAGGTTGACAGTATTGCACCAGAAGGAAAGATTACGGCAGAAATCATCAAATCCGCACAGGCGCAGGATGTTACCAATCAAGTGCAAGGTGCCGAGAGTACGGTTAAGGCATCTACTTCTGCACAAAGACTTGCCGACAAAGCAACTTTTTCAGGAATCATTGTTGGATTGGATAAGATTGTCATGTTCCTGTCGCTTGTAATATACAAAATCGGATGGTGGAGCACGATATTCTGTCAACAGATATTGTTAGGTATGCTAACCATTTTTGGTCCGATTCAATGGGCGTTCTCCGTATTGCCAAAATGGGAAAGCAGTTGGGCGAAATGGCTGACGAGGTATTTGACGGTACATTTCTATGGAGCGATGTTATACTTCGTAGGATTTTATGTTCTTCTTCTCTTTGATATAGTATTAAGTGTGCAAGTGGAAAACCTCACGGCGGTAACGACAACTGATAGTACGATAACGGCATACGTACAGAATGCCTTTATGACATGCGGTTACCTCCTGGTAGCATCTGTAGTTTCTTTAAGATGCTTGAATCTTGTACCAGACTTGGCGGCATGGATGATTCCCGAAGGCGATACTGCATTCTCTACAAGAAACTTTGGTGAGGGTGTAGCTTCAACAGTAAAACAGAGCGCAATGGGTCTCATGCGATAATAATGAACTGTAAAAACAAAAACAATGGCAGTATTAAAGAATGTAGAAAACAAGATAAAGCTCGTAATGATTGTGAGCTGTCTGTTTCTTGTAGGCTGTGTGGTCATCAGCCTTGGCAGCGTTATCATAGCAAAGACTATGGTGGACGATGCGCATAAGAAAATTTATGTGTTGGACGGGAACGTGCCTATTTTGGTTAAACAGACAGATATGTCTGAGACGTTTGACGTGGAAGCAAAGAGTGACATTGAAATGTTCCATCATCTTTTCTTCACCCTTGCACCTGATGACAAGTATATTCAATATACCATGCAGAAGGCTATGTATCTCATTGATGAAACTGGCTTGGCTCAGTACAATGCCTTAAAGGAAAAGGGATTCTATAACAACGTAATCGGTACGAGCACTATTTGCAGTATCTTCTGTGACAGTATAAAGCTTAACACCGATTCGCTCTCATTCACCTATTATGGCAGACAGCGCATTGAGCGTAGAACGAGTATCTTGATGCGTCAGATCATTACAGCAGGTAATCTTAGGCATGTGCCGAGAACAGAGAATAATCCTCATGGAATTTTGATAACCAACTGGAGAACGTTGGTAAATAAAGACCTTGAAGAGCAGAAAAAATCAGATTATTAACCCCTTATAACTTCATAATATATGAGTTTAAAGAAAATCATAATCGGGGAACCGATGCCAGATAAGAACGACCCTAAGTATAAGGAGCGTTATGAGAGAGAGGTAGAGGCAGGACGTAAATTTGCCGAAAAGATAAAGTTGCCTTGGCTGTTTGGAAAAATTCAGCTTTGGGCGAATGACAACCGAAAAGCATTTCTCGTAATTGTCTTCGGTATAGTCATCGGCTGTTTTGCCTTGAACATATTTAATATGGTAAGAGCCTACAACCGTCACAATAGCCGTTCACATGGTGGAACAGCGGTAGAAAGAGTTGACTCTGCATTGCAGAACAATCGACATCAATTTAATAATAGATAAATATGAAAAAGATAAATTTCAAGCAACCGAAGTATATGCTTCCACTTATCTTATACTTGCCAGTTCTCTTCGTGGGCTACATGCTCATTAAGACATTTCACACTGAGACGGCAGACACTACAGACCCTCGATTGAAAACTACAGACTATCTGTCAAGCGAGTTGCCTGAGGCTAACACCGATAGTGTCCTTGGCAGTAAGATGGACAATACGGAGGATATGTACGGCAAGATTTCAGACCTCTCTGGAGTGGAGAATGTCGAAAATGACAATGATTCTGTCAATAAGAAGCAGGATTATGAGTCTCGCTACAGTGAGAGAGAAGCAAACCAATTAGCACAGCAGCAAGCCGAGCAAGAAGAGAAGCGTAAGCTGCAAGCCATGCAAAACAGAGTTCGTCAGGAGCGTAGAAGTCGTTCTACATCAAGTAATGATTTTGTTGCACCAGTCAGTGACTCCGAGATAGCAAGAGTTCAAAGAATGCGCCGACAGCGCAATTGGGAAGAAATGGACAGAGACCTTTCCGGCAATAGTTCCAACAACTATATGGCAGGAAGCGGTGGAAATAGCACTGGAAGTTCGTCTTCAAGCATAAGTTATGATGAAGAAGGCAATCCTATATACAACAATCCTAATAGTGGTTCTTATAATGGGATGCCAGGACATGGCAATGGAGGTTCTACCAACAACCATGCAGAAGGAGAAGAATCTCCTGAAAAAGTTGTCAAGAAGACAAAGCAGACTTCAGATTACTTCAATACCATCGGCGGCAGCAATGAGCAATCTAAGTTGATTACCGCCATCATCGATGAGAATGTGAAAGCTGTTGACGGCAGCCGTGTGCGCCTTCGTCTTCTTGATGATGTAGAGATAGGCGATGTTACCGTTAGAAAGGGAACTTACCTATATGCCATAATGAGCGGTTTCGGAAAACAAAGAGTGAACGGAAAGGTTGAGAGTGTCTTCTACAATGAGGAAATTATAAAGGTAAGCCTTTCTATCTTTGATACGGACGGACTTGAAGGATTGTATGTACCTATCAGCCAATTCAGAGAAACTGCGCAAGATGTAGTAAGTTCAGCAATGCAAGGAAGTAATATCATAGATAACTCTTCAACCACAGGCTCAGGAGGTATTAAGAACTGGGCTAATACAGCCGTTCAAAATGCCTCACAGAGAGTAATGAGTGCTTTAGGATCAGCCGCCAAGAAGAATCGTGTACGTTTGAAGTATGGTACAAAGGTCTATCTTGTTGACGAGAGTCAGAAGCAAGGCAAGAGTGCAAAAAATAACAGATAACAAAAAAAGACAGTCAATATGAATACAATAAAGTCAAGAATGTGCGCACTTCTTATCATGTGCGTTTGCGTAGTATTGGGAGCCAATGCGCAGAAATCATACTATAACATGGAGCAGCTTACAGTGAACGAGAATGTATCTACCATCATCACAGCTTCCGAACCAATCAAGCTTGTTGACATTTCCACGGATAGCGTCGTTGGTGATAAGCCGCTTGACAATGTGATACGCCTTAAACCGAAAACAGGCAATCACAACGATGGTGACGTGCTTGGTATCGTGACTATCATCACAGAAAGATACCGTGTTCAGTACGCAATGATTTATACAAGTAAGTTGCAAGAGGCAGTAACCGACAAAGAGGTGGAACTTGTGGAACGCAATGCCTTCCATAACCCAGAGGTAAGTATGTCAACCGTGGACATGGTAAGTTATGCCATGAAAGTATGGCAGAGTCCAGCCAAGTATAGAAGTACTTTTACTTATCAAAATAAGATGAAGATGCGCCTTAACAACATCTATGTAGTAGGAGAGTACTTCTTCATTGACTTCTCTGTAGAGAACAATACGAACCTTCCGTTTGATATTGATGAGTTGAGAGTGAAACTTCAAGACAAGAAACAACAGAAGTCAACCAATGTTCAGACTATAGAGTTAAAACCTGCACTTGTGCTTGACAGAAGCATCCGTTTCAAGAAAGGCTATCGAAACATTATCGTATTGAAGAAGATGACCTTCCCTAATGATAAGGTTCTTACCATAGAGCTGTCAGAGAAGCAAATTTCTGGACGCACTATTTCAATGAATCTTGATTATGAGGATGTCTTGGCGGCTGATGCCTTCGATACGCTCTTGTTGAGAGAAGAGTAATAACCATATAAATAGATGTATAATGAAGATTACAGATAATATAAAACATATCCCTACACGGATGATGGCATTACTTGTTATTGCCTTCGTTTGTGTAGGCACACTCCATGCGCAAAGTCACGGAAACCATATTATGGTAGGTGTTGGAGGTTCATATCCAAGAGGTGTTGAAACCACTATTGCCTATGAGCATGAAACTGAATACCATAGTGCCTGGGAATATTTTGCCACAGGCTACCTCAAATACGAAGAAGACCCAGAGGCTGGTCATATTACCAACGAGTCTTTTTGGCACAGCTATAATACATGGACTGTAGGTGCAGCCTACAAGCCATGTGTAAGCAGAGGAAGAAACCATCATGGCAACTTCCGCATCGGTGTAAGCGTTGGAAGTGACTTGGATAAGGTGATAAGTGCAGGTCACTTAGGATATGAACATACTTACAACCTTTATAACGGTTGGGGTGTGTTCTTCCAGGTGAAAGAGGATTTTGTCATTCGTGGCAAGGATAAATTCAGAACTGGAGCATCCGTAGGTGTAAAAATTCCATTGTAAAAATCATAGATTATGAAATCATATTTGAAAGTATTGTATCAACCATTGTTGGGTCTATTATTGGTGCTATTCTTGACAACGGCACTCAGTTCTTGCGAAGACCATGAGCCGATAGACCCGAATGTGCATATCGGCTATGTCCTTTGCGATGACCATAGTTGTATGGACACAACGACATATTTCAACCAGTCGAAAAGAAAAGCCGTTGGCGTTGTGTTTGCAGAGCAGACAGAAGAACATCCGGCACTTGTTGTTATGTTCAAGGAAGTGAACGAGATATTTTGTGATTCCATTGGCTTGGTTAACGGAACGAGTGGCGATGTTTCCACATTTGACGGATATTCCAACACAGTAGCCATGTATAACAGTTATGTCGAGGAAACTGGCAAAGGTTCACCTTTGGCTATGAAGATGATGGATTTCCATGAAAACGGACAAAGCGACTTCATTCCAAGCGTAGCAGAGCAGCGGTTACTTGTAGCTGCTGCAAGGCAGATAAATCCCATCATCGAGAGATTCGGAGGCACACCGATTGCCTTGAACGGAGATTGTTGGTATTGGACTTCTACGGAAGTTACAGAGAACGCCGGGCTACAGGCATGGCTTTGTTCTGCTGTAAATGGTGGAATACTGCCAACACCTAAGACAGAGTCGCACAAGGCAAGAGCCATTGTGGAAATACATTATCCAGAGTAATAATTAAAAAAACAATAGATTATGGGTGGTTGGAAATCAGCTATTGAACTTATGCCTAAAATAGGCAAAGTCATGGGTAAAGCCTTCGGCGAAGGTGGAACTAAAGCCGTTGAGCAAGTTGCCAAAATTTCTAAGGCAGAAATGAAACAGGCAAAGGATTTGAGAAAAGCAGAGGGTGCAATTAAAAGCATAGGCAGTCCTAAAATCAATGTTTCTGGTGTAGATATTTCTCGCTTTTCCTATAAGAACGGAAAGTTTTGGGATTTGAAACACGCTAACACCTCTTATTCAAGAAAAGAATTTGCTCAATTGCAGTCACATTATTCCAACCTTTTCAAGGGTGGAAACAAAAGTGGATATAAGGCATGGGAAAGAACCATACCAAAATCAAATTTTACTCCTAAGTTCAATACTCTCAACAATGAGTCAAAAATTATAGGACATGGTAGTAAGGTCGTAGGAAAGGAGATTCATTCTTTAGGTAGTAATACTGCCGAAACTATTGCAAAGCAAAGGTGGTATCAGAATGTAGAGAACTGGAAAAAGGCAGGAAAGCTCGGAGTTGATGGTATGAACAAAACAGGCAGAGCTATTCATGGAACAGCCGAATTTGGATTTAGAGCAGCCAGAGGAGCCATTAAAAACTCTAAAGACCTTGCTATATTGGCAGGTACAGGTTGGGCAGCGTACAACATTTATAATGGTAATGGTATTGTAAAACCAATATTGGGAGCTGTTGGTGGTACTGGTGCCCAACAAGGAGGTGCTGTTAATATAGCAGAGCAACTTATTGCCGGAGAAGGTGCGCCACAACTTCATGATAATTTATCGGGTATGGTCAATGGTGTGGTAGGTGAAGCTGGTGACGTTTACTATCGTCTTAAAGACGGCACAATAGCCGTTGCAGACGAAGCTGGCAATCTTTATCAAGGAGGCAAGGATATGATAGCAGGTGCATTTAATGGCAATGGTATGGTAAACGATGGTAACGGCTATTATTCAGATCCGACAGCCCAACAATATCCAACGATGAGCCAAATGATGGGTCAAGGAAATGGAGTTGTAAATGGTGTAATGGGAGGAATGAATAATGCCTTGAACTCTGTTACTAATGGCAATGTAAGTAAACTGGACTTGGCAGGTCTTATAACCTCTGCATATATGATGTTTGGGCGTTTTGGATGGCTTGGTAAAGCTGCCAGTTTATTGTTAGGTGGCATGACTTTAAAAAATATCAATAGTCATCAACAAGTACAAGTTTCACCACAGCAAAGTAACCAACAAGTAGTTGGTGCCAATGCAGTAAAAGCTGCTCCTTCTTATCAAAATACAGCAGCATTACAAGAAGATGATGATGAGAACGTTATCGTCCGCTCACGAGGCATCTAATATGAAAAAAATAGCTATAGGAATATTTGCATTTGGAACAATGTGTGCTTTCACTGTTTTTGCAGTTTGTTGTCGATTGTCATTAGATGCAACATATAGTTTATCATTATATATAGTTTGTTTGGGAATGGAGTGTAGTTCACTCCTTCCCATTATTATAGAATACGAATAAAGACAAAATATGAATAAAAAGAATTATAAAGACATGCTTCTTGAATCAGAAAGTGGATTCATGATGCCTTTCTCGCTTTTAGAGGAAGAAGAATTACCTATAACACTTGGCTATGGTAAGCAAAAGAATCCTGCGACAGGAGAGGATTTCGACCATAAAGGAATTGATTTTGCTATACAAAACAAGCCTTTGTACGCTATAGCTTCAGGAATTGTAATAGGCATGGGCAATGAAGCCGTACACGATAATTATATTGTTGCAAAATACGGAAAATATGAAGTCACTTATGGTCATATTTCCCAAGCCTACAAAAAATACGGTATGATGATTAATGCAGGTGAAGAGATTGCTCAAAGTGGTGATTTTTTACATGTCAGTGTTCGTTTCGATGGAGAAGAGCTTGACCCAATGGAATTTCTCTCAATGGTTTGGGCAAACATCCAACAACTTGCTGCGATGGGAATATCTAAGCAGCCTACTAACGAGAAGCTGGGTGACAAAACCATCAATACTCATTATGACAATGATCAAGATGAAATTCTGATGATGATGCTGCAATATCTGCCGAGCTATATGAATGATTTGCGAACAGGCAGATATACTTCACCTTCACGTTTTGAATCTTCCCTGAGAAATATCTTCACACAAGCAGCTTCAAAGAATTATTTCTTTGAGAAGATGCCAAATGTTGGTAATCCGTTAGGGCTTTCCAATAGAAGTGCGCCATTGGCAGATAAAATTCAAAACCTGCTCATTGAGGACTTTCTTGGTTATATGGTTTCAAATCATTCCATTTATCCTTCAACTTGGGATGAGCAGCAAAAAAAAAACTTTCTAATCAAGCTACCGAAGACGGATTGATAGTTGACCCTCTGGAAAACATGGCTATCAATGTAGGCAGCTATGACGTAGAACGTGAAGCTTCTGTATATTTTGACACTTCTGGTTTGCGCTGTTGGACAAAGGCATGGTTTAATGGTAGAGACAAAGGCGAAAAGTCTATAGAGATAACTCGTCAACAAGCTATACAGTTCATAAACCATCAAATAGCAATGGACGATTGGTTGTCCCGTTACTATCCAAAGCAGATGACTGCTTATCACAAGGCGATTGAACAAGCTCGTCAACAGATTTTAGGTTTTTAATTGATTAAGTTATGGCACAAGGAAATAAATATCAAAAATTTTCAGAGATTGATTACTGCATCCGCCAATATTTTAATAAATACATGGCTTCTACAATAACCCAAGAGCAAGCAAAGCTCAAAGATGGACAGACTGTAGATTATATGATGGAGCAATGCAAGAAAAGATGGAATAAGGATGGAAAATTGAACCATGATACCAAGACCTTTGTTAATGCGTTTCATAGAAATCTTGTAGCTCTATATGGCAACAAACAGTCTGCGCAACTTTTGGCGTATGCCAAAGCTTATGTGAATAGTAGATATGAGTCATTGACAGTAGAGCATCTTGCCAGAAAAAAGGTTCCACAAAGTTCTGCTGAGTATATAGCCAAGAAAATGTTTTCAGAAAGTCTTATAGGCTTTGGAGCAGACCTTGCATCTAAGAAAGATGACCTTGGAGATAAAGTAAAAGAAAAAGCGGAAGAATTATATAAACCTTCTGCTTTAGAAGTTGGAGCAGGTTATGTCGGTGCTGCTGCTATCGATACAGCAATTACTGGTGGTGTTGGAGGCATAGCTACTGCGGCTACAAAAGGAGCAGCAGTAGCCTCTGCAAAAATGGCAGCATCACTTACTGCTAAAAACGTTTCAAAAACAATGGCTACAGATTTAGCTATACGAGGAGCCATCTATGGTGCAGGAAAAGGAATTGATGCCTATCTTGACGAAGACAATTACGGAAGTTTGGTTTTTGGAGACAAAGATGCAGTTAAGAAGATTCAAGGAGGAAGCTACCAATATAAAAAAGGAGGTACAGAATATATCAATTCCTTGAATGGTCAACTTAACAAGAAAATCAAGACTCCATCTTTAAATACAAGTTCTATCATAAAGAAAGAGAGCAATGCCTTATTGGTAGCCAATAAAGGAAACTCTACTAAACTGCTCAATACAATATCATCCAACTTCTCAAAACAATGTATTTCATTTAAAGAGAATAGTAAAATACCTGGTTGGATGTTAAATAACAGTGCCAAACAAAACAGAGCCTTGGCTTCATCCTTTTATGCCTGTGCAATGGAAATGTCCAAGAAGCAACAGCAAGATAGAATGTTTGGTGGTAAGAAGATGACGATTCAACAAGTCAGCCAACGAGCTTATGACTACGCAAGAGCTGCCGATGCAATCGATAAGCATCACGCCCAACTGAATAAACGTGCGGGCTTTTCGTCAGAGACACAGAAAGCTTTGGATGATTGGGATAAAAACATGGCTATGATCAATGCGATAGATGCAGGAGCGTCAAATCACAAGAAGACAAAATCCTATCATGCTACCTCTTCAGGAGTATCATCTTCTACAGGTACCAATTCTGTAACACAAAGCCAAGGTTACAATCCATATAGCCAACAGCCACAACAAGCACCCACTGGTAATGCTACAACAAGCCAAACCGCAGGTTGGGGAAATGCCTTGGAGCAAATGGGATTGAGTGGATTTAGTGATGTCTCCAAAAACATGGGCTATGTGTTGGCTATGCTACCAGATATGCTTATAGGTATGTTTACTGGCAAGAACCCAAATATGAAACTTGAAGATAATTTCTTGCCTTTGGCTGCTATATTTGGAGGAATGTTCGTCAAGAATCCTCTTTTGAAGATGTTGTTGTTGGGATTTGGTGGTGCAAACCTGTTCAACAATGCAGGTCATGCTGCTCTAAAGGAAGGATATGCAAAAACTTCCAGAGCTGTGACCTACAAGACATATTCTGACGAGCCGTTAAACAAACGTATTTCAAATCCGGTCATGAAAGGCAGTTCGATGGTTGCAACCATCGATGGAAAGCCAATGGTCATTAATATTTCAGACAATGCAGTGGATGCCTATGAGCGTGGCAATGTACCACTGAACACCCTGGCTAATGCTGTTCTTCAAAAGTATGATGAGAACAATGCTCTTGCTTCTCGCAATTATGAGTTGCATCATCAAGAAGAGAATGTAGAGCAGCAACGAGGTTTAAAGTAACACCCCTATGTTTTTTAAACATATATATATTAACTTTTTAGTAGAGCTGCCTGGCGTATTTCGTTGCGTCGGGTGGCTTTTTTCTTTTTACAAATCTTGTTTTGTAGCTAAAACAAACAACTGCCGTTTTTTAACATTTCAAGCCACAAATAAGTCTTTTATTAAGTTATTAATGTTAATATAAGACATATATTAATTCTTTTGTATGATATTGCTAAAAATGTATTTACTTTGCTGCTTGAAAGGGCGTATTTAGTCCTTGTAAAATAGTCATTTATAAAATATAAGATATTATCAATATGGCAATACAAAAAACAAAAGAACCATCGAAGGTAGATGCGGCTCTCCAACGTTTTGCAGAAATGCTTATAAAACGTATGGAGGAAATGCAGAAAGACTGGCATAAAGGATGGATTGGTGGCGGATCAATGTTTGGTCTGCCTCAAAACATTAGTGGTCGAACGTATGAAGGCAGCAATGCCTTCTTATTGTTCTTGCATACAGCAGAAAATGGGTATAAAGCACCTGTGTATATGACTTATGGGCAGTTATACAAAGAAGGTGCCCATGTACTGAAAGGTGAAAAAGCAGTTCCTGTTTTCAAATGGGGATTTTCCATAAAGGATAAAGACGGCAAGAAGGTAACGGAAGAGGAGTTTCATAACATGACAGATGATGAGAAAAAAGAATGCAAACGCCGTCCTTTTCTTAAAATCTATCCAGAATTTAATATTGACCAGACAAATATGTCTGAGGTCAACAAAGAGAAATATGATGCGGTGGTTTCTCTATTCAGAAAGACAGATGTGCCAACTATAACAGATGGAATGTATGTCAATAAGGCGATTGACCGTATGATGGAAAAGCAGGAATGGGTATGTAAAATTCAATATGACAAGGAAGAAAAAGGCGCATACTATAGTCCTGCAAAAGATATAGTTGTCCTTCCAACAAAAGCCCAGTTCCGTATTCATCCTGATGACCCTGAAGAGTGTTTCAAGGATGGACAGGAATATTATGGTACAGCCTTGCATGAAATGGCTCACTCCACTGGTCACCCTTCTCGTCTTGACCGTCTGAAGCCAGCAGCTTTCGGCTCACCAGAGTATGCAAAAGAAGAACTCGTTGCAGAACTCACTTCCGCTATGGTAGGTAATACCCTTGGTTTTGATCGTCGAATATCCGATAACAATGTGGCATATTTGCAGAACTGGACTTCCGCACTTCGCAAGGAGCCTAAGTTTATAGTAACTGTCATGGCAGATGTAAATAAGGCATCAAGAATAATTATCGAGAATATCGACAAGCAACGTATTGCGTTAGGAGAGAAACCTCTCGTTCAAGGTGCTCTTGATGGTGTTGAAGAGAAAGTCAAGAATGAACAGCAATTTGAAGAGATAAAGGCAGACCAAAAGAAAGAAGACCCAAGAGAAGCTGTAGCTAAGGAATGGGATTCACTTGCAGAAAAACCTACTGTTGAAATGGAGTCTGGCGATGTCCTTCCTGTTGAATATAACAAAGAAAAGGACACCCTTGATGTTCTTATCGCTAACGAAGCAGGTAAGCAGGAGGTATATAGTACTAACTACGACCATGATAGAAACATTGAAGAGAATGTCGGTCATGTATGGGAAGAGCTTTCAAACATGAAGCAATATCAAGCTAAAGAGGTCAAGCAGGAAACATCATCGGAAACTGCCAAAGACTTAGGCGATGGTTTAAGCAAAGAGCCAGAAATTAATGATAAGGAGGATAATTCTGTTCCTATCGAAGATGAAAAAGGAGGATTAACTCCGAAAGAATACTTTTCCACTCTTATGGCAACACTAAATGACGGTCAGCATGACGGTCATACGGCTTTGGGCATCAAAAATATCTCAGAACTGAGAGATTATTTCAAGGATAATCATAATGTCAGCGAATGGGTGGCAAATGCAACCGATAAGGAAATCATCGAGGCAGGGGCAGATATGTTGCCTAACATACGCTATAATCATAAAGAAGGCAGAACCCTTTATGACATGGAAGCAGCTTACTCGAACATCAACGCTAAGTATGAGGATGTTTCTGATGACAGAACCAGGCAGATTGCCCATCGTATCGACCAAGCCAAGAGTATCATCACGGCTTATCACACCAACATCGAGAATGCTCATGGCGAAAATTATCTCTTTGAAGAAGAGTCTGCACATAAGATTATTCCAAGAGAAGAATATGCCAAAAGTGTTACACAAGAACAAACTGTAGAACCAACACAAGAAAAAATGGACGAAATATATTACTTTTCACATACATATCTGCAATCGACAGATAGTCGTGAGGAACTTGACAACCTTGTAGAGAAGCAAGACTATGACAGTCTTCTTTATCTTACCAGGGAGTATGATCAAGGTGACGCATTGTCACAAAGTCAGACCTATAAGAATGCCACAAAGTTTTCGGGCGATGACATTCTCGCTGAGGATGACAACTACGCTGTTGTTTATAACAGTAGCGTTGGTGGCACTTATGACCTCATGCGCAAGGTCACTAAGCAGGACATTATCGACAACATTGAGAGATATGGACTTGAAAGCGATGCTTCTGATGACGTGAAGAAGGTGGCATACGAAAATATTGCCAAGCAATTCAGCGACATAAAGAGTAAGATTCCTGCCTTCACCATGCCTAACGAAGATGTTTTATATTTCCAGTACAACCAGGAAAGCAATAAAATAGAGGTTGGCACAACCACTAACGCAGGTCTTAAAGTTGACCAAACATTTGACTACGATGTTGACCGTACTCTTGATTCCAACTTGGAAAATGTGTATGAGCAGCTTTCTGAATTGCCTGAGTATCAAAAGGCAGATGAGCAGGAAGAAGAACTGGATGAAGAGTTGGAGCCAGAATCTCTTGATGAGAATATTTCTCTGAATGAAGATTCAAAAGAGAAGTCAGAGCAAGATAAGGCACAGATAGCTCAAAAGTTTACAGATATGCCTATTCCTTATTTTACCATGCCAAATGGAGAGAAACTTGATTTCCACTACAATCAAGACACAAATAATATTGTGGTTGAGAAGACAATGGATAATGGTGAAAAGAAGGACGTTTATCAGCATCCTTATAATCATGAGCTGACTACCGCCGAGAATATGAGCGACATTTATGCCGTCATTTCCCAAAAGCCAGAATATCAAAAGGCAGAAGAAAAGGAAAATGTAGTAGCACATGAGGACAGTAATGTTCAAACCAATGTGGAAGGTCTTGCAGAAGACATTGCAGAGACTGGTGTGCCAATGGCACAAGCCGAGAAAGAGGCAAAGACCATTGTTGATGATAAGCAACATGAAGACTTCCATGAGGCAGAAGACAAGAAGCAAGAGCATGACCAAGCAAAAGCAGAGAAGGAACAAGCCGAGAAAGAAAAGCAACAGCAAGAATCTAAGAAGGACGAGGATAAGCCTTCAAAAGGTGTTGCTCACGCAGCAATATTGCTTGGAGCTTTAGCCGCTGCAAAGGCAAATAACGGCGTTTGGATGAACAAAGAATCCAAGAGTAATGCAGAGTTTATCTTTTCTCACACCCCTGTCACTGCATACAACAATATAATGATGAACTTGCAGTCTGACCAAAAGGGCTACCGTACAAACGTCTTCACATCGTTCAATAATGCTCAAAAAAATGGTGTTGCCGTAAAGCAAGGAGAGAAGGCTACTCCATTCAACTGGACTCAGTGGAATTATCAGAACCTAACTGATAAGAATGACATTATTAGCAACAAAGAGTATGAAAAGTTGTCGGATGAAGAAAAGAAGATGTATGGCAAACACGCTTCTCGCCTTACTCAGTACATCTATAATATCGACCAGACAACTTATCCTGCTGTTGGTGGTGACCAATTTGTGACCCTTTTAAAAGAGAAGGGAGCACAACAGGAGAATCTGAAGCCTTCTACTTCCGCAAGCTTCTTGAAGCAGTTTGATGAAATAAAGTCAAAACACCCAGATGTAATTGTCATTATGAGGAAAGATGACTCCTATGAGATATATAAAAGTGACGCTAAGAAAGCGGCAGAGGCTACACATTTGCCTGTTACCAAACAGGAAATTGAAGGTAAGAAGATAGACACGGTATCTTTCTCACATACAATGTTGGATGTACATCTGCCAAATATCATCCGTGCAGGTCATCGTGTTGCAGTTTGTGACCAACTGGAAGACCCTAAACTTGTAAAAAGTGTTCCAGAGGACAAAGCTGTTCTTGACAGAGCTTACTCCACAGCAAAAGCTGTAGCGAAGCAGGAGGGTATAAAATATGAGCGTGTTATGGTGATTCAAGATGCCAAGTATGACAAGACAGATGACAAGATTGAAGTAAGTGGCATGATCGATAAGAGTGTTGGAAGCGAACGCCTTGCTGCTTTACAGAAAGCCAATGACATATATAGAGCTGTCGTTGCTGCCACTGGTACTGAGAATCGTCTTGATCGTTCGGGTAGAAACAGCCTCCTTCCTGAGGATGATGCCAAGCATGAGAAACTTGTGCAAGAACTTGCCGCAGGTGTGCTTATGGCACGTCAAGGACTCCCTGCAACACTGTCGAAAGAAAGCCAGAAACTTATCCCTTATTGGGAGCGTGAGTTGAAGGAAAACCCAAAGATGGTTGGTGTCATCGAGAGGGATGTGAACAATGCTGTTGAGACTATTGACAACTTGATAGCAAAACGAAAAGTAGATTATAAGGCTATCCGTGGCCAGCTTCCACCTAAGATGATTACGGATAAGGCTGAGAACTATTCGTTAGCCGCAGATTTGGCGAAACTTCCAAGTATAGATACAAAGGAAGTTGTAGTCATAAGAGATAAAAAGGCAAACAAGGTTGATGTCATTCTTCCGGCTGGTGCTTCTGTAGAAGCTAATAATGAGGTGCCAGGAATGCGAAAGGACAGAATTTCTATCGCCTTGAAGAAAGAAGGCTTTAATGAGGTGAAATTCTATAATGCAGGAGGCTCGTTAGGCTTGAACAAGCCAAACACTTACTTTGAAGGCAAAGATGTAAGTCTTAACCAGTTGAAGCAATATCAGCTTGTAAACCACAAGACCATTGAGGTTGCCCAACAGCCAAAGCAGGAGAACAAGGTTGAAATAGAACATTTTCGAGCTATCAAGGATGACCATGGACGTTGGGCATTCTATATCAAGCCAAAGAATGAACCGCAGTTTTCTGTTTATCCACCCAAGGAGCACATGAATAAATATTTCAGTGTGCGTAACACTTCTGATGAGAAAACAACACGTGCGGCTTTGGCTAACAAATGGTATGAGGTAGCCAAGCAGTTTCCAGACGTTAGAGTTGACATCGTCAATCCACATCCAGCTAAGGATATAGATATGAGCAGGATTGTCAATCCAACCATTACGAAGTCGGCGCAGGATCCTAAAGTGAAGCTTGTTTTTGCCACTATCGATGGAGAACGTCACCATGCAACTGTCAACGAAACGCAGTGGCAAAGAATGTGGCTTGCTGATAATATGGCAGAATACAAGAAGGCTGTTGCAGCCGTTGTCTTTGAGCCTGTCCTCAGAAAAGGCATGGAGAGTCAGCAGACACATAGCGAGGTTGTGAAGGAAACGGAGAAGGTTGAGGTGAAGGAAGCACCTGAGCCGGAGAAAAAGCAAGAAGAACAGGAGAAGCAATCCACATCACATGGACTGCATTTATAATAGGTAGAACAACAGAGAGTGAGCCGCAAGGCGCACTCTCTTAATCAAAAGTATATATGTCAGCAGTAAAAGAAGCTTTTTACGAGAAATATGCACAAGCAGCCATTGACCAACAAATTAAGTATGGCATTCCTGCTTCTGTCACTCTCGCTCAGATGGCTATTGAAAGCGGCATGGGAACCAATACACTCAGCACGAAGTATAACAACTATTTCAGTGTAAAAAAGGGCAGTTCTTGGGATGGTCCAGTTACATATCACTTGGATGACCATTCCTACAAAGAACCATTCCGAGTATATGGCAGTGTTGCAGAAAGTATTGAAGACCATTCTAAAGTCTTGATGTACCCAGTATATCAGAAGAATGTGAAAAATCTCAGTTCAACTGACTATGTTAATTGGGCTTATGGAATAGGATCCGTTTACGCATCCGAAAAGACCTATGCCAATATGTTGATAACAGACATCAATACATACGGTTTATCCAAGTACGACCAGATGGCAGTTCAGCAAGCTCAACAACGAGGATTACAAATTGGTTATGCCAAGAACAATCCTTCACAAACCATTCAGCCGCACGCCCCAAATAATCAACTTGTCCAGTTGCAAGGAAACTGGGCTTTGCCTATAGATTTGTCTAAAGTTAGACTAAGTTCTGAATTTGGAGTGAATCGACCAGGGCATAAACATGGAGGGCTTGATTTATCTACAAAAGGTCAGAACCTACCTGTTTTTGCAACGGAAGACAATGGAAAGGTTACCGCAGTAAAACCCAATAATGGGGCAGCAGGAAATATGATCACTGTGGAATATAGTCGGCAAGATGGAACAAAGTATCAAACGACCTATATGCACCTTTCACAAATTGGTGTAAAAAAGGGCGATATTGTAAATGCTGGACAGCAGATTGGTGTTTCGGGCAATACCGGGGATAGTACTGGACCACATTTGCACTTTGAAACCAAAGTTCTGAAACAAAATGGCGAATGGCAGAGATTCAATCCGGCATTATATCTTGCTGAACTGGAAGTAAGAGGCAATATGCCAGTTTCTCTTGACAAGAATGGTAAGGATTACCTGGCAGAAGCACGCTCATCCATGTCTTTGGGAAGCGGTCAGACAGGAAATCAATTGCAGCAAGACCAAAACATGAGATTGTTGGCAAATATAACCAATTCTAACGACCCGAACAAATGGCTTGCTTACTTGATGCAGCAGAATGGAGAACAAGCCACAGGGCAAGATATGTTCTCTGAATTGATTTCCTCAATGTTCAAAGCTGCCTTAGGTCTTGTCATGAAGATCAAAGCCGATGAAGTAGCCGACAAGATGGCTAATAACAATTCACAGATAGAAGCCAATGGTCAAACCCAAGAGGATAATAATGTTGTGAAACGTGACAGGGAAACTGTAGATGTGAAAGCATTGCAGCAGAGGGCAAGCGTAAACTTTGACACAGAATGTCCTGAGCAACAGCAGTCCAACGGACAGCGTTTGGCTTAACTATACAAGTGATAATAATATAAACATATAAATATTAAGACAATGATTAAATTGAATGCAACAGTTTGCGGAAACATCGTCAGTTCCGCAGAAGAAAAGACGGCAAATGATGGCAGTAAGTTTATTTCTTTTGCCATAGTAACAGCAATTCAAGGCAGTGACCAAACAGTTAAGGAATTGCATATTAATGTCTCAGCACCTTTTAATGCCGAGACAATGAACCACTATTCTACTGGTCGAAGAGTCACTGTTAATGGTGTTGTACACATAAGAAAGAACCAGAATGTTGAGTATTGGAACATGCGCACCGACAAGGAGGCTGAGTTTAACGAATCAACAGTACCTGACCGCTTGGAGGGCAGTATGGAGTTCTTGGGTAAGATTGGTAAGAAGGGTATCGAAGAACGTAAGAGCAAGAAGGGTAAGGACTTTCAGACTTTTTCTGCTTTCTCTTCTGACAAGAATGGAGAGAACCGTGAATTTACATGGGTAAACTTCGTTGTTCTCAATCCTATCCATGCAGACTATTTCGCAGCAGAGAAATATGTCGAAGTGCATGGTGACCTACGCTTGAATGTTTACAAGAGTAACTTGCATATAGAATGCTCAGTAAAATCTGTTGCAGCTTGGGATGTTAGCAAGAAGGAAGATGGCACAGCAGCGCAAGTATAGCAGTAAGCACCTTATCATATCCTTTGGCTATGTAGTAGGGGTGTTGTCACTTGGAACAATAACAGCAGCATATCTGTTATTATCCAGAAATAAATAGTTAATAAATTATGAAATGGCATCAATGAATAGTTGGTGCTATTTCTTTCTTGTAGAAATAATTATGGCAAAACAAAAGACAAAGAATATTATGAACCGCTTTTTGCAGGGGTGGCAACAAATCTTTGGTGGTGACAGACAGGAAGATGTACAGAACAAGCTAAAGTCATTCCCTCAGAACCGTTATTTTCGTCCTGAGGAGTTGGATTTTCTGTCAAATAATAGAAGCTTGACCACAATCGAGAAATGGGCGGTAGCTACTGGCAAATGGGCTTTTGAGCAAAGCAAGGATAAATTCTCTGATTGCAAGTATGCTTCTGTAAAATGGCAGGACGGTCTTATGGCAACATGGGTTGACGGAAGAATCATCCCTGACACACCAAGCAGACAGGCTGAGAAGTTGGCTCTCCTAAAAGAAGAAGGTTTCGAAATACCAGATAAGTATGAGAAGGTTATCACCAATTACGAGGCAAGCCGTCTTGTGGGCAAATATTTCCACAATGGAAATGATGTTGTCAAGGTGGAAGACTACGATAAAGGTCATCTGATTGGCGATACTCCAAAATTAGTGTTGCGCCGATGGGATAAAGACAACTTCATGGAGAAAAGTGAAAAGATGGAATATGCCGATTTCAAGAATGAGATTGGCAAAAGTTTTGTTGTCTTGAACGATATCGACATAAAGAAATTTGAAAAGCATTTGAATAATGTAGAACAAGGCAAGAAGCAATTTGCCAAGGTCCTGAATTACATCCGTGAATCTTATCCACCAGTCTTTGGTGGGACTCTGCCTTTGGAAATGCAGAAAGTGCATGAAGTCAAAGCTTTCGATGGTAAGGTCATACCTGCATCTTGGTCTTTGTCTGACGGAATCACATTAAAGGTTGGCGTTTATACAGACAACTCCAATAAGAAAGACAATGTGATTGTCAATGAAGACAACGCTCATAAGTATAAGACTATTTTGGACACATTAGGTAAGGTCATCAAGCAGGAGCAAGAGAACGGCATTATCTATTCGTTGGTATCTGTCCTTGGAAATGATGTTGGCGAGAACAAAATCTACGCAAAGGAGAATAATTCGGTAATTTTCCCTGCCAACGAAGGGAATGTTAATGCGATTGTTGCTACAAAGGATGGCAGAGTCATACCGTTCGACCTCAATACCCATAAAGAAGTTCCTTTGGATGCCAACGAACCAGGATTTTTACTTGTCGCTATGCAGAGTGAGGGCAACATGGTACGTCAGAAATTGCGTGATACTATAAGCATCCCTAAGATGAAGGACTATATAGAGTCTATGAGGGATAAGGAGGAGTTGCTATCTGGCGACTGGGATTTGATACCTTCAAATACCACTGTTGATAAGAAGCTTTGTGAAAAGGAAAGATACGAGGAGGAGTTTCATGCCTATACACATAGCTCTTACTCTATGTCACCTGAAGACCGTAATGAAATGATTGCGGACTTGGAAGCATCGTCTTTAGCATTTCATACGGAAATGAAAAAGATGATCGATGCTTACAACAGCCATTCATATTCATTTGATGAAAATGACGTGAGAAAGTTGGAGCAGTTAGATGCCATACTTGGCTTCAATAACAATCATCAAGCGGTACGTCACCACAAAGTAAACCAACCCCAAAACCTTACAGCCAACGAAGCGGCGTTAAGAGATGCCCTTGTGGATAAAATGAAGAAAAATGGTATGGATGTCATCACTGATGCCGATGAAGCCAAGAATGTACATCAAGAAGCTTCACATGAAGTGAAAGAAATGGGAAGTCGTGTCTTTAAAAGAATGGATGCGATAGGTAAAGAACTTCAAGGTCGAACACTTACAGATTCTCAAAAAACTGTAGTAGATGTATTTAGTGGCAAAGCCAATAACATTTCCTTTGTTGCTAAGAGAATGGATGGTGAAAAAACAATAATGATGCGCCAAGGTAACGAGTTGCAAGCTGGAACAAAACATAGCGTTTTTGTGCATTTCAACACGAAAAAGGGATTCATTACTTCTGACGATATTCTACTTATACCAGAAATCATAGAGAAAGGAAATGTAACACCTTCTACAAAAGGAAGACTTGAATATAAGTATATCAATCCTTCTGACAACACAACATATAAAGTTGTAACAGAAGTAAAGAAAGGTCATGAAATTTTTAATGATTTCTATACAAATAAAAAGGTTCGTCCGTCTGTCACGTCCAGTCTCAGTAATGAGGCAAACACGAACTTAATCGCACACAACAACAACGGTCAAACCTTTTCGGATGCAAAGGTACAACAAAATGACGAAACGACCAAGAAAGATGACCATAAATTAAGTGAGTTTAAGACTTCTAAAGGAGAAATTTGGGGATTCACTACGGATGGCAAGATCTATCTTGACCCAAGTGTGGCAAACGCCGAGACTCCAATCCATGAGTACACTCATATTTGGGCTGATGCCATTCGTGAGAACAATCCTAAAGAATGGAGCAATATCGTGAATTTGATGAAAACGACTACCTTATGGGGGCAAATTAAGAAAGACTATCCGGAATTGAAGACCGAAGATGAAGTTGCTGATGAGGTATTAGCTACCTACTCTGGCAAAAGAGGTGCCGAAAAACTCCGTAAGGAAATGTCTCGTATGACCAATCACGGCAACATGACAGAAAAGGCTGCTGCTGCAAGGTCTTTGGGACGTATGGAGCATATTTTAAATAGATTTTGGAAAGCCGTTTCCGATTTCTTGCATATTCATTTCACCTCAGCTGAGAATGTAGCCGACCGACCTTTAAAAGACCTCCTCGATGGTATTGACCCACGTGTTTACATCAAGGGCGACAAACGAATAGGAAATGGAGAATCCGTAGATGTATTGCCACTCAGAGAGCAGAGAGGACAGCAAACTTCTGAAACTCGATTTATTGATCCTCTGCTTCTCAAAGCAAAGACAGATGGCAGATGGCATACCCAGGAGCACATGGAAAAGAAAGTATATAAAGAATACGGCTCCATACTGGCAGCCTCCAAGGGATTGACTGTTTCAGATAACGGTAATGAGTCTGTACCTATGGATATGAGCGGACATAAATATTCAGGAACAACAGCAATGATGTTGAATATAGCAAGCCGCAACCATGGATATGAAGTTCCTGTCTTCCTCAACTTGGCAACCATGAATGCAAACGGTATTCGTGTAAATGAAAAAGCTGTAGCTATTCCGGTTATAACAAAGAATGGCGTTGAGAATGTCTATAACATTGATCAGACAGATTATCCGATGAAGCATCCTCAGGAGTACAGTAACATGAAGCTCAACCAAGTTCTTGAATCCCGGTTATCATCGGAGAATAAGGATGCCATTGAATCATTGGTAAACAACAATAGATTTACCACCAAAACATCCTTTGACTCTTCTGTTGGTTCCGCTTCCTATTCCGCTATTGACAACACTATACATGTTGCGCCTGTAGGAGAATATGATAAGAAGGATGGCTTCTTGCAAGACCTATCCGAGGGATTAGTTATGAGAACAAGAAAATCAGAACCTGTATCTTCAAGATTTGAGAACATTCTCAAAGAAGAATTGATTGTTCATCTTGGCAGTGGACTTGTAGGGCAGAAGTATGGCTATGATGTTGGTGAAACTGCTGGTAGCAAGTTTTGGAAGGAACGATTAAAGAATGACCCTAATTATACCAAAGCTGTGATCAAAGCCGCCGAGAGGTCTTCGGATAAGATTATCGACTATGTAGATAAGCTTCAAAAAGGTCAGAGTCAATCGTCCAACTTGGATATGCGTTCCACCACCCCCATCGATATTGACGTAGATGGCAACGGCATCGTGGAGAGTGACGAGAATCTTGCACCTGATAAAAAGCAAGGTGCGGATGAAGAAAAAGACAACAACCAGGAAGAAAGTCATCATCAACACCGCCACTTCCATCGTTGAATGTAAATAACTAAAAGCTATTACACTATTGACAGCATATCTGATTAATGGTGTAATAGCTTTTAATGATTGATGCACAATAACAAATAACCTTTATTATTTATTGTGCATCTTAAAAATCTTCATTTACGAAGTTCCAAAGTGCCTTCAATACTAGCACCATCGTTACTGAATAAGTTAAGTGTTTCAATCTTACGTAATCAAAAGAAAATTTAGCTTAAAAAAGAAGAGCCAGGGCATAAACTCTGGCTCCCAAATCTATTTTATAATATAACCTTCTTGTTCATATACTTTGGCATATTTATCAAATAGCCCAAGTAATGACGTCAATCTATCATCATTACATACTAAAGATGTGTTACAAAGATACTGTTCCTGATATAGTTTGGAATTACCCTTCCGAATTCTATTTTCAATATCATACGGAATAAAAAAGCTTGCCCTGTCAAGAAGTGTTTTTTTATATTCTTGCAAGAAAATTTTAATACCATAGAAATCAAAATCTCCGAAATGAACATATTTATTTGAAATACCAGTTAACCAGAATAACATATCTGTTTTAGATTCCTGCGGATATCTACAGACAAATAATATTTTCTTTGTCGGGAAGTGTCTGTCAAACAAATACCGTTGCTCTCTTATTCGAAAAAAGTTTTCCGGATTCTCTACACCTATGACAATAACGTCATTCGGTATGGAAAAATGAGTAAAGTCATTCACAAAGAAAGCACTGCCAATGTATGATGGCAACACTATCTTTTCTTTACCAAGAGCAACCTCAATAGAATGATAAGTATTAACCATAAATCCTCGCCAAGTTCTCACAGTTTTGAATTTGGAACTTCCGGTTGCATTCACCCATTCCCCTCTTTCCATATCAGCATCCTCATAGTTCTTTAGAAGTTCTTCCAGAGAACAGTTATAGTTATAATGAGAAGCTAGAAAGTTTCGACACAATTGCTTATCCCTGTCAGCAATGGTATAAGTAATCCTTGTACCATGGGAACAGGGAATAATAAAATGCTCACTTTCCAAAAGATTCTTCAACCCTTGGGAAAGCTTAGAGGAAGCCATAGAGGTTCCTCCAAGCATTTCTAGAATATTCCGAATATCATTCTTACTTAATCCCTTCATGGCATTTCGCTGTAAGCACGTATAACGTGTGTTTTACCTCTACCATCCTTACTCAACGTATAAGTATGCTTATACTTTTTGAGCGTCTTAGGTTCCGGAGCGTCCGTGATAATCCAAATCTTACGGTTGTTGGCAAAATCAAGTACACCAGCCGCATTGACATTATCCAATCTGCCCACCTCGTCGATCATGCAATGAACAAAAACATCATCAGAAGACTTAATTTTCTTCTTGAATACATTGATGAGCATAATATTAATAATTGCCTTTGTAAGCAAGTTGATACCAGTAGAACTAACCGTAGGAATAGAATCCGTGAAATCCAACTTATTCTCATTCTCCTTGATATGGATTTTAATACGGAATGTATCTTTGATATCTAGAACCATACGACCTTCATTGACAAGAGCCTTTTGCAATGTGTTCAGAATACTAATAGAATCCGCTACCACCTTCATGTCATAATCAGATGTAGAGAAGAGACCACAATCACCAATGGAAGATTGATTCTCATCATAGAAGGACTGAATCTTTATCAAGAGACGAATCAGTTTATCATCACTGTCTTCCATTTCAAAGCGCAGCTCCTTCAGAGCGTTGACAAAATTCTCCTTCAAGAAATCCTGGTTCAACTCATTGATAATCTTCTGGACATGTCCCTTGTGCTGATAGAGATTCTTAACATCACGAGAAATTCTCGCAAAGACATGGGAGAAAGACTGACTTAGGGTTATTTCTCTTTCCTTTTCAGTATCTACACCCAACGCTTCATAGAGCTTATTGATGAAATAGTCCAATCTGGCTTCACCTTCCTCTGTACCAATCCCCTCATTATTAAAACCGAAGGAATTGTTTTCCGGGAATCCTATCATAAAGTTATTGATATCCTGGACGATATTAACTTTAGACTTTGCAATGAAAGGAATTGTCTTATTGAGAAAATTTATGATTTCAGATGCTGACTTAGAAGACTTTTCTTCCTCTCTGCATCGGAAGTATTTCATATCTCCATACATATTCAGTAATGACTGGTAATCATGTCTTACAGAATTGATTACTGCAACTCTTTTCTTTAACGATTCCAGCTCCTTCTCCACTTCTTCAATTTGATTTTTCAAACCAGAGATAATGCCCTTGCAATTTTCTTCGACGATTCCCAACTGTTCCTTATTAATAGAAAGCTGTTTGATACAAGAAGGCTCCTTGTCAAAGAATGTCTTCTTGTCAGAATAATATGATGCAAGATTCTTACTCATATTATCTGCCTCTTCAAGTCTCTTGTTCAAAGTCTGAATTTTCTCTTCAAGCCTCTTTCTTATAGAAATGTCACAGCCACCATCAAGGATTTTCTTTTCCAGGATAGCCTTTGCTTCCTCATTAGTCTTCTGAATCTCATCCTCTTTCTCACGGATGCACTTTTCAATATCAGCGAGCATCTTGTTTCTGCTCTCCAAGGCTTCCGTCCTACTCTTAGCAATATCATTCTTAACTTTCTCTAACTCCGCATCAAGAGACTCCTTAAGAGCTTTGAGAGAGCGTTCGTTTGAAGCAATCATATCTTCCACCTGACTCTTCTCAACAGACAACTCATTTATTTTGTTATTACGGTAATCCAGAAGTTTTCTGTTGAAGTCCGCTTTCGCATTCTTCAACTTTCGCATAATATCTTCACAGTCGGCGATTTTCGCATTGAGTGAGGAAATATCTTTCTTGATTGATACAGCTTTAGCCTTATATTCATCCTCGGTTTCCCTCCAGACATTCATTTTCTTCTCCAGCCAAGCAAGATGCAAAGCTCTCAACTCTTCGATATGAGCCTTGACATTCTCAATATCATCCTCAATTTCTTTCTTGGTGCGGAATCTCTTCTTAAGAGAAGAAGTATCGATAGAGATACCATAAACAGTATTACTGTCAGAAGAAACTAAGGAAGGAGAAAGGTTTGTATTATACAAGACACTTTCTTCATCGACAATTTTACCAATGCCGTCCTCCCAACCAGGAACATTTTCGTTGAGCCACTGCATAAAGGAACCGGAAGCCTTATCAAGCAATCCCTGCAAGGAGTTTATTTCCTTTTCCTTGGCTTCAATCTCTTTCTTCAGAGTGTTTTCCTTATCCAGACAACACTGATTGTATTTTTCCTCTTCACGAGCAAAGTTTGAGCGGTTCTCTTTTTCTTCAAATTCCTTTATCTTGCAGTTCGTCTGGTACTCCTCTTTCTTTTTCTCCTCTTTCGAGATTTCAGCATCAATCGTCTCAAAATCCTTTTCATAAGGATTCTCCTTATCGACGTTGTTGATATTGTTATTAATGGATTCCTTTCTGGCATATATTTTTTTCAATGTTACTTGAACATTCTCTACCTTATTGTCATATTCTTCACGAAGGCGATCCCCAAGAGTATCCTTTTTGTCTGAAAGAGCCTGGATGGTTTCATTATAATTCTCATCCACCTTTATCTTCTCGCCATCTTTTGACAACTTGAAAGTTTTCAGCTCCTGCTGATTCTTGGAAAGGACTGATTCATACAGTTTATTAGCGTCATCGTATTCCTTGTTGACGAGAGCTAATGTCTCGTTGCTAGTTTTCAATACTTCTTTAAGGGAAGGAATTGCATTAACCTTCAAAAGCCACAAATCAACCTGTTCCTGTGGATATTCCACACGTTTGTCAGCAATCTGTTTCAAGAAAAATTCACCTGTGGTAATTTTAGCTTTCAAGGTCTCACGCTGATTTTTGTAATTCACCTTGTTTTTTGCAAGTTCAGACTCCAAGGAATCCTTCAGTTCTCCCTTTTCCTTAATCTGAGTATTGACCTTAGGATAATCATTCTCCACATCTTTCAAGACATAGTTCAGTTCCTTGACAGAAAGATAAACAGAGTTTTTCTTTTCCACATACGCACTATACTTACAGACAATATTTTCAGCATCAGACTTTCTCTCCTTCCAGGTTTTCAACTCACCATACAAGGCGTTGAATTTTTCTAGATTCTCCTGATAAATGGAGAGATCCATAGTACGAGGAGAAGATTCCGAGATAGAACTGATAACAATATCCTTGATAAGGTCAATGCTCAGTTCCTTTCCAAGATATACATTCTGAATAGCCTTTGCCAGAGAAGGATAGTTAGAACTCTTCATAAGAGAGAACCGTCTCATCTCACTTTTGAGGCAACTAGGATCACCACCGATGATTTTGCGGAACTCACTATAAGTATCAACCTTTGGAGAGACATAGATACCCTTGTCCATCATCTTCTGTCTCATCACCTTCCAGTTGTCATAAATGACACCATTCTCATCAATAAACAGGTTGTCATCATAAGGAGACTCAACAAAATAGTAAACCACCTGGGAATCCTCAGCCATTGTCACAACACAATAGGTCAGTTCTCCTTTGACAACCTCATAGATAATCATGGAGTTTGGAGAAGGATAATAGAACTGGGCGAAAGGCTTCTGTGGCTTAGAGATACCCAGTTTCATAGTATCAGCATTGTAGAAGAACAGCAACGCTTTCTGAAGAGTAGTCTTTCCGACCCCATTTGGACCAAGAAGCTGAATATTACCATTGATAGGGATTACAGCCTTTGGGATATTTGCACTCTGTAAGAAAATAATTTTATTTAAGAGCTTGTTTAAATTTTCCTGTTTGAAATAAAAAGAGTGCTTCTTCTTTCCTCGAAAATGATTATTTTTAGTTAGCAATCTTCAAATAATTATGTATTCGACGGATTTAGAAGAAACACAGTGGCAAGTTATCAAGAAAATCTTGAACGTGCAAGAAAGGAAACGAAAATATGATTTGCGTGAAATATGGAATGCCATTTTCTATGTAGTCAAAACCGGGTGCCAATGGCGTATGCTTCCCTCAGACTTCGCTCCTTGGGAGTTGGTTTACTACTATTATCGCAAATGGTCTTCTTGGGGTGAATTTGATTTATTATTGAACAACTTACGAGAAAAAGTACGTGTGAAAATGGGTCAAAAAGCAGAAGCAAGTTTGGGTATCATGGATAGTCAAAGTGTACGTTGGGGTGATAATCGTTCTCTTAATGGCATTGACGGGAACAAGAAAGTAAAAGGCGTTAAACGTCATGTGGTGGTAGATAAAAATGGCTTCCTGCTTGCAGTCATGGTGACGATTGCCTGTGTGCATGACAGCAAGGCGGCTTATCTGTTGGCAAGGTGTCTGAGGGAACTCTCTTGCAACATCAAAGTCATATTGGCAGATTCCGGATATCGTGGAGAAATAGCTGAGAAGATTAAAAATGCTTTTGGATACATTCTTGAAGTAGTCGTCAGTGGTGATAAGCTAAAAGGCTTTAGACCAATAGGTAAAAGATGGATTGTGGAAAGAACCTTTTCATGGTTTGACAATTATAGAAGGCTATGCCGAAACTATGAGCTAACTTTCGATTCGGCAGAGGAAATGGTAAAACTCGCATCCATTAGGATGTTATTAAATAAAATTTAAACAGGCTCTAAGTTGTTCATAATTTATTCTTTAAATTTAATCATACCAATCAAATCCTCGACATATCTAAAAGAAGACAATACCCTCCAGGAGTTATCCACTTCGCTGACCAGTTCAAGGAATCCCTTAGAAGCAAGTTCCTTCAAGAACTTTTCAGTCATTGCATCATACGAGAGTCCGGAGTTAGGATATATCTCCTGCAACATCTGTTTCAATGTCGATCTGTTGGTAATGGCACTTGTAATATCCGAGGTAGAGAAACGAGTGCCTACGGTAAAGCTGCTGTCAATGAGCAGCAACAGGTCATATCCACGGAGAAATATCTTCAAGAACTGTTCCATTTTTCGCTGGACATCCATGTTGCTTTCTTCCTTTGAGAGATAGTAAAAGCCGATACCACTCTCCAAGATGTAACCACAATTGCCAAAAAACTCCTTGTAGGCATCAAACTCTGCCTTGATAATCTGGTAGAGTTTACCATTTTCTCTATCAGAAGAGTCGCTGCAAATAAAGGCACCACTCTGGAGTTTCTGGAAAATCTTAATCGTATTTTTCTTTTCCATATCAAATATGAATTATAACAGGGTATTCACCCATACTGTTAGTTTTGTACATTTGTCTGTCGTGAATCAGAGAATCATTAAATTCTATCATGATAGACAGGAAGCAGTTGATTCTTTCGTAATACGAGACATCATATCCGAAATTGTAATTCTGAACGAAATCAAACAAATTGTCGCTTGTAGAACCAAAGGCATTGTAAACCTTCTTATAGTCAATGACATGAATCTCCTCTGTTTCCATTTCCATGAAATCATCGGGGATTGGATCAGCCTTTTTTCTTTCAGATCTGACATTCATTCTCTCCTTCACTGCCCTAATGATGCTCCTGGCATTATCGCCATAGGTAAGTTGGTCAATGGAGGGGAGAGATTTCACGTAAGAACGCCCTTCCAGGAAAACAGGCTTAATCGTCATAAAGACCTCTTCAATATTAGTCTGTTCACAATGAAGATGATTCTTGTAAAGAGCGCAAAGCTTCTTCACTTTGTAGTATTTTTCAGACTGTTCCTTGACATTACCAATGTAGCGAAGCAACTTAGCTCTGAGAAAAATCAATTCCCTATCTACTTCACTCAAAAATAGTTTCATCTTTTCGATAGACAAGTTCACCCTAGGATTATTTATCTTCTGATGAAGAATGTAATCTTCCTTATCCAAGAAAGCATACAGTTTGTAGATAGAATTATATATATCTTCAAGACTCTCACGAAGTTGTCTGAGGAGAACCATCTTCACCTCAAAGTTCTTCTCTGTAGTGTAAGTCTCTTCCACCTTGAAGCTCAAACTGTCTCCGCTGAGTCTGGCAGAGTAAGCAATATCCCCAAAGGTGGAGCGCAACTTACTGATGTAAAGACTCTCGCTCTTGCCATTATTTTCACGACTCGTTACAATCAACTCTATGTTGTTCTTTGCCTTATTAATGAAGTCATCCATCTTGCCTCCGGAAATCTCCACATTACTCTGGGTAACTTCCTCAAAATAACGTCTGTGAATACTGGAAATTTCAATATGTTCATCATCAGACTGTTCAATGATTCCATATTGAAAGAGATTTTCCAATTTCTTGGAGTTTCCATCCACACTGTCAAGAGCATCCTTATACAGGAAAGTGTTACGATGCTCATAAAGTTGAGAAAGCAAACCTATGTTGTTGTATAAAAGTTTGATAAGTTCATCAATATTTCTTATTTTATCCATATCTTATTTTTTTGTTGGATTGTGCTGTTTCTAAAAATTGCAAAACCTCTTAAATATTTTTGCGTTAAACAATAATTTAAAGTCCTGCCACTTTCACAAGCAGCAGGACTAAAACAATATATTCATATTTGTCATATGAAACAGTCTTGAATCTTATAATCTTTAAGCTTCAAGAGTTTTTCTACAAGCTTCTATCAAGAAAGACTTCAATTCCTTCTTGTTCATTTCTCGTGGGTTTGTCGGATGGAAATGTCCACCTACATAACCGTTGATCCAATCAGGAGTACACCACCATTTTTCAACTTCGGCAATTGGCACATCAAGCTCTGAGGCACATTTTTGCTTATCAGTTATGGCAGGGTTTTTCCATCGCCACAAAGTTACGTCTCTTGCATTCTCAGAGGATGAGAGCTCTGTAAGTTTAGTAATATCCTTATTCCATTCAGAGAATACATCTTGATAGCCATTCGAAATAACTTCCTCAGACATTTCTTCATTGTCCAACATTTCTTCGGCAGTAGGTTCTCTATCACTATCTTCTTCATACCACCAACCAAGGAAAGCTGCTGCGGTTTCTTCTGTATCTTGCAGATTTCTCTCAGAACAATATATATTATACTGTTCTTTTACGTTATCAGACAAGAATACAGAAACTATCTCTTTAGCTGTGTATTCGCCATTGATGTAAGCATCGAGCATTTCTTGCTCATCAGCAAACTTATCTATTGTTTTTTCCATATCTTTTTATATTACATGTGCATACCTCGTGCTTTGTTCTTTTCAACAAGTTCATTTTGAGCTTTCACCATTTCGTTGGTATAGCTCTCTTCTGGTACATAGGATAGGTTGTTGTCCTTATCAAATGTCCAACATCCATAAAGTCCAAAATTGTACTTTGGTAACTTATCAGTTTCTTTCTCCTGCTTCCAGTTCTGTTCATCACCTTCAACGACTCTATAGCCCTTAGAATCTGAAAGATCAATACCAATTGTTATCACGTTACCATCTGACACAACAGATTGAATTTTGCCTTCTGAGAATGTCTTCTCGTCAATATAAGCCGATAGGTTAGTTTTCAATCCATTGAAATTGTTCATAAGACAATCCGCAGGGCATGAAAGAATACGGTTAGTATCTTCATCCATCTGATAATAAGAAGACGGTTGACCTTTAAGCTCTGTCAAAACAACACCTCCATTAAGAAGTGTCTTTTGCTGGCTTTTACTAAAATCTGAATAGTCACGTACATTATCATAAGGACGATAAAAGCCAGTAACCACACCGTTCTCTTCCCTACTCATCCAAATGGTAGCCTTCATTGGATTGTCATTGGAGTCATTCTTAGAAGATACTAACAGAGGCGTTTTCTCTCCAGATAAGAGTCTGTCCATAATTACCTCAGGAAGGTCATCTATCATTTCTTGTGAAAATCCCATACGCTCAAAATCCTCGTAAGGAATCTCGTTTTCTGTAAATTTCTTCATGTTTCTTTTTTATTTATTTTGTTGTGGATGCAAAATTAAGGCTTTTCTTTAATGAACGTGTTAAAAAACAAATATATCTCCTATATTAACATTTTAAATATAAAATGTATAAGAATAGGCTTAATTTATATTATTAATGTTAATATAAAACATTTATTTTTTTTAGAACTATTCCTTGTATCTATTATTGTATTTTTGCAGCTTAATAAAAAGGTATATCAATGAAAAAGATTATTGTTCTACTATTGCTTTTATGCAGTATGGGAGTACAATCCTCATTAGCAATAACTGAGGATGACATAAAAGATTATTGGATTGACAAGTATCTAAGTGTTAGCTTTCCGCTGAAGACAATAAGAATAAATTCATTCTACGGAACACGTGCTGACCCTTTCAACGGTCACACCAGGCAACATGGAGGTCTTGATTTGGCAGCACGTTATGAAGAGGTGCTTGCCATGTTCGATGGCTATGTAAAGGCAACTGGCTATGACAGAGGTTCGGGAAAATATGTAACCATGCAATTTGGTGATTATACCGTTAGTTACTGCCATTTGTCGGAGATTTGGGTTGAGAAGGATATGAAGATATATGCCGGGGAACCTGTAGGTCTCAGCGGCACTACCGGGCGAAGTACAGGACCTCATCTTCATATAACAAGCCGACTTAGAGGGAAACTTCAAGACCCATATAACCTGCTGGTATATATACGAGATACTAAGCAGAAAGCCGTCAAAGCTCTGCATTTGGACGAGAAGAAGATAATGACTCCAACAGAGTTCTTTAAGGAATATGCAAGTATTGCAATGCGGCAGCAGCGCAAGTATGGCATTCCATCTTCTGTTATTCTCGCTCAGATGGCATTTGAAAGCGGATGGGGAAACAGCAATCTTGCACAAGCAGGTTACAACTTCTTCGGAATCAAAGCTAACAGCCGATGGTTGAGGGAAGGTTTGCCATATAGTGTACATAATGATGATCGTCCGAACGAAAAGTTTTGCAATTTCAACTCGCCAGAGGAAAGCGTTGAATACCATTCACGCCTTCTTATGAGTGACCGTTACGCACGATGTTGGAGATATGGCAGCAAAGACTTTCATCATTGGCTTTTGGCTATAAAAGCTTCGGGTTATGCAACCAGAAGCGATTATGTTGAAAAATGTGAGCGTATAATATTGAAACATAAGCTATATCTGTATGACGATTTAGCTGAAAAAATGTAGAATTTATAAATAATAAAAAGAAAATAATGAAAGCAAAAACTTTAATGATGCTGGCTTTATGCCTTACAACAACGGTAGCTAAGGCACAGGTGGTTTATGGTGATGACGAAAAGAACTATGCAAGAACTACTGGTTCTTCAATGCCTATGTCGGCAACCAACCACAATCTTCAACAGCAGCCATCTATTTCTGATGGAAACACACGTTTCCATCTATCAGGTATCGGAGACAACTGGTTTGCCTCTGTGCAGGCTGGTACATCCACTTTTCTTGGTGCGCCAAAGGGATGCGGAGACTTCTATGACAAGACAAAATACACCATGGTGTTTAGTCTTGGTAAATGGCACTCTCGTTTCTTCGGAACACGTGTTGTGTACCAGGGATTTCAGTTTGCCAATTTTGACAAGGAATCTGTAAGTTATCAGAATTATCATGGTGATTTGATGTTGAATATTTCTTCGTTCTACAGAACCACCTATACCCCTCTTCCAAAGTGGAACGTCATTCCCTATGTTGGTGCAGGTATCATAAGAAACAGCGATTTACACAACAAGCCATTTGCCATTAGCTATGGTGTGATTGGAAGCTATAGAATGTCAAAAAGAGTCAGTTTGTCTGCTGAACTTGGAGGAACAAGCACATTCCAAACCTTTGATGGAGCTGGCAAGGACAAGCATTTTGGTGACAATTTGTTTCAAGCAAGCATCGGCTTGACTGTAGGCATTGGCAAACTCGGATGGGAAAAGAAGTCATCAAAGTGTGTTGGTATGTTACCAGTGCAAGATGTTACAGACCTCACACCATTTCCTCGCAATGATTATGAAGGCTTGCGAAGACTTAGAGAGCGAATGAACAACGGTGAAACAACAGTTGACGAGCGACTTGCCAAGTTTGACGCACCAATATTGTTCTTCTTCAAGATTAACTCAACTGAACTTATTGACAAGCAGCAGTTGGTAAATATCAAAGAGATTGCAGGAGCAGTAAATGAGTTCGATCTCAATCTAAGAATTGTGGGAGCCGCTGATAGTAAAACAGGAACACCAAAAATAAACCGCAAGCTGAGTATCAAAAGAGCAAAATATATAGCTAAACTCCTTGCCAAAGCAGGTGTGCCAAAGGAAAAAATGATTGGTGTAAGCCAAGGCGGTATCAATCTCTACAAGCCTTACACTGCTAATCGACACACTTGTGTTATAGTGTATAAGAAAGACTAATTATAATATGTAAAGTTATGACTGAAAAAGAATTGTATAATAGCATCTATCCAAAACTGGAAAGCTCTGGAATTATATATGAGAAGGACTTGCAAAAGTCTTTCTCTATTCTTATGGGTAAGGTGTATCTTTGGATGACACTTGCCCTTTTAATAACAGGATTTACAGCTTATTCTGTAGCCAAATCAGTATCATTGATGTCTGCAATGCTTGAACATCCATTGGTGGTATTTGGAATATGCGGCGCAGAAATAGCATTGGTATTTATCATCAGTAGCAGAATAAGAAAACTGGGCTTGACACAAGCCACTATCCTATTCATTTTATACTCTTTGCTTAATGGTGTGACCCTGTCATTTACTCTGTTGGTATATCAAGAGGCAAGCATTGCAAAGGCTTTCTTTATAACAGCAGGAACCTTTGGCATAATGTCCTTATATGGCTATACTACCAAGAAGGATTTATCTTCAATTGGAAAATTACTGTTTTTCGCATTAATCGGCTTAGTTATAGCTACAATAGTCAATCTTTTCTGCAAAAGCAGTGGATTTGACTTAATAATAAGCTATGCGGCAGTAATAATTTTTATTGGACTGACAGCATGGGATTCTCAGAAAATAAAAAAGATTCTTATAGAAGAATCCCAATATGGAGTTGACGAACATAGTCAAAAGATAGCACTATTAGGAGCTTTAGAATTGTATCTTGATTTCGTCAACCTCTTTATTTATATACTCCGAATTTTGGGTAGCAAGAAATAACATTAAATAAATAATAACGAACATGGCAACAAGAAAGAATACAAATCCAAGAGCATTGGACATAGCTCCTCAGCTTCAAAACACGCTTAATGCCAATGGCATGCAAGCACAGATTGCAATGACCCAAACAGGTGAATATCAGTTGGTAACAATGGCTCACAACACATCAACACCTCGACGTTATACACTCAATGATGCTCAATTGGAGGCATTAAGGAATGGCGGAAATAACGTATGGGATAAAAAGGCTTACCAAACTTTTGTATCAATTGTGAGAAATGACTATTATATTCCTGGTTCTTGGGTTGCTGCACGTAATGCTAATAGCCCTGTAAATATGGGTTTAAATGGACATCGACTTAATCCTGGAGAATATGGATATAGAGGAGAACGCCCATTCCACCCTTTTGAAGGTGCAAGATACGGACGTTTTGATAGTTTCTTGGATGGATTCAGAGCGTTTGGAAGACATGGTTATCATGCAAGAAGAATAGATGACCGTCCTTTCTTCGCAAGTAGTGCACCTGTTGTGATGGATAGACCTGATGGCAGACTAAAGCCTGGAGAATTGAAGACTGGCGATTACGGCTTTTATGACAAAGGAAACCAGCAGCAGGATTCTTTGGCTAACATGAAGATTGATGCTAAACCAAAACAGTTGGTTCGCCCAAAAGGACAGGCGTTGACCTTGGGAGAATACCTTAATAGCTACAGTGCAGAACTAACCTTTAGTGGTGAAGGATTCAACAAGGTTCTCTCTTCTCATGGCATCGTTATCGATAAAGAGAAGAAAACTCTTACAATCAAGTGTGACGGTATCAACAAGGATTTACAATATGCGTTGACTGACGAACAATTGAAAAAGATCCTCAATGACAAGCTGAGATTCACTTCTGGCGAGGGTAAGCACAAGATGGTTCATAACAAGACTGCTCCTAATATTAGTGAGCGACTTGATATTATCAACAATGTCATTTCCAAAGACTTTTCAGAGAAGATAACCAAAGAGCATCTTCAAAGCAAGGACTACATCAATATTAAGTTGAAACCAGAGATTGAACAGGAGTTGAACTTAGGGCAGCAACAAGCAGCATCCTATGCCAAGAACATCGATGTCATTGATATTGACATGAAGAATATGCGTCAAGATTACAAGACAGGCTATATAGACAAATGGAATAGTATTGGTGTTGTAGATGGTAGAAGTTTGGATGCAAGCCAAGGGTTCTATCTACCAGTCAAAGATGGTCGTGCCGTTTCTGTGGGAGAGATACAAGCCTACCCTACGAATGACGGTCAGAAGACAACATTCCGTATGACAGCGGTAATAAACAATCAGTTGATGAGTCACGAGATTAGTAAAGATGACTATCTGAAGTTTATCAACTATGATGACGAGTATCGCTTGAAGCTGTTTGATAAAGTCTTTGATGAAGTGAAGATAAAGAGTGCATCAAATGGACAGATGCAAGATGCTGTTAGGTCAAAAGGAATTGACCAAGCAGAGGGCGTTGTCACAATGAAAGGAGATTATAGTCTTGTAAATGCAAATACTTCCGCTGCCATTACTGGAGCTATGGCATGGAAAGACCAAATCTCTGGGAATTATCAGATAAATGTCCGTACCGATAAGGATGCAGGAATGTGGTCATTTAAGATATCAGAGGCACAATACAATGCTTTCAAGAATGGAACTGATGAGAATCGTGCCAAGATGTTGACCACTCTTATTCCTTTTACGGATGAGAACAAGCAGAAGATGCAGATTGTTCCAACGAGCAGCCTTCATCAAGATATGCGTCAGCAGTCTTTCAACAATAATGCCACTATCAGCAGCAATATTATAGATGATTTACATAAAGCAGGAATTGGCACCGAAGTTGTTAAGACGGTTGGAAAAGAAAAAGTACTGTCTGAGGATTTAGTTTCAGCTCATAGAGAGAAGCCTTCTGTAACAGAAGGCAAGGTTGTTCATTATGGTAACGAAGCCATTAATCTCAATGACTTACGTAATGCCGCAAAGATTAACCTTATGGGTGATGCTGGGGTAAACGGAGAGTCTTTGAATAATCTCAAAGAAAGCAAGGAATGGAAACGTAGTGGCGAACATGGTCGTGCTACAACTATTGGTGATATTTCTGTGGAAAGATTGAAGGATGAGCAAGGTAAGGTTATCGAGGGTAAATATAAGATGTCCGCAGTCATTGACGGAAACGTAATTTCACACGAGATTAATCAGAAAGACTTCAATAAATTCCTTGCTGTGAATGACTATCAGAGAATGAAACTCTTTGATAAAATATTCCCTGAGGTGGAAATGAAGACTAAGCCAGGACATGGCTTCAACTTAGGTGCGGCTATTCTTGCTGCCGTTACTACCGGATTGGATGTCGCTGCGGGTCTTTCGATGGCAGCCCCACCAAGACCAAAACCAGACTTTTATGAGTCAAGGGCTGTATTTTCTAAACCAGGTGTTGTATCGCCAGAAGCAGTTGCAGCTGCAAGTTATGCAGCTGAAATAGGCGAAGACCGTGGACATGGAGAAGGTAGAGGTATGGGCGTTTAACCCATACTTCTTTTCTCTTTATATTTAATATAATAAGGTATGAATAATAACTCTATTCAAATATTTCAGACGGTGGCATTGAGACCCCATGTATTACAATACGTCATTAATGAGTTTCCTGCCATCTGCCTAAGCATTGCCGCTTTTTGGATATATGTATTTGGCAAGTTTATGTGGCACGAATATTTTATCTATGCCGCATTGTTTTTGGTTATATATCTGTTCTGTAAGTTGCTATCATTGTTGCGTACAGAATACGTTATAACATCGGAACAAATAATAATACTTCATGGAGTATTATCACACTCAACAGATTATGTTGAGTTGTATCGTGTTGTGGACTACAAGCAACATCGTTCGTTGCCACAACAGATATTTGGATTGAAAACCGTCACCATTTATTCTGGTGATAGAAACAATTCAGTGGTCAACATGATAGGTATTAAAGAAGCTGACGATGTAGTGTCTGAAATAAGAATGAGAGTTGAATTTAATAAAAGAAGAAAGGGGATATATGAGATTACTAATCGAGTTTAGAGCTGTAATGCTCTGTTTAGCTATAGTGTTGTCCACGGCTGTATGCCGTGCTCAAATAAGTGGAACTACCTCTAATCCTGGTCAATATCTTGCTATAAAGAAAGGTGAGGACAATATTCTTAGCAAGATTACAGCTCAAACAAATTATCGAAAGAAGGAAGCTGGTATTCAAGCAGAGCTATCTGGAACCACTGCAAAGATAAGAAATTGGGAGCAACAGTATAATGCTTATCTCAAAGAAGCATCTGGTTACGCCAAAAGAACAGTAGCTTGCTGTCAACTTTACTTAGAAGGTGTTCAGACTCTTAATGCCTTATGGGAAGTTTCTGCTGCAAAGAAAATTAATCCACAAGGTGTCTTTGCTACAATGTCTATGAACAATCTGTATATGGAGACTGCAATTCAATTTATAAAGACATTTCGTTCTTTAAAAAAAGTATGTGCTAAAGGTACAGATAAAAATATGCTGAACGGTGCAGAAAGAACACAATTAATATGGAATTTGGAGCGTGAGCTTGAACAACTCAATTCCAAGTTAAGAAGATTGGCTGTATCTATATCGGTGTTCAGCTTTGAGGATGTTTGGAATCGTGCCATTGCAGGCAAAATAGACAAGTCAAATGGTATGCTTGCCCTTGAAGCAAGAAACAGAATGCGCCGAGCTGCAACTTCTGTCGCAAGATATTATAAACTTAAACAGAACAGTAAATCATGGGGATGGTAAATAAATTCTTTTATACGATAGTATTGGCAGGACTGATGTCTTTCCTTCCATTAAAGACTTATGCCGGAGAAGACGTAGTGCGTGCAGGATTGTTCATTGATTACGCTAAGAAGGCAAAAAAAGCTTTGAAATCACAAGATGAAGTAATGTCACTTAATCTAACTGGGCACATGTATATCTCAGATCAGACAGAAAAAGTAACAAACTTTCAAAGAGAGTTTGATAACTATCTATCCAGTTTTGGTGATATGCTTACTTTAGCTGCAAGCATTTACGGCATATATTACCAGGTTGACCAAACTCTTAAAAATCTTAAAGAGTTAAAATCTGTCGGTGTTTCATGTCCAGCTAATGTACTGGCTGTAGCTTTGTCACAGAAGAAGAATAATATCTACAAAGATGTCATTGATGACGGCATTCAGATAGCTGCCGATGTAAAGCAGATTCTACCGCTTGGATCATCAAAGGGAAAGAACCCTAAACTTACGGAACATCAAAGGATTCAAGTCATAGCCAATATCAACAATACATTGGTAAAGTTGAACTTTAAGCTAAGAAGGATGAACAGATTAATCCGCTATACATCTTTGCTGGATTCTTGGTACGAGCTTCGTGGAACACCAAGAGGAACACGGTCTATGAAAGCTATTGTTGCTGACTGTAAAAGAGGATGGATAAATAAAGCAAGAACAGCGAATAAAATGAATACAAAATAATGGAAGAGTCAAAAGAACTACAGGGAACATACACCCTTTTCCGAGCGACAATCTATGTTTCTTTGTTGCTCGAATTTTTTATGTATGCGCTTGACCCAACAGCTTTGGATTTCTTGGGCGGCGTTATCACCAACGTACATAGCCGACTTGGAAGGCTATCCATGTATCAGTTTCTGCCATATAGCAAGATTGTTACAGTAATGTTGGTAATCATCACCTGTATAGGTACTAAAAACAAGAAACAGATAGAGTTCGATGCGAGAAAGATGGTTTTCTGGCCTATCTCCATCGGACTCGTTTTGGTTACAGTTTCTGTTTTTCTTTATAGCTGTGATTGGAAAACCAGAGTTTGGTTGCTGAGAACCAACATTTGGCTTTATATGGTAGCATCTTTGATAGGAACCATATTGATTCATATCGCACTTGATAATGTTTCAAAATATTTCAAGGATGGAATGCTTAAAGATAGATTCAACTTCGAGAATGAGAGTTTTGAGCAGACAGAAGAATACGTTGACAACAAGTATTCTGTCAATATACCGATGCGTTACTATTATAAAGGAAGATTCCGTAAGGGATGGATTAATATCATTAACCCTTTCCGTGGAACTTGGGTTGTGGGTACTCCTGGTAGTGGTAAGACATTCTCTGTCATAGAACCATACATCAGACAGCATAGTGCCAAAGGCTTTGCCATGGTTGTGTACGACTATAAATTTCCAACTTTGGCTACTAAGCTTTACTATCATTACAAGAAGAACCAACAGCAAGGTAAAACGCCCAAAGGATGCAGGTTTAATATCATCAACTTCGTGAATGTTGAATATTCAAGACGTGTCAACCCTATTCAGCAGAAATACATCAGTAATTTGGCGGCAGCCCAGGAAACTGCTGAGACACTGATTGAATCTTTGCAGAAAGGACAGAAAGGAAGTGGCGGTGGCAGTGACCAGTTCTTCCAAACATCTGCTACTAACTTCCTTGCCGCTTGCATTTATTTCTTTGTAAACTATGGAAAGAAACCATACGACGAGCATGGTAATGAGCTTGAAGCACAATATGAAGAAGACCCAGACACGCATCATAAGCGACTCACTGGACGTGTATTTGCAAAAGGTCATCTTGGTGAGAAGGAACACATTGTTGAACCTGCTTATTGGAAAGGCAAATATTCGGATATGCCTCATGTACTGTCGTTCTTGAATAGAGATTATTCTGAGATATTTGAAGTTTTGGAAACAGACCCTGAGGTTTATCCTCTGATGGCTCCGTTCATGACAGCGAAGAAGAATAACGCTATGGAACAGTTGGAAGGTATGATTGGTACACTTCGTGTTCAAACATCACGACTTGCAACGAAAGAGGCATATTGGGTATTCTCAGGCGATGACTTTGATTTAAAAGTCAGTGATCCTAAGAATCCAAGTTATCTTCTTATTGCTAATGACCCGGAAATGGAGAGTATCATCGGTGCATTGAATGCCCTTATATTGAACCGCCTCGTGACACGTGTGAACAGCGGTCAGGGTAAAAATGTACCTGTAAGTATTATTGTTGACGAGTTACCAACTTTGTATTTCCATAAAATAGATAGATTGATTGGTACTGCTCGAAGCAACAAGGTTGCAGTAACATTAGGCTTTCAGGAATTGCCTCAGTTGGAGGCTGACTATGGTAAGGTTGGTAAAGACAAAATTATCACCACTGTTGGCAATGTAATCAGCGGCTCTGCTCGTAGCAAGGACACTCTCGATTGGCTATCAGGAGATATATTTGGTAAGGTGGTTCAGCTAAAGAAAGGAATCACCATTGACCGTGACAGAACTTCCATCAATCTTAATGAAAACTTGGATAGTCTTGTTCCGGCATCTAAGATTTCCGACATGGCATCTGGTTGGATATGTGGTCAGACAGCAAGAGATTTTACTGTTACAAAGACAGGTCGCAAAGGTGCTATGGACATTCAAAAGGCGGAAGAGTTCAAAACTTCCAAGTTCTTCTGCAAAACCAACTTTAATATGGATGAAATAAAGGCAGAGGAAGAGGATTATAAGAATTTCCCTTTACCTAAATTCTATGATTTTGGTTCTGTAGATGCAAAGGAACGTATCTTATATAACAATTTCAATAAGATAGACCAGGAAGTGAAGAATATGATAAAAGTTATTCAAAGGGAATTTCATCAAACAGAGAAAACTCAACAACAAAAAGCATCATAACTAAAAGAAAAAGAGAGGAAGCGTTTCTTGGAAGTGTTTCCTCTCTTCGTTTAATTATATATAAAAAATTGCAGATATTGCTTATTTTCTTAATAAAAGCATTAACTTTGCACTCTATTCTAAAAAGTTATATATATGAAAAAGATAGTTATGTTAACAATGTTGCTTGTATCTGCAAGCACATTCATGATGGCTCAGACTCCTATTGAGCAAGCAAGAGAAAAAGCCAAGGCTTTGATTAAGGGCGGTGTAACAGACATCAGCAAGATTCTCCCTAAACACGAATCAGATGATGACGAGGATATTGATGATGATGACGATTCTACAATAGACCCATTAGAAGGAAAATCGGAAGAATACATCCGAGGCTTTAATGATGCCAGACGAAAGACTTATGAAGAGCAGAAAGCTTCATTTACGAAAGCTGGTATAGACTTCAATCAAACAGCTCTTAGTAAGCTCAGAATGGATTCTGTTGGTATCTATGCTAACATAGATAACAGTCTTGTTGCTATGAAGCATATAGACTTCAAAGAAATAGAAAGAACTGGATATATCAATCCGTTTAAAGACAAGGAACTTATCACGTTCGAAGGTAAGACTTCGCCTTATGCTTTTGTTGGTGGCAAGGCAACTTTTCGCATTTATTTCACGCATGATAGAAATAGTATCTCTGAGTATTATGATATGTTCTCCAGTGACTATAGCATAGACGATTTCTTTGTGGTAAAATTTAAGTCTGTAGGAAAAGGCAGACAAATGACCAGTGCTATTGTTCATTCCAACAGGATTGAAGGTGCCAAAGAAGATAAATCTGTAAAATTAGAAGTGAAAAAAGTTTCTGATAACGTTTATGACTTGACAGTAGAAGGACAGCCAGGAGAATACTGTCTTACTTACAACAATAAGCAAGGCAATACCAGTAATGGGATGAAGAACTCAGGCAGCAAGAAAGTCTTTGACTTCACAATTAAATAAATTGAGTTTAAGGGATGCTCCGATTAGTAGCATCCCTTAAATAATTCTATATAGCGAGTATTATCAGTAAATTTCTATTTTAATATAGTCTGTATTAGGTGTTAGACATACTCCATAAAAGACATCTTCATCTTCATCAGTACCGACCATATATTTTTTATAAGAGATAAAATCTGGTAAATAATTACCTCCAAATACCATTTCTTTAAATATATCTGCATCTGAAATTTGTCGTGGAATTTTGAATTTGCATCTAACCCCATTAATCACATCTGACAAATAACCTCCTTCATCAACGTATTTTTTCCATCCTTTATAAATCTGTGAACGGAGACTACTTACATCAACAAAACTGCCATGGGCAGGAACTACGGGGAAATTCGCTTCTATCATACATTCTGCGACTGATATATCTGACCAATCCATATCCTCCAAGAAATCATTTTCAAACCATTCCCCATAGAATGAACCAAAAAATATTTTTACCTTATACATTGTATATCATTTTAAAAATAATAAATTACCATTCGTATAAATCTTCTTCTATTTCCTTTTTGTAGTTTTGAATAGATTGATGATACAAGGCTCTGGTAAGAGTCCAATCCTTTTTAGAGTATGAAACCTCACCTAAACCTCTTTGGAAGTCTATGACATAACTATCATCATTTTCTTCAACAATAACCTTATCATGATTATATTCTAAAATCTTATTATTTACCATCATATTTCATTCCTTTGTAAACATGGTACAAAACATCATCATTCCACATCTTGTAGCCATGAGAATGCTCACACTTGCCATCTGAATAGTTAAGGCTATAAATGAGTATTCTACCCCACACATCACGAACATACACTTTGGCACAACCTTTAAATTCTATAGAGACACTAAAGTAACCTTGTTCAAAACTAAGAGACATATACTTATTGATAAGTCGCTTAGGCAGGATTCTATAGTTTTCTATCTTATTAGCCATACGTCTTTTCATGCTTCTCCTCCTTTCCCGGTATTGAACATAATATTATAACTAACAATGGTGTCCTCAACACCTGTAGCAATACCTGTAGCATATGCAAAGGTGAAGACATCCCGAATGCTTTCTTCCATCTCTTTCGGAATTGGGCGTTCTCCATTCTCTACTCTACTTTTCTTGTAGTTCTCCCATTGCTGACTACAAGTCTTTGTTGCAATATCTTTAGCAGTTTTCACCACTCTTTCCAAGTGCTGCTTAATTTGTTCATTTGTCATATCGATACATTTTAATTATTGTTTAAAGATACAATAAGCTTTCTTTATTGTACTTCTTCATACACACAATTGGTATGTTCTACCAAATTTACATCCTTGATAATACGCTGTGACAACAGTTTCAAAGCAGGAATATCAACAAGTGCAAGCATCTTATTAATATGCGCCTTTACATACAGCAACGTATTTTTAAGAACGTTTTTCTTCTTTGAGACCATCTTGTACAAGCGATATACTTCATCGTATTGATTGTTCTTTTCAGAAAGCTTCTGTTTAAGACTCTCATTCTTCTCTGATAGCTTCTTTATACGCTTTTTCAAAGATTTACGTTCATTATTTCCTCCAAGTTCCTCAAGAGCTTCTGTAAGTTCCTCTATTTCCTTACGCAGCTCAATATTCTCAGCCATTACAGAATCATAACGTCTCAGAACAAACATCATCTGATGCTCAAATGGAATATCATTCTTTCTTTCCATAATCAAACTTGCTTTAAAGGGTTCAACAATAAAATTATTCTGGATTTCCTGATTCATCTGCCTTTTTAAGGACTTTCCGTTTCGTTCAATCCGAGATTTTTTTTTAATCATTCCGGCATAACCGTCATCACCTAAGCCTTTTTACGTGCTTTAGAAGATGGCAGCCCAATAAGGCTGTAAGCCAAACAATCGGTAGAGAATTTTTGTAGAATACCCAATCTCTGATTGCGGAAGTCTGCTGCAAAAAATCTTCGCCGATAGGGAGAGCATCGACTGGTGTTTGGTGTCTGCCTGGGCTGCCATACCTTTGCACGTTAAAAAGTTGGCGGTGATGGTTAACGGTACAACCTATACTGAAAAATTGAGGTTGAACACAAGAAACGGAAACAGAGTTATAGATACAATTATATCATAAGACACAAACATCACTTTCTCTTCTTCCAACAAAAAAGATTTTGGGCTTCTCGCTTGTTGCGTTTCTTATACATACGATGAAGTACAGAGTATATAGCTAATATTCGCAGATAGTCATCATTCTGGACTCCGTAACTATTTTTATTATCTACTGACAGAAAGAATGTGTATCTTTTCGATTCAATCAAGAAATGGCAATTTTCGAGCTGTCTATTTCTTGTGCTAAAACCAAAATACTTATAATCCTTCATGTCAATACAATCGAATTTTACTCTAATACATCCACCTTGCTTTATACGAAGTTCCTTGATCAGTCTTACGATGACTGTTGTGCACTCCAGGCTGATATATTTGTATCTTTCTGCCTCAGTCAAGTTAACTGCCTGTCGAAAGATTTCATTTGGCACTTCCAGTGCCTTTCTTAATGACTGTCTTCCTTTTCTGATTTTTCTCATAATAGTATTATATGAACAATTATTTTTCTGTCAATGTCGTAAACCCTATAATGGTACCATCATTACAGCATGGTTCACCAATATCTTCACATAGATTTAGTAACGTTTCTCCTGTTAGTTTGATTCCAAACTTGTTGGAGTTGATCAATAAGTTTGGGATAAGTAGCAGTTTACGATTATAAACCACTACTATGCCAACATTAATCTCAATTGCCAACTTGCCGTAGTCGAAGGCAAGCATAGATGGTGAAATGTCTTCTTTCATGCTTCTCCTCCTTTCCCAGTATTGACCATCATGTTATAACTAACAATGAGGGCATCAATACCTGTATTCTTAGCTACACTTACCACTTTATATAAGTGCTTTATTGTCTTTATGTCTGTCATAACTATTTACCTTTTAATAATACATATATTTATATTGCTATATTGTCTGCAATACATATAGTTGTATTGTCATATTTACAACAATACAACTATATGTATTTAAGTAAAGCAAACTATATATATTGTCTGCAATAACACTATCTTTATTGTTATATATTAAGCTATATATATTCAAGTAAAGTGAAGAATACTTATAGACAACAATACATATTACTATATTACTATATTGCTTACCTTTTTCTCTTCACCTTGTTCTGCGGTCTCATCATGTGCATAGCCATAAGCATACATCTACGTTTGAAGGCGAGTTCGTCTTCATCGTCTTTCTTTCCCCAGCCAGTGCCAGGACCACCACCTCCTCCATGAGACTCTGCAATAGCTGTAGCCTTATCAAGATAACCCAAGAACAGAGCAGTGGCTACTGTCGTAATTTCAGTGGCATTCTCTGCCATCTGCTCGAAGATAGAATCATCCAAAAGAACAGAGTTGTATTTGTCAAGTATTCTTCTTTCATCAGAAGATATATTTGCTGTCATTTCGTTGTATTTCTCCATCCTCTTCATTGCATCGAAAGCAGCGAGATTGTAACCAAACGCCTCCATTTCCTGCATGGCATTCTTGTTATACTCAGGCTGTGCTGTTTGAAGTTTCGTCTTCACCTCTTGGTAGCGAGTTTCCGTTTTTGAGGTCTGCGCATTCAAACTGTCGAGCTTTGCCTGTGCCACACTAAGCTTGCTTTCCTTGTCAAGAATCTGAGCCTTGACATCTTCAAGGTTCTTAGTGATGGCATCCATCTTTCGGGCAGCTTCCTCAGCTGAGATCTTACCAGAATCACGGTCAGCCTTCAACTTCGCAATTTCCTTCTCCAGGTCTTCCTTATAGGTCTCCAGATGCTCTATCATCGTACTCAATCCCTTGACTCTTGCAGAGGCATGTTTGATTTCCTTATTCAAAGAATCAATGGTCTGCTTCTGTTCTTTGATGGTTTCCTCATTCTTCTCGATAGCATCATCAAGAACAATCTTAGTATCAAAGAGTCTTTTGTTTTGCTCCTTCAATTCCTTTCTTAAAGCTTCGTGATATTCTGCTGTTGAACGATGTTTTGCACCTGTTTCAGCTATTGGCTCTCCACGTTCCAACCCATACTTTGCATTGATTTCTGCTATGGCATTATGAAGTTCGGTCGTTCTTTTTTGATATTCAAACTTAGAGTTGTTTTCACCAACCATGACCTTTCTCCAAGATAATTTTTCGTCTTTTGTGATAGGAAGAACTGTACAATGTATATGTGGATTTGTTTCGTCTAAATGTACCACAAATGCAGCAATGTTTTTCTCTCCAAATCTATCACTCATGAATCGGTACATATCCTTAGCCCAGTTTTCTATTTCTGGCATTCTCTTGATAGCTGAGTTATTCGCTCCATGCTCCAAGTTTACTTCTTGATTTCCGAATGCCAAACGGTGCATTTGGTCTCTGGAACCACCCAAAATAAAGTTCGCTATAGTTCTACGATTTGGTTCTTTACCCTTTTTAAGCATCTCTTTGTTTGGGTCTTTGATGCCACGCTGCCATAATATTGTCTCTATCCTTCTCGGAATAGATATATGTTTATCCACAGGGACAACCTCACCATTCTTTATTTCAAAATTCAACTTGTCACGTGTCGGATCTACATTATAAGAGAACCGACTTGTGAATGCTCCATTTACTGCCACTCGTAGGTGCTCGTTACTCTGTGATAGAGTCATACCTATTCCTGGCTTAATATCCATTACTTGTTTTGCCATGTTTTATTTTTATCTACGAACTGGTGGGGCAGGGTTCTTAGGGATGGCATCCCTAAGCCTAATATCATCAACGGCTTGCCGCACGTTAGTCCTCGATTTTCGAGTTGATGAAACCAAGTTTTGGCACAAACTTGGAATTAGGCTTCCCCCCAGTAAAAAAGTTATACACTATGCGCAAGCGCATGAAAAAGTATTATCTAATTATCCAAAGACTTTTCTTCAGAAGAAAGAGTTTCACTTCTTTCAGATGAAGAAGATTGTGAAGGAGTCGCCTGAGGCTGCAAAGAATCGTCTCTATGACGTTCTGCCTCTATATCCGAGCAATCGATCCATTGCAACACGGATGGCTTCAACGAAACGAATTTTTCGGTGCCGACTTTTTGAATCTCCACAACGCCCATACTGCAAAGCACACTGATGAACTTAGAAACAGTTGTGCGGTTCCATATCCATTCTTTAGTGAGCTTCGAGAAGTTAGTCATGCTGTGACTACCGTCAAATTCACCATTTGGATTATGGCAGCACTGCTGCACCAAGAATCTGAAAGCTTCTATCTTCGAGTACCGTCTTGAACGGGACAATGCGTAATCAGAAGATAAATAATCTAAGAGAGGAAAAGGAAGTGTCACAAAGAGGCTTTTCCCTTTTCTGAAAGTATCATTAGACATTGATTGAGTTTTCATTTTTCTAAAAGATGATTTAATCATGTTTTTAAATGCTGAAATATTATGTTTGAATGTTGCGTCATTAAGCCGACTTTCTTTGCTTCTCTCCTGGCGAAACAATCACAGATTTGCGGCGAACTTGATTTGTTATTCTTCTTCGCCATTTCCCATATTCATCGAAACGAGGATTAGGATAAATCAAACCTGCCATAAGAATAAGATATGAAATTTCCGCTACAAGCAATAACCTACCAATACTTGTCACAATAAGAAGGACTATGGCTACCCCCATTACCCATTTGATCCATCTTACATTATGTATTTGGGTAAGAACCATATCAGACAATCGAAATGAGAAAGTTGCCAATGTTATTATTAAACACAAATTGAATGCCCAAAATGGTGTAGTGTGAGAACGAAGTAGTTTTATTGATGCTTTATGTTTAATTGCCAAGCAAGTTGAATTGCGTGACTGGGTATTCTCTACACTAATAGATGTAGCTTCATTAAGATGCTCCTTAGCATATTTGGATGCTTGGAAATCTACAAATTGAACAATCAACATCGATACAATAAGAATATAGGTGAAGAATTTTCGTGCATTACGACTGAATTTCATCTTCTTGTAGAAACGCATAAACCAGAGGAAAATAATTCTTTTCTTTCTTCTTATAGACGGAAGGTTCTCCTCCAAAATGGAAATCGAGTTTTTCCATTTTGGAGATTCATTACTTTTGGGCTTTATCCAATAATGAAACACAAAAGGAATCATGGTCAGGACAAGTGCCAATATAAGCTTCAATACCAATATAAACATAGTCGTATTTTATAAATGTCAAATAAAGATACCTACTAAATCTTGCAAAGATTGCTTTTCGATAATATCACCTACAACCTTCGTGATACTTTGATAATCCTTACGTAGATGGTGATACATTACATCCAAACTATCAAAGAAGAAAACAGTAATGGAGTCAATAACTCCATGTTGGTCTGATGATAGGTAGATGGCATACATACTGTTTTCTACGGGAGTTGAGTATGCTTCCACTTTGATGATTCTGCCATTCTCCTCACTTGAAGCAAACAATATATGAGCACCAAGTTTTTTCTCCAATGAGTCTGTTAAATCCTCAGCCATGACTTGCATTTTTGTTAGCCAAACAACTTCCGCAAAGTCATCATGAATATAGATTTCATATTGTTGCTCATCAAATGTCTCGGACATTTTCAATACTAAAATCTTAGATAAATTGTAAATGGAATCCTTATAGATTTCATTTTTTACACAAGCTACATCTGTTATTTTTTCCATATTCTGAATTTATAATGTTGTTGATAAATACGATTTCAAGAAATAATTGGCAAGAACATTTGTCAATTTTATCTGTTCATTATCGCTCTTCTTCTGAACATCAAGTTTGCCGAGTAATGCTGGTAGTTCATCAGTGAGCTTAATAAGCGTTTCACGTTGTTCATCTGTCAATACTGCTGTTGAATAATCATCAATAGCCATGAACGGCTGAATGAGCATCCATTTATAGTTGGCTCTCTGGTCTCTATCCAGACGTTGGTTGTTGATGATGTCGTTTCTGCAAGCCATTGCATTTTGGATAATGCGACGGTTGAAGCGCATTGTTAGATACAACATAGTACGGTCGTTTACATCATCAGACTTATTACCAACTGACGAATATAAATCGTCAAAGATCGCCGTTGTAGCATTTGTCAGATTCTGTAAATCAGAGTTAGATACTTTACTGAGATAGTTCATCAAAGAACGGAAACATTTATCTTCTTCTGTGATGAATGACAAAAGTTGACGCTCCTGCTTAAATGATTTCACCGATTTAAGCAAAATGTAATATGCAGAAATCGTCATAGGTGCGGAAGAATACATACCTTGGTTGTCAAGACTCTCATAAAACTTGACTGCATCTTTGTAGGTATCAGAATCCTTCACCTTCTCACGTTCCATAGCAGTGTTCAACTTTAGATACATAACATCCTTCAACGAACGAGGCTTGGAAAAAGCCAATCTTGTAATCTCGTGTCTGATGGAGTCTGATACCATGAAGTAAGCCAAGGCAACAGGACTTCTGAGTGTAATAGTAGAATCCTTGCCGAAAACGCTATAGGCTGAATCCTGAGTTTCAAGCCACTTAGCTGTCAACTTTGTCAATTCCTCATTGTCAACTTCCTTCTTTCCTTGGAGTTCTGCAAGTACCTCATGACAACCATTAACTGCTTCTGTTGAGTTTGAGAATGAAGGATGTTGGTCACATGATGTTAAGAATGATGTGACAAATAATCCAATCATAAATGTTTGTTTCACTTTCATAAATTAACTATTTTATTAACTATACTTAATTATATTATTAATTACGGGCTGCAAAAATAGCAATAAATCGACATATTTCATTATAAAAATTAATATTTTTCTTATATTAACATTAATAATTTAATATAAGCTTAGAATGTTGAAAAGCAGTACGTTTAAACTCAACATTTCAACATATCTCCAAACAAATACGAGAGGTTCTTCACTCTAAGTGGAGAACCTCTCGACTGATAGTCAATACATATTTATTATTTCCTTTTCCTTTGCCCTTGCCTTTTTACAAGTATAGAATGTTCCTCCTTTATATCCACCATCATAAAAAGCTATTAAGCCGCAAGAATGGTCAATCATAAAGTCATTTCTTTTAAGACAACATCCTTTATAAAAGCCATCACTCAGAACAATAGCATCGTCTGCCGCTGCCAATATATCACAATATCTTGCTCTACTCATATAGTTCCATCTATTATACTGATTTCTGAAAGGTATTATGGCAACGAGTTTCAGACTTGGCAATTCTGCCTTCAAAGATAGGACTACCTCTGCTGCAAGCATATCGAAACCAAGTGCCATACCACTTAAATATATTCTTATACCCTTTGCGTACAGAGCCTTTATCTTGATTCTCAATTGAGCCTTAATATCTTCTACTCTTCCTGGCTCTATGAGACGATGTCCTGTAAAAGCCATCGTCTCTTCTATATTATATTTTTCCATCATATTAATTAGTTTTGATTATATTTATAAAAAGTTTTACCTAAAAACATACCTCCAACAACGTTTGCGCCATTGTCTTCCAACATATTCGCAAAGTTCGCATAACTTTTTCCGGTGGTAACAACATCATCAAATACACAAACATCTTTGCCCTTAAAATAGCGAACATCGAAATCTACCAATTGTGGTTTGACCTCGCATTTCTTTTTGCCGTGGCGGTGTTCATGTACTGACATTCTACTTTGCATAATGACGATATGTGAGAATCCATTCTCCACTCCTGACAATTCGCTTACACGCTTGCAGAACTCACCAAAGCGTGTAGCGTAATGGTCTTTATTGCTTGTAGGAACACAAACGAAAGCCTTATTTCTAAGCTTATCGCCATATTCTTTTTTCAGATGTTCAGCGGTCATTTCTGCCACTTTCTCGAAAGCATTGTCCCTTGCATCCTTGAACGCCCAAACAAGCTCACGTGCTGCAATCGCATCCTCACCTACATTCTTAATACGAGCAGGGTAATATTTCAAGAAGAAATCCATACTCTTATCAAGCTGCTTTTTTATATTTTCATCAACTATCTTTCCCATAATCAAATCTGCTTTAAAGGGTTCAACAATAAAATTTATTCTGGATTTCCTGATTCATCTGCCTTTTTAAGGACTTTCCGTTTCGTTCAATCCGAGATTTTTTTTAGAATCATTCCGGCATAACCGTCATCACCTAAGCCTTTTTTACGTGCTTTAGAAGATGGCAGCCCAATAAGGCAGTAAGCCAAACAATCGGTAGAGATTTTTTGTAGAATACCCAATCTCCGATTGCGGAAGTCTGCTGCAAAAAATCTTCGCCGATAGGGAGAGCATCTACTGGTGTTTGGTGTCTGCCTGGGCTGCCATACCTTTGCACGTTAAAAAGCTGGCGGTGATGGTTAACGGCACAACCTATGCTAAAAAAATTGAGGTTGAACATAAGAAACGGAAACAGAAATATAGATATAGAAAAATATATATAGCCTTATTGCAAACAATAGATATAGAGAGTAATATGACAATACTGATATACAACAATACAGTAATATGACAATACGGCAATATAGATATAAAGACTGTAACACCTAAACGAAAATGACCAAAAGAAAAGGCTATCCGCTGATAACCTTTTCTATAGGAAAATTGGAGTATATGAATGGTGGCTTTATGCCACCTTTGGAGCCTTGGTCTCTATGAGTTCTATTTTTGTAACAGCAAAAACTGTTTTATGAACCTCCTTGCCATCCTTGGTGTAGGAATCAGCCTTAAAGAATCCCTCAACCTTGATAAGGGTGCCCTTTTTGAGCATATCAATTGTGGCGGTATCATCCTTCTTAATCCAAGTCTCCATGTCAAGGATAGAAGACTTCTTTACTTCCTGGTCACCCTTCTTCTCTGTAGTTCTGAAAGAGAGACCGAAACGTGCTACGCTGGCTTTCTCGAAGTTCTTAACTTTTGCGTCGTTTACTACGAAACCTGAAATAGTGAAATTGTTCATTGCGTTCATAACTGTAATTTTTTAAATGTTAATACTAATTTTACGTGCATAATAGTAGCGAACAAGGAGAAGGTGAGTCACGGCAAGAGATGTCCAATATATTTTTCACCCTTGGGTATGGAGTTTTTGATTAAGGAGCAACTGCACCCAAAAAGTCTGAAAAAAATATTGAGACAAACAGGATGTGCGCCCTTGCCAACACCGCTTGTGCTAACTTTGCAAAGTAAAATGGTTGTTAACAACTATACAAAAATTATCAGAACGCAAATGATCATAAAAATCTCACTTTAGGTTTCGATATACGACACTATGAAAACGATAAACGGAAAGCCAAGTTTCACTCCTATATCTCATTAAACTACAGAGAAGAAGGGTGCTTGGGTATATGTCTATCCTCGATATGGAGGCAATAAGAAAATGCAAACCGACACGATATGTTCAAAAAGGGATAGAGGATGTGTGAGTAATTTGGCTAATTTCTATACCAAGGATGGCAAGAACATATAAATAGCGGTACAAAGATAGAACTCGATATAAGAGGCTTCATGGTATAAACGTCAATACATCTTATTCAATTTTACATTAGAATAAGGCTTATGCTTTAGACTTAAAAAATAGGAATGATAGGCTTGGGCATGAAATATAGATATTAATATTTACAGCCATATGTATTGCTGTCTATAAGACATTATAGCCATAAATTAATACTTGAATATAAAAATACCATCGAAGATACCTCTTTGCAGGTGAAGCTGAATGGTTCGCCTGATGGCTGCGACCGATGAGGGAGCAGCCTGGAGAAATATAAAGAGAGAAGCATTAGGCAATACTTCTCTCTTTATATTATTGGTATTTTGCTATAAAGAAACATTATTATTTATGTTTTGCCCTCTTGAATTTCACATATTCGGGAGCCAAAACCTTTATATCATAACTATCAGAATTATCATATTTGTTACGGCAACAAGAAAGTATTCTTTTCAATTCCTCGTGGCATTCTTCACGCTGCAAGGCTGAATAATTACAGCAATACGTAGAATCCTTATTCGCATAATCAACAAACATTCCTGCACTATCATTGCAACCGAAACAAGTTATATTATAGATAGGCTCTGCTGTTCTCATAAAAACCATATCACCTATTATAAGATACTTACTTGCTCTTTTCTTAATATTGGTTTTAGAAGTAGCATCACCTCTCTCACCTGTCCAACGGCTATCATTGTAATAATCATTACCCCATATTATAAACTGCCAGTTAATTGTGTTTATAGTCTCGTTTTGTTCTATTGGGTCACCGTCTGCACGATTCATGTTCCGCCATTGCACATTGCGATATAGTTTCCCTTTAAACACTCTTATCTCACATTCCTCACAGTCATAGCTTTTGACCACCATAACAAGAGGTGCATCTTTCTTGCTACATTCCTTGATGTTTATAGATGTAGAACTCTTTACCTCACGCTCTCTAAGCTTCTTACACCGAGGAGTCGGCAAATACTCCTCGGTGTAGCTAAACTTGATGTACTGTTTCATTTCGTCAGTATTATTTAATCCTCTATTTTTAATATTACATCCATATCATTCTCGAAGAAGATTTGTGTTTGGTATGTTTTACCAAACACACGCTCCAATATTCCCTTGAACTCTTCAGCTTCATCTTCATTAGGTGAAAACCACAAGTACATTCCTTTTGGAACGTGCTTTTTACAATCATAGCCATGACGAAATACACTTATTGTATCATTGTCAGCATCGTCATATTCAACTTCTACAAACGAATAATAGTCTGTGAGTGCATGAATATCACATTCATATATAATTTTTGATAAATCTGTTGCTTTCATATCTTTTATAATTTAATCGTTGTATATTCCTTGATTACACTTGCCCGGACATCTGCCGATTCGGCAAGTATAGTAATCATAATCTTGTGATAATGGAGAGTAGTGATAAACATTATGTTTGCAACCTCTACATATCTTATCTTGTAAATCCGTAATCATTGCTCTTCATCTTTTTATTTATGTAGCTGGTTTACTCTGCAAGGCTCTATAACCCATTCGTAAGACAAACCGCTGCACTCAATAAAAAATCTTTTATTCTGGATTTCCTGATTCATCTGCCTTTTAAGGACTTTCCGTTTCGTTCAATCCGAGATTTTTTTAATCATCATTCCGCCATAATAACCGTCATCACCTATTCATCTGCCTTTTTACGTGCTTTAGAAGATGGCAGCCCAACGTGCTTTAGAAGATGGCAGCCCAATAAGGCAGTAAGCCAAACAATCGGTAGAGAATTTTTGTAGAATACCCAATCTCTGATTGCGGAAGTCTGCTGCAAAAAATCTTCGCCGATAGGGAGAGCATCGACTGGTGTTTGGTGTCTGCCTGGGCTGCCATACCTTTGCACGTTAAAAAGCTGGCGGTGATGGTTAACGGCACAACCTATGCTAAAAATTGAGGTTGAACATAAGAAACGGAAACAGAAATATAGATATAGAAAAATATATATAGCCTTATTGCAAACAATAGATATAGAGAGTAATATAACAATACTGATATACAACAATACAGTAATATGCCAATACGGCAATATAGATATAAACAAAGATATAGGATGCCGTACTCTTTCCGAGTGGTCTTATAGACCATGTGGCAGAGGCAGAAAGTAAGCCTCATTCTCTCAGTGAAGCTCGTGCAACGTTCAGCTTCTGAGAAAAAGAACGAGCCTTACTTTCTGATGACAGCCCGGAAAGTGTGCAGCATCCGTAGTATGGGGTGTTGTTCGCAACGCCCCTGAAGAATGTTCGACCTCTCTCCCTTGCTGCTCTGGAGTGAAGAGAAGCTTTGCTCCTGGGCAGTTTCGCCATGTTTGCGGAATACACAGCAACGCCGTGCATGGAGAGAACTGGCGAAAGGGGTTGTGTCAATATAGACATATTGATGTATGACAATATAGATGTATATACATTAATACTAAAATATAGATATAAGGTAAGGAGTACATAAATGATATGCCACAAAAGTTACAACTTTATAAAAAAGCAATTAGAACAATGACCTTACTTTTTTGTTTGACTATATAAATGAGCAAAGGAATAGACCTATAAATAAAGAGAGTCGGTTTCGGTTGCGCACATAGATATACAGAAAACAAAACATATAGATATATAAACATAAATATCGCTATACGTGCATACGTATATAAAAAAAGCATCGCCGATACCGCTTTACAGGCAAAGCAGAACGGTTCGCCTGAAGGCTGCGACCGAATAGGGAGCAGCCGGAAAGAGGTGGCTCAAAGCCACCTCTTATTTACAAAGAAACCTAAAGTTCTTGTAGCCATTTCTTGTCTAACTTGGTATTATTCCATATCAATCACACTTTATCACCACAAAGCGACTTTACCTGCAATTCCTAAATCAAGTGTCGCAGTAGCAATACCCAATGCTTGGAAAACACGACTTAGCGTGGGAAGTGTTATTGTGCTATTTCCTTTTTCTAAACGTGAAATTTGTGCTCGTTGTACACCAATACGTTCACCGAGCTGTTCTTGGGTGAGATTCTGTGCTTTACGAGCTTTACGAATTGCTTCGCCCAAATAATAGGCATTAACATCTTCTTTGAGCTGCATTTCCATCATGTCACGCTCTTTAGTACCTGTCTTGCCCCAAACTTCATCAACCACTTCAGAAAGTGGTGTCAAATGCATCTGTGCCATATCTATCAATGTTTTAATTCAAAATATTGTTGTCTAATCTCTTCTGCCTTTGCAATTTCTTTTTGGGGAGTCTTTTGGGTCTTCTTGACTATACCATGTGTGGCAACAATCAAAGTTCCAGTCTCCGTGTCCCAAAACTGCTCGATGAAGAACATTGCGAAACAAATTTCAAAGTTTTTTTCTTGAAGAGTACCAATGCCAAACGGTGGTCATTTTCATCCAACAAAACCACTTGTATTTTATATCCAAGCTCACGATACCAGCTATGGCAAATGTCATCAATGCAAAACCTAATAGACAGAAAACGCAAATAGCATCCTCCACACTCATTTTCTTGTAAAAATTCAAAATCTTTCCCATAATCAAACTTGCTTTAAAGGGTTCAACAATAAAATTATTCTGGATTTCCTGATTCTTCTGCCTTTTTAAGGACTTTCCGTTTCGTTCAATCCGAGTTTTTTTTTTAGAATCATTCCGGCATAACCGTCATCACCTAAGCCTTTTTACGTGCTTTAGAAGATGGCAGCCCAATAAGGCAGTAAGCCAAACAATCGGTAGAGATTTTTTGTAGAATACCCAATCTCTGATTGCGGAAGTCTGCTGCAAAAAATCTTCGCCGATAGGGAGAGCATCGACTGGTGTTTGGTGTCTGCCTGGGCTGCCACGTTAAAAACTGGCGGTGATGGTTGCACGTTGAAAAAAGCTGGCAAGAACGAGCCTTACTTTCTGATGGCAGCCCGGAAAGTGTGCAGCATCCGTAGTATGGGGTGTTGTTCGCAACGCCCCTGAAGAATGTTCGACCTCTCTCCCTTGCTGCTCTGGAGTGAAGAGAAGCTTTGCTCCTGGGCAGTTTCGCCTTGTTTGCGGAATACACAGCAACGCCGTGCATGGAGAGAACTGGCGAAAGGGGATAATACACGCATAGATATATTCCATATAACACTTATATAGAATAATATTGTTTCCGTATAAAGATTCCTATTACTATATATGTATTCTTTCTATACAGTAACGTGTAATTATAGATAATGGTCATTCAACCATACGACTATAGGTTTGAGTTTGTCCTTTATCGACATTCTCTATCTTGATAAGAACCATTGCTCTTGATGGAATCGTGCTTGGAAGTTCTTTCATCAGTTTACCTATTATTTCATCCACGTTGTTAAAGCCAACATCAGTGAACTCACTGATTTTCCTTCCTCGATAAAAAATAGAGCCTTTCATCATCTGACGGAATGAGAAACGTTCAAATACCGTGCTATCAGCCTTCGAATAATCTCTTGATTTATCCTCAGTGAAGAATATCTTCTCCAAGACTTTTTCATTCAACG
>VOFB01000307.1_pt1 | contig 59579 bp, 72 predicted proteins | sample 5384141 | NCBI WGS metagenome assembly VOFB01 (sample SAMN12384721, study PRJNA508395) | human gut metagenome | isolation source: healthy gut A | host: Homo sapiens
CGACGAAGCAAAAAAATGCGGAGGCATCGGTGCGTGCGGGCGTCCCGTCTGCTGCAGCTCATTTTTAACGGAGTTTATTCCGGTTTCAATAAAAATGGCAAAGTCCCAGAATCTTTCGCTGAATCCGACAAAAATCTCCGGCATTTGCGGAAGGCTTATGTGCTGCCTGAAATATGAGCAGGAATGCTACGATATAATGCATAAACAAATGCCCACCGTCGGCACCGAATGCGTAACGGTTGACGGAAGCGGTGTTGTTATCGAAAATAATGTAATAACTGAAAGGACAAAGGTCAAAGTAACGCTTGCCGATGGGACGCTTGATGTTCGAAGCTATCCGTTCAATGAGCTGAATTATGTCAACAAAAACGGGGTTCGCTGCTGCGGCTGCGATGAGTGCGGCGGTTGCTGCTGCGGCAATGCCGATGATGATGGAATGCCGCAGCAGGCAGCTTCAAAACCCGACTCCTCAGACGAAGCCGAAAAAGAAGCAGAGTTTATTGATGAACCTAAATACGACCGAGCTGATATTTATTCGGACGATGAAGTTCATTCCGATGAAACGGAAAAGGGTGACGGAGAACTGCCTGCCGCAAAGCCTGCAAAACATGTAAAGTTCTCCAAACCTTCAAACTTTCAGAAAACCGCAAAGTCTGCGCAAAAGGACAATCGGGTGCAAAAACACTCCCAAGGGGGTGACAGCGGCCGAAAATTTAACAAAAAGCAAAACAAAAGACAATGGACGCCGCGCTCAAAGTCTTCCGAAATGCTTGAACACGAGGACGAGTTCGACGGAGTTGAAAAAGGGGACAGACCCGACAGACCCGGCGGCGGATTTAAAAAGCAGCAGAAACCTGCAAAATTCAAGAAAAAAACCAAGGTACTATGACCGACGCGCCGATAAACGCGCAAAAGCACCGGCAGGCGATGCCGAAAGTTCGAACCCAAACTGAAAGCCGAACAACCGTAATTAGAAATAAACACTTAAACATCTAAAGAACTGCTGCAAAATCAGGTCAGGTTTGCAGCAGTCCCTTTTTGAAATCCGAATCAAAAAAATTAAAAGAGTTTACTCATCATGAAGCAGTCTGTTTTGCGCATCCTGGTTCACCGCCTGCCAAAGATCCTCTGCGGCGGCTGTTGTTTTGCGGCTCAGAATGTCTTCACGGGCGAAAGTAAGCCTGCGGTTTCGCATAAGGACTCTTCCGGCAGCCATTGTCATAACGCATTCATGCCCGCTCATGCCGAAGATAATATGCCTGTCCGTATTCACGGCACTCAGCGGCGTGTACGGGATATAATCCATAATGATTATATCCGCAGCCGCACCTTTTTGAATCCTTCCGATCGGGATTCCGAACGTGCGGGATGCAATCTTGGCGTTCCCGTCAAAAAGAATGCGTGCAACTTCCGGAAACCCGGCGTTCGGCAGGCCTGCGGTGTGTCTCAGTTCACTCAGCGACATTTTTGCAACTTCAAGCATATCGGCTGCATAGGAGTCGGAACCGATGCCGAGAGTAATGCCCTTTTCAAGTATTTTGAACACGGGGCAGCATCCCGTGCTGTTAAAAAGATCCGATTCGGGACAGTTTACAATGCTGCTTCCGCTTCGGCGGATAATATCAAGCCCGACATCATCCACATATGTGCAGTGTGCAAGCAGCGAATCGGGTGTGAGCACACCGGCGTTCTGCAATCGCTGAACCGGGCGGCAGCCGTATTTCTGCGTGGAATCATAAAGATCATCCGGGCTTTCGGAAACACTGATGTGAAAACCCGTGCGTCCTTTGTTGCGTACAACGCATTTGCGAAGCGTTGCATCCGACAGCGTAAAGGACGAATGCAGCCCGAACATTGCGCGTATTGTCGGAATATTCATTGCGGAAATGCTGTCATAAAAATTTAGGTTTTCCGAAATTGCAAGTTCGCTTTTTTCGTTCCCGTCGCGGTCGCTTGTTTCATAGCAAAGGCAGGCACGTATGCCGCAGTCGCGAACGGCGGAAGCAATCGAACCAAGGCTCCCTGTCGGTTCAAAATAGCTTGCATGACTGTCGAAAACGGTCGTAACTCCGTTTTTAATTCGTTCGGCAATTGAAGCATATGCGGACATTTTGACAAGGTCAAGCGTGAGATGCCTGTCGATGGACCAGCGGCCGTTATGCAAAAATTCATAGTATTCTGCCCGTTCGCTGACGGGAAGATCAAATCCGCAGGTCAGAGACGAATAAAAACGTGTGTGTGCATCAATAAAACCGGGCATTATTATGCCGCCGCATGCATCGATAAACTCCGCACGCGGATATTTTGACACAAGTTCGGCCGTTGTGCCGACTTCGGCAATGCGGCTCCCAACGACGACAACGCCGCCGTCCTTCATGAAAAATTCATCCCCGGGAACCCTCGTGATAAGGCAGCCGTTCGCAATAAGATACATCGATTCCTCCGTGCTGCATAAAAACACCGATTCACAAACTGTTTAATAAATAAACCCGAAAACGCACTGAACGAATCGCTCTTTGCGGAAAAGGATTTAAATTCTGTTTTTCGCAAATACAATTTGAACTCAACGCGAAATCGACCTTGCGTGCTGCACTGAAAATACGGCGCGCATTCGGTATTCGCAATACATTTGTTCACAAAAAAATAACGCACATATTAAAATCATATCATTTTTCCGGACGGTTTGCAACTGTTTTTTGTATAATTCGAAAAATGAAAAAATCTTTCGTTTTCCCCTTGCAAAGCCAACGGGAATGTTGTATAATTAAAAAGTCGCATCCCGTTCGAGGTTTTGCCGCACGGCAAAAGTGGGTGTGTTGACGGCCGGGTCCCGTGCAATTTTCTGCCGTGAACCATGTCAGGTCTTGACGGAAGCAGCATTAAGCGGATAAGACGATGTGCCGCGGGGACGCCTGGCAGGAGCATCCATTCCCTTGCCGTGTGCAGTTCGCTGCTGAAGAACGGGTGCGATTTTTTCTTTTAGATACAGTATCAAAAACAGCACAATCAAATTGAATTATTGAACTATTGAACTATTGAATTATTGAATTGCTGCGGCTCGGACCGGTGCGGAATGTGGATTCCGCATCGGTTTTTTGCGCTTTTTGCTTCACATTCGTGACTTTTATGTGCGTGACTGCCGTTCCGAAAGCTTGTAAACGGCAACAGGCTTTTCGCCGCAAAATTCAACGGTATAACCGTCACCGGGTGCCGGCGTGAAGGCGAATCTGCCGTTCGGATTCGGAAAAAAATGCGCAAGCACGCCGCCGATAACGCCGCCGTGGGCAACAACGACTGCATCAACCCCTTCGGAAATGACAGGTTTCAGTGCCTCAAGTGCGCGCGCCGTGACCTGCGCACCGCTTTCGCCGTTTGGACAGATGTTATCCTCATTGTTTCCTGAAATCCATTCGATATATGCAGGATCATCCTTCAATTCGGCATAATTCCGCATTTCAAAATCTCCGAAGTCCGCTTCACGCATTCCGTAAAGCACACTGTGCGGAGTGTCCCCGTAGATAGCGCGAAAACTCTGCTCGGCGCGCAGCATTCCGCTGGTGTAATAACGTTCGGCGGTCGGATAAAAGCCCGTTTTTGCACGTGCTTCAAGTTCTGTATAACTTTCGGGAAGAATGGGCAAATCGGTACTGCCGTAATAAATATGCAGCATGTTGCCGCGGGTCATGCCGTGCCGTATCAGAGACAGCTTCATTGTTGAAAAACTCCTTTCGCTATTTTAACCTTTCGGGAAGTCCGCAAAAAAGCCGTATCACGCTGTCTGCTTTTGCCGCAGCCTTTGCAAGGGCGGCGCCGTGCAGCTCGCGCCAAAGACGATCCTTCTCGGAGAGAGGAACAACGCCGCAGCCGATTTCGCGCGCAATGAGTGCAGTCCGTTTTTTTTCGGACAATGCGAACAGCGGTGCAAGAAAATCATCGTCAAGCCGTTTGAATGCCGCGTCAAGGTCGGCATATTCGGCGGCAATTTTTTGAGTCAATGCTTCAAAATGAATGTAAACACTGCTGTTTCCGCCGATAACGGAATCGAAAACATTTGCTTCGGGGCACTGTGCGGCGGCAAGGTCGAGGACGGCGGCGGCATTGAACCCAAGCCGCTGCACGGCATAGGTCAGCTTGCCCTGATATGCGCCTCCGATAATCAGCGTCAGCCCGCCGCACTTATCAATTTCGTATGTTTCGTTTGAGTTCATATAAATACCTGTTTCAGTTGTTTTTTATCGATTCAATTGCTTTAATCCGTTCACATGCGGCCAAACAGAAGCAGTGCCGCAATGCCCGCAAGCTCCGCAAGTGTAAGCGAAAAGCCTGAAATATCTCCGTTCATGCCGCCGAGCTGCTTTTTTTCGCGCAGAATGCAAATCCAATATACCGCAACAGCCGCAATCGGCGCAAAACCGACTTTGCCGCAGAGCAGCGGGGAAGTACAAGAAAGAGTGCGAGCTGAACAAAGAGCGAAACGACGGAGGCCGCGCTCCGAACAGCTCCGCTGTACTGGCTCGTTTGCATCGGTTTCAGCGTTTGAACCGCAATCCCGGAACAGGCGCGTGTGCAGGCGGGCAGAACCGCAAGCGTCAACAATGCTTTGAAATCGAAAGATTCGAATGAGAAAAAAAGACTCCATTGCGCGGCGGCGAGCAGAATCATGCATATGACGGCGAACGAGCCGCAGTGGGAATCCTTCAGTATGCGCTGCCGGGTTTCAAGATCGCGCCGCGAAAGCACAGCATCACAAACGTCCATGAACCCGTCAAGATGCAGAAAGCCGGTCACAAGCCACGGCAAAGCGCAAAGAATCAATGCGCGAACGGCAGAGGGTAAATTGAGAGCCGTGCAAAGGCGAGCGGCCGCAGCCCAAATTGCGCCGACAATAAGCCCGATGAGCGGCAAAAAGCCGAGCATTCTGCCGCGTGCAGCTTCATCCCAGCGCCTGAAGGGACAGGGGATTGCAAGAAACATGCCCCATGCCATAAAAAACCGTAAATAAACAACTTCATAACAATAAAATAAAAAGAAACAAACAGTCACTGTATGCGCGTTCAGACCGTCGGAACATCTCGAAGAAACAACGCATTTCCCTTTACAGTTCGCGTGATTCCCGACGATGCTTCAACCACAATATCGAATTCGGAAGCAAGCTGTCTGCAAACAAAAGCCAATGCTCGGCGGTAGCTTTCGGTGACAGCGTCATATTGCATTCCGTCACGAAAAATGTCATCGCATACACATACAAAATGCATTGCTGCGTTTGCAATTTTCGACAGTTCGGCCGCAACACGTTCCCCGGCTGCAAAATCAACGGAAAAATCGGCATTTTGTGCAGGCGGGGGGAACATTTCGTTTGCAAGCAGAGCCGTCACACTGTCAAAAAGTACGCAGCCTCCGCGAACCGATGCGGAAAAAGCGGAGGTATTTCGGCCGCATTCGATGGTTTCAAAGCCCCAACCGGCTCGCGCTTCAAGGTGGCGCGCAATGCGCTTTTCGTCTTCCGAATCGGAAGGTTCCATCGTTGCCCAATAGTACGCAGGGCAGGAGCCGCGCGCCGCAAGCATCCTTGCAATGCGCTGAGCCGCCATGCTTTTTCCGCTTTTGCTTCCGCCGACTATGAGTATTTTCATTTTCGCTCCCGAGTTTTCAAACGGTCTTAACGCAGAACGCCGATTCGTTTCGAATGTTTTCAAGGTAGTTATCGTTGATGCTGGCTTCCTCAAAGGTTGCCATATCGTTCATTGCCGCACAGGCGGCGCGCATGACCTGAAACGCAACAGGGCAGCCGCTGCCCTCGCCGAGCCGCATGTTGAGATTAAGCCATGGTTCCATGCCAAGTTCCGCCGCCGCGGCACGATAGCCGATTTCATATGAAGCATGGGAAAGAAAAACAAAGTCGCGCACCGTTTTGCAGAGCCGAACTGCCGCAAGTGCAGCAGTAACGGAAATCAGTCCGTCCGCAACGGCGGGAAGGCCGAACAGCGCACAGCCGATGAATGCGCCTGTCATTGCGGCGATATCAAATCCGCCAACCTTTGACAGCACGTCCAAAACATCCGTTCCGTTGGGTTTATGCAGCGCGACCGCATCTGAAATAATACGTTTTTTCAGTGCAAATCCCTCGTCCGTAAGCCCGCTTCCGCGCCCGGTGACGCTTTCAACAGGGAGATTCAGCAGGCAGGCAAGCACAGCGGCGGATGTTGTTGTGTTGCCGATACCCATTTCGCCTATGCCGAGTGCATCCGCGCCCGAGTTGTGCGCACGCTCGGCTGCCTCGATTCCGATTGCAAGGGCATCGACAGCCTGACTGCGCGTCATTGCGGGCCGCTTCGAAAAGTTTGCGGTGCCCAACCCCAGTTTGCGGTCAAGAATGGTTTCGGGAACACTGTCGGAATTTATGCCGACATCGATAACTTCAACATCAATGCCGAAGTCCCGCGCGATTGCGGACATGCCGGTTTTGCCGCGAGTCATATTTATTGCCTGCGCAAGCGTCACGCACTGCGGGGTTGAAGCAACGCCCTCGGCAACTATTCCGTTATCGGCTGCGAACACAACTATGCGTGTTTTTTCTATGCGATTGCACACGCGCCCTGTAATTCCCGCAAGTCGGACGGAGATTTCCTCAAGTGCTCCGAGGCTTCCCGGAGGCTTTGCAAGCTTGCTCTGCCTTTCCTTTGCGGCAGCTTTTGCAGCCGAGTCGGCGGGGCGAATGCGGGAAAGCAATGCTTTCAGTTCGGTTTCGTTCATAAGTTCAATCCACTGTGTATATTTTTCATATCATGAATTATTTACTCAAAAAGCCGTTATCAACCAGCCAAACAACGGACGGCGCGGCAGTCATGTTTTCAATCGTAAAGGTTGCATCCGGAGATTTTCGGATGATATATTCAATCGTTTCCCGCATCGGAATATTTCCGCTGCCGAGAGGGTTGTGAAGATCGTCCCCGCCGAAATTGTTGTGCAGGTGAACATGCATAAGCTTCGGTGCGAATCGGTCGATCCAATGCGTCAGCGGGATTTCGGAAACGCGGCTGTTTGCATGCCCGATATCAAGGCAAAGCCCGAAGCGCGAATCGTTAACTCCCTCGGCAACCGCCGCTGTGATTTCCGGTTCGGGTTCCATAACGTTTTCAAGCAAAAAACTCATATCGTTCGGTGCGTTTTTCAGAAAAACACGCCAAAACTTAACGGATTCGTCAATGAAATACTCTTTATAGTAAACAAAAGGTATGAATCCTGAATGAAAAACAATTCGTTTTGCTCCGATAACATCCGCCGCAAACAGTGCTTGGTCAAATCGCCGCCGAACAACATCGCGAACAAGCGGATCTATTGCACACGGGGAAAGCTCCGCAAACGGGGCGTGAAGCAGCAGCCGCAGACCGCAGCCCGATTCGGCAGTAAGCTGCGAAACGCGGCGAAAATGCGCCGCACTGTCCGTATCCATGTTCGGCGCATAGCAGAATTCTGCAATTTCAAGTCCCAGCGAGTGTTCCCGCGCAGCAGCAGCGCAGTCCTCCGCAATGGTTGAAACGAAAAGTTTTTTTGAAAAATCAAAAGTCATTTTGCATGTTGTAAGCTTGAGTCGGTTTGCATCCGTATCGGCACTGCATCCGCACTTTCCGCACCGCTGCAACAGCACGAACGGTGATGCATTCAAGATTACCCTCCGGACCGGTTCCTTCGGGCGTTGTAAACTTGACGCCGATATTTTCCGGCGGAACGCCGAGAGCCTCTGCAAGGTTTGCACGCATTGCTTCGCGGAAGGGCGCAAGCTTCGGCTTTTGAGCCGTTATCACGGAATCGATATTCACAATTTCAAAGCCTGCCGAGCGAATGCGTGCAGCGGCCTCTTTTGCAAGCAAAAGGCTCGATATGCCGCGAAATGCTTCATCACTGTCGGGAAAATGCTGCCCGATGTCGCCGAGTGCGCATGCGCCGAGGAGGGCATCAATCACGGCATGAGCAAGTGCGTCCGCATCGGAATGCCCAAGCAGTCCGAGTTCAAACGGAATTTCAACGCCGCCGAGGATGAGCTTTCGCCCGGCTGCAAGGCGGTGGGTGTCTTCGCCGATGCCGATTCTGAACATATTACTTACCTCCGTTGCTGAAAAAGCCGGGCTGTTTCCCGAGCGCGGCTCCGCAGAGGATCTTGCGGACACATTGCCCGAGGGGATCTTCCGCTCACTGCGTTTTGAAAGCAAAAACTCAAAATACGGAATATCGTCCCGCGTTGTGAGCTTCAGATTCTGTTTGCTGCCCGAAGAAAAATGCAGCTGTACTCCCGTTGAGCGGCAAAGGTCGGCATCATCCGTGAAGCTGCCGACGGCGTTGTTGTAAGCATTCAAAAGAATATCCCTGCGAAAGCTTTGCGGGGTTTGTGCCGCAAGAAGCCTGCTTCTGTCAAGCGTTTCTCCGGTATCGCCGAAACGAACTGTGTCCGCAACGGGCACGGAAGCAATGCCGCAGCCGTATTGCTCTGCGGCACGCAGGCTGGCTTTAATGGTTTCTCTGTCAACAAGGCAGCGGGCACAGTCGTGAACGGCGGTAATCGCACCCGATGCTGCGCGGACGGCATTGAATACTGACTCCTGCCGCGTACTTCCGCCGCGAACGATTTTCACGGGGTAGGGCGCGGAATTTGCCGCTGTAAGTGCAATTTCCTCCGTGTCGGGCGAAACGGCAATAACGGCTTCATCGGCAATTCCGCAAAAAGCTTCAACACAAAGCTCGATGGGTGTTTTGCCGCAAAAACGCATCAGCATTTTGTTTTCGCCCATCCGCGATGATGAACCGGCCGCAAGCAGAATTGCAGATACTGTAGTTTTATCCATGCTGTTTCGGGCCTCTTTCGGCTGCGGTGTCAATCTGCATCGGTATTCAAACTGTCTTCAATGATTCTGTACATGCTGTCCGCTTCCTCTTTGCGAACGGTTTCGCGCACGGCAAGTACTTCGGCCGTCAGCCGTTTTGCGCCCATGCGAACGCTGATTACGTCCCCGGGGTTAACATCGGCTGCAGGCTTTGCAACTTTGTCGTTCACCGTTACCCGTCCCATGGAACAGGCTTCGTTTGCAACGGTCCTGCGTTTGATAATTCGCGAAACCTTAAGGTATTTATCAAGTCTCATCAGGTGCTCCTCTTTAATGATTATTCTTTAACATAGTCTTTTCCGACGGATGCGATAAGGTCTTTGTCATACACAATATCGGCGTCATCCATCCATGTATCAAGCAGCTCGTCCCATGCTTCGGTATCGCTTGTCGCTTTGACGATCGCCGTTACTTTGTCAATCACATCAGCAAGCTTAACTTCGCCGGGCGTTTCGTCCGCACCGCGGTAAATGATATGCAGGCTGCCGTCCGTGTCGGTGAACACATCCGAGTATTCACCGGGCTTAAGCAGCGAATAAATCTCCTTGACGGTTGAACTCCAGTCACCCTTTGAGGAGCTGTGTTTTGTTGAAATCAACTGCCCCTTTGTGCGGAAGGTTTCGCAGCCCCCGTAACTGTCGCTGCCTGCAACGTATTCGTTCTCTGTATACTTGAGCATGACCTGAGCAAAGTCCGCTCCGCCTTCAAGCTCGGCAAAGGCCTTGTCGATTTTTGCACGATAGGGCTCAATGAATTTATTGTACATTTCATCGCATTCAGCCTGAAGCGTTTTGTAATCAGAAATCAGCTGCGCAATTCGCTCGGAATTTGCGCCGTCACCGTTTAAGGCATCCGTAAAAAGCAGGGATGTGCATTCTTCACGCAGCGAATCAAGCTGTTCGTTCTTTTTTTTGTAGTCATCGCCGAGTTCGCCTTTGGGAATAACAACAATATCCATGATTCGGGAGTATCCTCCGGAACAACAAGCGCGGGCGCGGCATCATCGTAGATACCGCAGTATTTTTCAAAGTACTCTTCGTTATCTTTATACTGCCCGGGATTGGAGGCATAAAGCTCCTTGTCCGATTTCAGCTGCTTTTCGTACCAATCGGCAATGTCTGCATCCGTCACGGAAAAATCTTTGCAAACATAGTCCTTGTATGCTTCGATAAGCGCCGTGTTGCGCAGTTCGAGTTTATATTCCTCGCAGTATTCATCATAGGTCATGGTTTTGCCGGTGTAATATTCGGAAAGCTCCGCAATTGCGGCATCGAAATACTGCTGAACAGTCTTTGAATCGTCCTTGGCATTGGATTCTTCGGCAGTTTTCATATACTCGTCATATATCTCTTTAAGTTCGGTTTCCGCCTGTGCATCGGATTCCGCGATCTGTTCATCGGAAAGTTTAAATCCCTCCTCCTTTGCCCGGTACAGAACCACCATATCCTTAACAAGATATTCAAGCACCCAATCGCGGAATTTTTGCAGCTCTTCCTCGTTGCTGACGGGATCATAGCCCATTTGTTCCATGTATGAAAGATATGAGTCGAAGGCAGCCGTATAGAGGGCGTAGCTCACGGTTTCGTCCCCGATGGATGCGACTGCAGCGGTCTTGTCGTTCGGAACACCGTTTTTGTCGTTATTATTGTTCTTGCATCCGCTGAAGCAGAACAGAAAAGCTGCTGCTGCAATAAAGCAGACAACACGCATGAATGTCGAAGTTTTTTTGGAAAAGCCGGCGAAAATGCTTCCGCATCCCGATCCTGCCGCGGCTGAGCAGCCGGGCTTGCGGCGGTCGTTGTTTGTTGCGGTCATAGTGTGTGATTCCTCCGTTCTGAGTTTTGGAAAAACGGAACCCCCTGATTTTTGATTAACGATTATTCAGAGCATTCCCGAAAATCAATCGATATCTGAAGCAGCAAAAACCGAGGCTTTGCTGCTGACGCTTAAGAACTGCCGAAAACTGCACATTAATTCTGCCGCCGGCAAGCGGTGCGCCGAGAGTATCCATTCCGCTGTCTATTATACAGCATTCAGCCCCGTTTGCCAATGAGTGCGGGAATAAATCACATTTTTCCGCCGAAGGGACACATTCGGTGCCAAAATCACGGTTTCTCGTGCCCGAATCGCGGAGCCGATAAAAACAGACAGCAAAAACAAGCTGAATATAATTTTAATAAAAACTCTTGCCCAAATCGAGGTGAATGCTGTATAATACGATAGATATTTTATGTACATGCGCCGGCGGGTGAATTCTGTGTCCGCAGCGCATGAGCCGACAGTGCCTGCTGCATTGTTCGGGATAAGGAGAAAGCATTGACTCGAAGGAAATTTTCAATATTTACCGCTTTGTTCGCTGCACTGATCGCTTTTGCGGCTGTTCTTCCCGTTTCAACGGGGTTCGCCGCAAATGCGCAGACTGTTCAGGGCAATTCTGCCGAAATCACCGTTCTGCCCGCAAAAAACGGAACGGACGCGGCAAGCATTTCGGCAAACCCCGCATTTTTGTCCGGTCCCGGACAGGTCACCGTAAGCATCACGCTTCGCAACCCGGGCGGTGCTGCGGGACAGGGGCTGGATGATACCGCAACAGGTTCCCTGATAAAGGAACCGTCGGATCCCCGACTCCGACATCCGAACCGACATCCGAACCGACATCCGAACCCGAGCCGTCAACTCAGCCCGGCGGCGGTGTGTACACAAATGTTTCAATAATCAACACATACGGCGTTTCTTTCAACACCTCCGATGTTCCCGCGGGGGAATCGCGCACATTTACCGGCACAATGAATGTCACCCAGGAACAAATCGGAGAGACGCTTCGCTTCACCGTTGCATGGTTCGATACGGCAACCCAAACCGCAGGTTCGCGTGAGTTGACTCTTGTTATTTCCCGTGCGGATACGGCTTATCTTAAGCTTTCGCGCAGCGTTGACAAATCGATTGCTTCGGCGGGTGATATTGTCAAATTGACATATACAATGATAAACACAGGCGCCAAGAATCTCAACAGCATTATCCTTGTTGATAAGAATGTTGCCGGCACACAGGCAATGCTTCCCGCATTCAGCCTTGCCCCGGGCGAGAGCCGCGTATTCACTTACGAATACACAATGCGCACATCAACCGTAACGAGCAAGCCGACCGTATCGTTTGTTCCCGAGGGTTCAACAAATGCCCTGTCGGTAACGCTTTCGGGGCTCACCATCGGCCTTATAAATGCGCAGCTCACCAAAACGGTCGAAATCGGCACACCCACACCGGACGGCGTTGAATTCACACTGTATCTGACCAACAACGGCAATCAGAGCCTGAATTCTCTCACCGTTACGGATGATCTCGGAACCGTTGTTCAAAGCGGTTTCAGCCTTGCAATCGGTGAGTCGAAAACCATCAAATATTTCGTCAGAAACCCCGAAGCCGTTCGCTATGTTGTGTTCAACATCACCGGCGTTTATTCGTCCGGCATCGTGTTTAAGGACAACACAAAGAGCTACACTGTTCGCCCTTACATCGATCCGAGCAACTCTCGGCCTTGAGTTCCGCGCGGAAGTTCGCACTCAACTCAATCGAGAGAATATCATTGGGCTGACTTTCACCGTCACAAACACGGGAAGCACTCCCTACACCGATGTGGTCCTGACCGAAAAAGAACTGGATTATGAAATCCACAAGATTGCCGTTCTTGAACCCAACTCCGGCGCACAGTCATTCAATATCGATCTTAACGTCGGCGGAGAAAGAGATCTTGTGTTCTTCCTGACGGCTCTTGACGCTTCGGGCAACACGCACATGTTTGAGGCGCATCTGACCGCAAAATATATCGATGCCGAAGGCACCGTTCCGAACGAACCGCCGGCAACGGGCGGGGTCACGGTCGTTGACGATCCGAATATCGGCAGCAAACTGGACGGAATGCTCACAAAAACGGGAAGTGCGCTGAAAGTATGGTACAGTATTCTTATCATTATTGCGGCAGTTGCGCTTATCGCGATCATTGCCCTTGCCGCTGTTGAAATTTACAAGCGCAAGAACGGCGGAAACGCAAAAAAAGCACCGCGCAGACGCGCACAGGAGGACGATGAAGACTGATAAGGCTGATTAAAAACCAAGGCTGAGCGGTCGATTCATTCAACTGCACCGCTTCAGCTTAAACAAGTGACTGTTTATATAACCCGCGCCGGCGGGCGGCTCAGAACGGGTTGCCTGTTGAGCTGCGGGTTTTATAATTTGCCGATAAACGGCATCGGTGAACCGAACCGTGCGGCGGACAACAATTCAAAACAGAGGAAAACAAAGGAGAATAAGGTATGCCGAACACTCAATTCATTACCCTGCTCATCATTACGGTTTTCAGCCTGTTGGCGGGAATCGTTTCGGCTGTTGTTTTATTTGGGCAGCTGAATGCAAAAAAACGCGAACGCGCAGAGCTTGAGCGCAAATTGGAAAATACGGTCGGTGCCGCAATGAACTCCTCCGTCGGCAATGCATCGGCGGAGCTTGAACGCAGACTTCAGGACAGGCTGAAGGAGCTTTCGGACGCACTTTATCGATACAACGAACAAACAAAGAATGATTATGAACGATTTAAAAATGCTTTAAACGAAAGCATTGCTTCTTCGATGCGTGAAACCGCTTCCCGCCTTGCGGAGGCACAGACAGCGGCGGCAGAAAGAATCTCCGCAGAACAGAAAGCGTTTTCGGAAAAACTGAATACCGAACAAAACGCGCTTTCCGAAAGGCTCTCTTCCGAACAGAGGACGCTTTCCGACAGGCTTGCCGCAGGGCAGGATTCCTTCGAAAAACAGATTTCGGACAGACTTGCCGCTCAGAATACCCTGCTGAAAACACAGGCGGAGCAGGCGGAAACGCGCAATAAGCATTTTGAAACGGTCTGCACGGAAAAACTGGCGGCAATGGATGCGAGCGTGAAGCTCATGACGGAACGCAACGAAAAGCAGCTTGATGCAATTCGCGGTGTTGTTGACGAAAAATTGCAGGAGACGCTCACGAAGCAAATCTCCGAAAACTTCAAGCTTGTTGATGAACGTCTTAAACAGGTCTATCAGGGGCTCGGAGAAATGCAGACGCTTGCAAGCGGAGTGGGTGATCTTAAAAAGGTTCTTTCAAATGTCAAAACACGCGGCACGCTCGGCGAAATTCAGCTCGGAGCAATTCTCGGCGAAGTTCTTGCGCCGGAACAGTACGAATGTAATTTTGATGCAGGAAAACAGAATAATGAGCGTGTTGAATTTGCAATAAAACTTCCGAATGACGGCGGAGAAGCGGTTTACCTTCCCGTTGACAGCAAATTCCCTGCGGATGTTTATTCCAAACTCTGCGATGCGTATGATTCCGGTGAGGATGTTGCCGCTGCGCAGAAAAACCTGCGTGAAGTTCTTCTGAAATGCGCGAAGGATATAAAGGAAAAATACATAAATCCCCCGCGCACAACGGATTTTGCGATCATGTTCCTGCCCACGGAGGGACTTTATGCCGAAGCGGTGCGGCTCGGGCTTATCGAAGAGCTGCAAATGCGTTTCCGCGTTAACCTTTCCGGTCCTTCAACCATGGCGGCACTGCTTAACAGCCTGCAAATGGGGTTCCGAACACTTGCAATACAAAAACGCAGCAGCGAGGTCTGGGATTTGCTCTCTCAGATAAAAAGAGAGTTCGGAAAGTTTGACGATGTGCTCAGAGCAACGCAGAAATCGCTTGAAAAGGCGCATAATGACCTTGAAACGCTTGTGGGTGTTCGCACAAGGCAAATTTGCAGAACCCTCAAAAAGGTTGAAACCCTTCCCGAAACCGATCCCACCGGGAAATATAAAACCCTTGCGGAAGCTTTGATAAATGCGGATGACGGCGAAAACTGATGCGTTTTCGGTCGATTGCGGGTGAACCTCAGCCGGAATAAAGCGGATTCAGCTTTATCGGCGGGTACGGAATCGCGGCGAGAGTCGGAACGGGGTTTGCATAATCAAAGTTTGGGTTGAAATACCTGTCGCCGCAAAGCAGTGTTTCGCGGTATACGTCATAACAGCGCAAAAGATTGGCTTTGCCTGCATTGGCATAATCATTCGGAAGTTTGCCCGATAACCGCGCCTTTGCAAACGGAGTGAAGCAGTTTGCAAGACCTTTTCGCATGAGCCGAACACAGAACTCCGTGTCCCATCCCACTCGGACAGTGTTTCGTCAAACATGCCGAAACTGAAAAAGTTTTCACCGCTGACTGCCATAAATGCGCCGCTGACGGCGGTTACATTGCGCTTAACGTGCAGAAAACTGCATTTTAAAAAGTCTTCAAAATCATCCTTTTCGCCGTAATAAGGGCTTTGCGCCCAACCGTTAAGGCCGATAACGGTGCCGGCGGAAAGGATGTTTCCGCTTTCGTTCACGATTTTTCCGCCAACCGCACCTGCGCCGTGCCGAAGCGCAAGTTCGGTGAATTCGCGAAGGAATGCAGGGGGAGAATTTCGATATTTCCGTTTAAAAACAGCAGCAAATCCGCAGCGGCTTTGCATGCACATGCATTCAGCGTTTCGGGCAGCGGCTGTTCCGCATTGACGTGAACGATCTCTGCCGCCCTGTTCTTTTTGAGTGCCAGAAGATAGCGGCGCATTCGCTCATCCCCGCTGCCGTCATCCGCAATGATAATTCGTCTGCAATCAACCGTTGACTGCATCTCCGCCGAGTCAATGCATCGCTGAAGGTTTTCAACTCCGTCCGCACCTGCGATAACAATGCCGACAGAGGGTTCGCGTTTTCTCGGGTAACGCATACGAAGTGTACCCAAAACGCTGCCCTCAAAGCAGTAGCCGTTTGTGCGGTTTTTCTTTCCCGAACCGTCGCCGGGATAAAGGGAATTGAATTCACGCTTCAGTATATCGGTGCAGGGAATTTCGCTGCCGTCGCAGTCGCGGATAACAGTCAGCCCGATCCTTGCAATGTGAATGACCTGCTTGGCAGCCGAAGCACAGTCAATGCAGTATGCCCAAAGCTCGGCCGGTGTGCTGCCGCGAAACCCGCCGACAGCCGTATGTACACGTTTGGAAACAAGCATGGGCCGCCCGATGCTGTTGAAGGAACGCAATGTGTCGCGCCCGTAGTCGGGCTTAAAAATCGGGTTTTGCCGAATGCCGTCAATCACGGAGTCCTCATCGGCAAAAACAACCTCCGCTTCGGGATTTGCATGAGTTTGCAGAACAAGCATGTGAAGCGCGTCCGGTGCTGGCAAATCTCCGGGCAGCAGCTGCAAAAGTATGCACCGTTAAGCATCTTCTCGGCGGCTTTCAGCTGTTCGTGCGCTGTGCCGTTAAAAAGCACAAGCCTGAATTTCGGAATGCCTTCATAATCCGTAAGCCCTGCCTGCGCAAGCTCCGAAACCACGCAAACTTCAAAATTTGCATAGGTTTGTTTGCCGAGTGCTTCGAGCGTTGAGCGAACGGCCGCACGGCTTGCTCCGGCACAGGCAATTGCAACGGAAACGAGCGGTGCAGGGTTCAGCGGTTTTTCACGCTGCAAGTCCAACTCCGCTTGTGCAGGCAGGTTTTCACGCAGATAGTCGGCATAGTCGGAAAATTTGTGCTGATTACAGACCCGCTTCGGAAGTGCGTTGAATGCCCCTGCAACAATATCTGCCGCAGCAGTGATTATGCCTGAAGTGTTTGTTTCTGTCATTTCGGATTCCTCCTGCATCATGCGGTATTTCTGTACCTTGTTTTTTACCGCGTTTGAGCGGTTCGGCGGCTGTTCCGCCGCCTGCTGCATGATAGTATCTGCGGATTCTGCAATTTTGATTCCGAAACGGACTCAAGGAGGACTGCGGTTTATACCTGCGGAAAACAGCTTTTTCTGTCGCTTTCTCAGAACTGTCTAATACTTGCCTTTTGCAGGAACATGTCTTGCGGCAAACAGCTTTTAACCGATAAACGGTGCATTCCACAGTTTCGCGATGTTGCAAAATCCGCTATATTGGTTTATAATTATTTTGTGTTCGCTGATTAATTCGGGAGGTGTCGGCAATGGAACAAGGAACAGGCGCATTGACTCTTCGGCTCAACAAAGCCGGGTACGATGTCACCGGTTCGGATATTTCAAGGGACATGCTCGAAGTTGCCGCTGAAAAATCCCGCCGGTGCGGGCAAAAAACAAAATTTATATGCATGGATATGCGCCGCATTGAATTGCATCGTCCCGTTGACTGCATCATTGCGGCATGTGACTGCGTGAATTACCTTACAAGCCGCGAGGATGTTGAAAAATTCCTTCTGACGGCATTCAACGGGCTTAGGCCGGGCGGCATTTTGCTGTTTGATGTTTCGTCAAGATATAAACTGCAGCATATTCTCGGGCAAAACGGCTATTGCGACAGCAGAACGGATGTTGCATACTTCTGGCAAAACTGCTATGATGCGGAGAGCAAGCTTGTGGAAATGGAGCTGGAGTTTTTTGCGAAGTCGGCAAACGACGCGCACGGCGAACCGCTTTATTCCCGATTTTCCGAAAAGCATATTCAACGTGCTCATTCCGAAAGGGAGCTTGTTTCGTGGCTTAAAAATATCGGCTTTGAAAATATCGGGGTTTTTTCGGCATTCACAACGGAACCGCCGCGTGATGAAAGCGAACGGCTGCAATTCACGGCAAGAAAGCCCGACAGAGTCGGCAAATAACCTTTGCGGCCTGCTCAAATGACCTTTAGCGAAAGGAAAACATTATGAATAACGAAATTGAAAATAAGATGACCGAAAGCAATGCAACTGTCGACCGCATTGAAAACACATGCGCTGAACGCGACAATATCATTCGCGGTCTGCTTTTTAACCGCACAGTGAACGTGATCGCCGTTTCGGGACGCGAAATAGTTGAAACCGCAAGAGAAATTCACGGCACAAGCCGCGTTTGCACCGCCGCTCTCGGAAGAATGCTGCTCGCCGTTTCCATGATGAGTGCACAGCTGAAAAGCGAAACGGACAGCATAACGGCGACAATTGCGGGCGGAGGGCCTGCGGGCAACATAACGGTTGTCGGGCATATGGGCGGAATCGTTAAGGGGTGCATCACCAATCCGGAGGTTGAACTGCCGCTTAACGAGTTCGGAAAGCTGGATGTTTCGGGTGCTGTCGGCGGCAGCGGTGAGCTGCGCGTTATTCGCGATTTGTCGCTGCGGGAGCCGTATGTCGGCAGGTGCGAGCTTATTGACGGCGAAATTGCAGATGATTTCGCAAATTATTTTTACACAAGCGAACAGCAGCCGTCGCTGGTTTATCTCGGCGTAAGGGTTGAGCCGCAGCAGGGGACCGTGCGCTCCGCTGCCGGGCTGATTATTGCACCGCTGCCCGATTGTCCGGAGAGCGATATTATTCGGCTTGAACAGCTGACGGGCAAAATTGCAAAGCTGTCACAGCATATGGATGACGGAGAGACCCTCGAAAGCGCGCTTAACGCCCTTTTCGAAGGCATGGAGTTTGAAATTACCGACACTCTCTGCCCTGCATACCGCTGCGATTGCAGCAGGGAAAGGCTTGAGCGCGTCATTATGTCGCTCGGCGAAAACGAACTGAAAGATATTATTGAAAACGACGGCAAAGCGGAGCTTGTGTGTTCTTTCTGCCAAACGAAATACGTTTTTAACGAGGACGAACTCCGCGCTCTGCTTGAAGAGGCACAGGCGGGCGGAAACGATTCGGATGAGATTTCCGCAGATCTTGCCGAAGCGATAAACGACTGCGGAAATGAGTGATCTCAAAAACGGAACACAACCGAAATCAACAAAAATCGGAAACTCGCCGAACGGCTTGACTTTAATGAAACGGCTTCAACTCGGCGTCTGCTTAAAACCGGGTGGAGGATATGCAGCATGAGAAGCACAAAAAAGAAACCTGACAACGTTATTGATATCAGCGGCAATGTTGAGCTTGTTATGAAGCTTGCGGCGGACAAACTCGATGCGGGCGATCATATCGGCGCTCTTTCGCTGATGCGGCGTGCGGAAACAATTGAACCCGAAAACGAGGAAGTTATGCTTGCAATCGCGGGAACATACAACGAGATGAACAGGTTCACCGAGTCGCTTGCTTATTCCTCGTGCGTCCTGAATTCCGGTCATGAATATGTTCGGGATGCTTTCATGATCGCGGGCTACAGCTACCTTGGTCTCGGTGAATATGTTGCGGCGCGCAAAGCGTACAGGCAGTTCCTGATAAACGTTCCGGACAGCTACACTGATGAGGACTTGATTGCTGTTTACGAGGCTCTTGATATATGTGAGGCGAATTGTGCTTTGAACGAGTCAAGGGAATCCGTTCCTGCCGTTCGCGACAGCAGTGAGGTTGAGCTTGAAGAAACACTGAAACGCATTGAAGCAGAGGAGGATTGCGTGAACGGCGATATGGCATACGGACTTCTCAGCGATGCAATTGAAAAATTCCCGGATTCCTATGAACTGTTCGAAAAGTATCTTTTGAGCTGCTATGCTGTGATGCATTTTAAAAAAGGTATCAAAAAATACGAGGCCGCTCCCGAAAAATGGAAATCGAGATTAACGATTCGGTGCTATGCCGCGCTTTTGTACAGCGGAGCTCACAGGCCGCGCAAAGCAGCCGAGTGTGCAGACAACATCCTTAAAATGAAAGGGTTGGATGAAGAAGAGCTGATGCGGGCATCCGCCGTGATGCTGGAGATTCAAAATGCTTCCGCCGCGATGACTCTCGTTAAAAAGGGTCTATTCGGAGCACCCGTACGATCAATTGGTAATCCATAACTATGCTCTGTCAGCCTACCTCAGCGGGGATTATGCTCTTGCCAGAACTCTCTTTGAAAAACAGCTTCGAATAGATCCGAGTGACAGTGTTGCTGCTTATTATCGCAAACTGTGCATAAAAACGCAGGAGGACGGCATTCTGAGAAACGTCAGCATACCCTATGATGTTCCGAGCGGCGAACTGTTCCGCTGCATGACCGTGCTTTCGAACGAACTCGGAAATGAAGATGCAGGCAGGATGTTGACCGAAAGCGAACCGGAGCTTACACAAGAGGAGATTGAAGAGTGCGTACGGTATTGCGCAGAAAAAACTCCTCCGCCCTTCCGTATCGGCGGATTGATGCTTTTGTACGAGCGTGACCGTCGGTCGGCGATGCATGAGCTTTACAAGATTCTTTTGGATCCGAGTTGTGACGACAGCGTTCGCAGGTTTGCAATCATGACTTTCCGCGATAAAGAGAATATGACAAGGTTCACGATTTTTGATAAGGGAAAACTCTTAACGGGTGAACTGTTCTCAACCGAAAATCAACCCGACAAAACGGATGACGAAGAAAAAGAGGATGATTGTCCGCATTTGCAGGCACCGTTCGGGCGGCTGAATGCACTCTTGCAGCAAAAGCTCTGCAATTGCAGCAAAAAATCAGGCAGGAAGCCGAAAATATTGTTGAAGCGGCTGCGGAACTGTACAATGACTTGGGGTTGGCATTATCCAATTCGCAGGTTCCTGCATATGCAGCGGCGATTGATTATACATGCCGCTTTATGAACAGCAAAAGAGCAGTTAATGCAAAAAAACTTATAAAGGATTACGATATAACTCTGCGCAGGTTGGAAAATGCGGCGGAGAAGCTTCAAAGCGATCTTTGCGTATACGGAATGTTCGAGCCGGAAGAAATGTGCAAACTTGAAGACAGCTTTGAAGAAACATTCAAAAAGCTTCATGCAGAGGAAAAGGCAGCAGCCGAACGTAAAAAGGCCGGAAAAACCAAGCCGTCTTCCGGCAAAGCTGCCGACGCCGGCTCAAACAAGGCGGATCTCGCTTCAAAAAACGGACAAATTCGGGAAGAAAGTCTGATAAAGAAGCAAAAGATGATTCTGTGAACAAATCCGAAAGCGGGTCCGAAAACAACAGCGGCGCACCGGATGCGGAATGACAGTGCGCCGGCGGTTTACGGCAGCAACATAAACGGAGATACATGTATGACTGATACTTATTTTGCAACGTGCAAAATCGGGCTTGAGTCCGTCGTTGCGGGCGAATTGCGCGATCTTGAATTGAGGTGCTTCGCGTCAGCGATGCAAGAGTTGATTTTGCGGGAGACCATTTTGCAATGGCGCGTGCCTGTCTTTGGCTCAGAACTGCGGAACGCGTGCTGATGAAGCTTGCTTCGTTCCGCGCCGTAACTTTTGATGAACTGTACGAGGGCGTGCGCCGCATTCGCTGGAAGGATTACCTGCTGCGCACAAGTTTTATCCATGTGAACGGCAAATCAGCAAAAAGCAGACTTTTTTCGGTTTCCGACTGTCAAAGCATTGCGAAAAAAGCGATTGTGGATTCGCTTTCGCGTGAATACGGACTTAAAATTCTGCCGGAAAACGGCAGACGCATAATAATCGAAATCGGGATTCTGCGCGATGAAGTCACCGTTGCTCTTGATTGCTGCGGCGCGGGACTGTCCCGAAGGGGATACAGAACATACAATGTGCCTGCACCGATATCGGAAACGCTCGGTGCCGCAATAGTGATGCTTTCGGGTTACAGGCAAACACGTCCGCTCATAGACCCGATGTGCGGTTCGGGCACAATGCCGATTGAAGCCGCAATGATCGCAAACAATATCGCGCCGGGAATTAATCGGGAGTTTGCGGCTGAGGACTGGCATTTTTGCAGAACAACGCATTCGCTGCGGCGCGGGAGCAGGCGAGGGACAGTGTTCGCCGTGACACAGTGGATATATCCGGAAGGGATATAGACCCGCATTCGATTGAGCTCTGCAAAAAACATGCAAAAAAAGCGGGGGTCATGCTCGATTGGCGCGTTGAACCCGTTCAAAAGCTCCGTGAAACGCGTACGGGCGGCGTGATCGTCTGCAACCCGCCGTACGGTGAGCGATTGCTTGAAAAACAGAGTGCGGAAGAGCTGTATCGTCAAATGCACGGCATTTTTTCGCGGCTTGACGGCTGGAGCGTGAACATCATTGCATCACATCCGGATTTTGAACGCATATACGGCGCAAGAGCGGATAAAAGGCGCAAGCTTTCAAACGGAGGCATGACCTGCACGCTTTATCGCTATCGCCCGCATTATCTTTCCCCGAAACCGGAAAGGCCGAAGACGGACGAACCGCCAATCGACGAATGACCGGCGGCTTCGCACGGATCAATCATCCCGCACCGGGTTTTAATACATCGAATTTCAATGCGCATTCGGAATAATTGAATCAACAGCATCAAAAAGGGAACCGTGCCGATTTGTTTCGACGGTTCCCTTTAATTTGCGTTCCGTGCGTGTAATGCATCAATCGAAATACATTGAATACACGGGGCTGTTCGAATTTCGACGCAGTAATCAGCTCAATTCAAACATGCCTGTGTACAGCTCGTAATATCGGCCCTTGCGGCGGAGCAGCTCGTCATGGTCGCCGCGCTCAATGATACGGCCTTTTTCAAGCACCATAATGGCATTTGAATTGCGAACGGTGGAGAGTCGGTGTGCAATAACAAACACCGTTCTTCCTTCCATAAGGCTGTCCATGCCGCGTTCGATGAGCAGTTCGGTTCTTGTGTCGATCGAGCTTGTCGCCTCATCAAGAATGAGCACCTCGGGATTGGTAACGGCGGCTCGTGCAATTGCGATAAGCTGACGCTGACCTTGTGACAGGTTTGCGCCGTCCGAAGTGAGCATCGTATCATAGCCGTTCGGCAGGTGAGAGATGAAGTAATGCGCATTTGCGATCTTTGCCGCCTGAATACATTCTTCATCCGTTGCATCCAGCTTGCCGTAACGAATGTTTTCCATAACCGTGCCGGTGAACAGGTGCGTATCCTGCAAAACCATGCCGAGTGTTCCGCGAAGGTCGCGTTTTTTGATGCGGCGAACATCGATTCCGTCATAGGTGATTTCACCCTCGTTAACATCATAGAACCTGTTGATAAGGTTGGTTATCGTCGTTTTGCCGGCACCGGTGGAGCCGACAAACGCGATCTTCTGTCCGCGCTTTGCATAGAGGGAAACATCGTTCAAAACGTTCACCTTGCCGTCATAGCTGAAGGTAACATCGTGCAGCTCAACCATGCCCGCAAGCGGAATTTCAGTCACGGAATCGTTTGCTCCCGACTCGGTTCCGTTGGGAACGCGCCAGACTTTTTCGCCGTGGGCGTTCAAGCCGAGGGTAACATCGCCGTCATCGATTTCGGGCGGAACATCCATAAGCTTAAACACGCGCTCCGCGCCCGCAAGCGCAAGCAGAACGAAATTGAACTGCTGCGAAATCTGCGATATGCGCTCTGCAAACTGCCGTATGTACTGCAAAAAAGCAATAAGCACGCTGCCGGAAGTCACAAGACCGAGAACACCGAGGGTGGTCGTTATCGAATAGAAAATATGAGACAGGTTGTTCATTATCGGCCCCATGATATTGGCATAGGTATTTGCCTTTGTTGCTGCCGAACAGAATTCAATATTCAGCACATCAAATGCCTTCATGGATTCTTCCTCATGGTTAAAGGCCTTAACAACCTTTTGACCCGCCATCATTTCTTCAATGTATCCGTTCACGGATGCAACGGCTTTTTGCTGACGGGCAAAATTCTTTCCGCTCTTTTTGCCGATGAATTTGACTGTAAAAACACAACAAACCCCATAACAACAACGATTGCAAACAGCGAAACGGAAAGAATGAGCATCATTGCAACGATGCCGACGAGGGATATGCAGGAGATTATCAGCTGCGTGATGCTCTGGTGCAGAAGCTCGCGGATCGCGTCAATATCGTTGGTATAGTAACTCATAAGCTCGCCGTGCGTATGCGTGTCAAAATAGCTTATGGGAAGGCTTTGCATCTTATCAAACATATCCTTGCGCAGGTCACAAAGCACCGCTGCGGAGCATTTGAGCATCAGATAGTTTAAACAATAGTTGGTGAGAACACTGAGCACATACAGCCCCGCCATGCCGATAAGCAGAGCAAGGTATTTTGCCTGTGCCGCATCGGGCGTGATGCCTGCCTCTTCCAACACGGCAACAAGGGGTTTCATCATGTAGCTTGCGGCAATTGTTGCAAGGGAATAGACTGCGATCATAATAACCGCAACAGTGAACATCCAGCGGCATTTGCCGTAGTACTTTAGCAGCCTGCTCATTGTTTTGAGCGGATTTGCGGGGCGGCCGCTGCCTGCAAAACGTGCAGCGGGGTTGTTTCTTCCTCCGGGCATTTTAGGCATTAGTGACCGCCTCCTTTCCTTTTATGTCAGAGCTGCTGTTTACGCCGGAGACCATTCCGCCTTCCTGCGGAAGCTCCTTGTTTTGAGACAGGTAAACTTCGCGGTAGATTTCGCTGCGCTGCATAAGCTCATCGTGAGTGCCGACATCGGAAATGCGTCCCTTATCCATAACGATTATCCTGTCGGAATACATTATGGAGGCTATGCGCTGGGCAATGATGAGCTTTGTTGTTCCGGGCAGACTTTCGCGGAATGCGGCGCGGATGCTTTCATCGGTGCGTGAATCGACTGCGCTTGTGGAGTCGTCAAGGATCAGGATCTTCGGATTTTTGAGCAGCGCGCGGGCAATGCAAAGCCTTTGCTTCTGTCCGCCGGAAACATTCACACCGCCCTGCCCGAGATCCGTGTCGTACCCGTCGGGGAAGCTCATAACGAAATCGTGCGCACATGCAAGGCGACAGGCATGCTCAATCTGCTCGTCCGTTGCGTCCTTGTTTCCCCAACGGAGATTGTCGCGAATCGTGCCGGAAAAAGCATGTTCTTTTGAAGCACCATTGATACGCTTTCGCGCAGTTCATACAGTGAATAATCCTTAACATTCCTTCCGCCGACAAGCACTTCGCCCGAAAGTGCATCGTAAAAACGCGGAATGAGCTGCATCAGGGTCGATTTTCCGTCACCGGTGCCGCCCACAACGCCGATGGTCTCACCGGCGCGAATGTTCAGGTTGATATCAGAAAGCGTGAGGTTGTCGTTTTTTCCGGAATAGCTGAAATTAACATGGCGGAATTCAATCTCACCGTTTTCGACTTTGAACGTGCTGCCGTTATCCGTAATGTCGGGAACTTCGTCAAGCACCTCGTTGATGCGCGTCACGGATTCGCGCGTCATGGTGAGCATCATGATGATCATTGCAACCATTGAAACGGAACCTACAACCTGATTGGTGTAGGTCAACATGCTGACAAGCTCGCCCTTCGTAAGCGTTCCCGCAAACACCTGATTGCCGCCCATCAGCATCAGAATGACGGCGCAGGTCCACATAATACCCATTTGAATCGCAGGCAGGAGGGAGAAAAGCTTCTGTGCGTAAATTTGAGCCTTTTTAAGGTCATCGGCGGAAGCGGCAAATTTTTTTTTCATAATCCTCGCGTGCAAAAGATTTCACAACGCGTGCGGCGACAAGATTTTCCTGAACGGAAGCGTTCATCTTATCATATTTTTTTAACATGATGCGGAAACGCGGCTTGCCTATCATTCCCATTGAAATGAGTGTGCAGAACATAATGGGCAGCGCAACAAGGAAAATGACCGAAAGCTCCGCATTTACGCGCAGAGCCATAACGGCCGCAAGCACCATCATGACCGGAGCGCGCACAAATATGCGTATCATCTGCTGATAAAGATTCTGAACGTTGTTGATATCCGCCGTTGTACGCATAACGAGGGAGGGTGTTGAGAATCTGTCCGTGTTTTTGAAAGAGAAAGACAGAATCTTTTCAAAAACTTTTCGGCGCAGGTTCTTTGCAAAACCCATGCTTGCAACCGCAGCCGTACGTGCGGCAAGCATACCGAATGCAAGCGACAGCATTGCCGCAAGCACCATTATGCCGCCGAGAATAATTACGAATCGGGTTTTGTCGGCGATAAGCTCTGCCGAAAAATACTTCCGAAGGGTGAAATCAGGCGAGCCGTAAAGCCCGCCGTCAACTATTGCCGCCATAAGGAGTGGGATAAAACTTCCATCGTAACTTCAAGAACGATGAATATCGGTGTCAGAAACGAGGGAAGCCGATATCCCTTTGCGCAGGGCAGCAGGCTGCGAAAACCGCTGTTCTTTGCGCTTTTTCAGTGCTTGTTTTTTTGTTTTCCTAATACGCTGTTAAGTGCCGAATTGCCGGTGGGCAAACAATACCTCCAAACTTCCTTTAGTGATTGTATTTTAACATCATAAATAATATATTGCAAAGCTTTTTTATTTAAATACCGTTCACAAAACAAAAATACTGTCCCGCGGCATTGGTGTCCCGTCGGCGGGGAAATGCTTTTAAACCAAACCGACGGCATCCATAAGCAGCATCAGAAGAGGGACAAAGATGAAACAGCCGAGAGTCGTAAGGCTCATTCCGGCAGCAACGAATGATTCATCTGCATCGTTTGCCGCCGCAACAACAACGGCCTGCGTCATAACGGGCATGGCGGATTCGATAACAAGAACCCCGCTCGGCATCCCGCTCAGACCGAAAAGTTTGCAGAGCACAAGCATGATGAGCGGCGCGGCGATAAAGCGCATTCCCATGACAGCAAGCATGCAGCGGTCGGGCTTAAGGCTTTTAAACCCGTATTCATACAGTGCATATCCGATATAAAACAGCGCGAGCGGCGTTACAATATTGCCCATATAGCCGGAGAGCTTAACAACGGGCGGCGGCATTTTGACGCCGAGTGCCGCAAGCGGAAGACAAACAGCAAGCGCAACCAGGGGTGGGGAAACGATTTTTTAAGATTGTGCAGAATTCCGCCGCGCTTTTCACCTTCACCGGAGCGAGAGATGAGATAATTCCCGATCGTCCAAAAAAGGGTTGTGTTGACAATGTAGAAGCACATCACGTACGGCACGGCTTCATCGCCGAAAAGCCCGGTGTTCATCGGCAGTCCGACAAAAACGGAATTCGAAAAAGCACACATCGCAATAAAACCGCCGCGCCGTTTTGCCTCGGGTTTCAGCAGCTTTGCAAAAATAAAGCCGAGCAGAAGAGTTATAATCATGCTCAGCGCAGGCAAAAGGAACAGCAGTGCGGGATTTTGCAGCGCGTCAAGGTCGATTTTTCCGAACACGGTGTTCACAACAAGGGAAGGCATACCCGCCGAAATAATAAGTTTGGTCATAAGCTTTTTGTGTTCGCGGCGCAGATAGCCGAGTTTGCCGAAAAGCCAGCCCACGGCGACCATGAACATCACGATAAGCACGGCCGTAAGCGAATGGAATGTTGTTTCAAGCATTGTTTGTTACCTTGCCTTTGACAGAGTATTTGACAGAAAGTGTTTTTAATTAATGCGAAGAAAACCTGCAAACGGAGCATTCCGTGAAGCAGCGCCTCACAAAACGCTCCGTAAATCGGGTTCAATATGAATCGGTCTTCGGTTCAGCCGTTTGCAGGCTCCGAAACTCGAGCATTTAACTCAAAACGCAGGTTTTACTTGCAGATCTTCCTGCACTCGAGGTAATACCTCTTTTCATGTGCTTCGCCCATTGAGAAAGTCTTGCGGGGCAGTGCGCCGTCAAAAACAACAGTGCGGAAGAATGCGCTCTTTTCCATGGGGGGAAGCAGGAAGCCGATGTTGCCGTGCTTGCTGCCGAGGTCGTTCACAACGTCTGCGCCATGGATATAGTCGATAGTCGCGCCTTCGGTTGCTTTAAGAACAACGTCAAGAGCGTTTTGAAGCGTGCCGACTTCAAGCTGTGCATTGGGTTTTGCAACAACAATAAGTCCTTTGCCGTTTTCGGTAATGACGGGAATAACGTGCGCGCCCTCGGGAGCGGCCTTCTCCGCCTTTTCCATGCAGCATTCGCAGTCATAGAAGTTGATTTCGCATTCGCCGTTGTTCTGCTCCGCAAGCTTCGCCTTCAGTGCTTCAAGGAATGCGGGAACATGAACGTTGAAAACGACCCTGTGGATGGGTTCGAAAACGATGCCGTCATCGTGAACGTTTTCAAGTTCAACAAGTGCAAAGCGTGCGGGGTGATCCGCCTGCTCTTCGGGGGTGAGGGTGGCCTTGACTTTTTCCCAATTTGCTTTTGCGGTTGCAAAGCTGTGGTTGCCGTCGCCCATTGCAAACAGCAGGGGAGGCATTTCGGTGCCGTACTTGTTGGGATCAACAAGTGCGTTCAGAGCGGAGATAACGTCCTCGATCATGCCTTCATTGTTGACGAACCAGCCCTCAATGTGTCCGCCGTTCTGCATAAGGTCGAAATCGTAGAGCTTTTCAGTGTTCTGAAGCTTTTCCGCAAGGGGTTCGATAACGGTTTTCTTTTCATCGTCGATAAGAACAAGAATATGGGGCAGCTCAAGCAGTGCGCCGTCGCGAATCTTCAGGCGGGGCGGGATGCGCTCAACGATCGTGCCCTCGGTTGCACGGATAAGGGTCGTTGAACCCTTGGAGTAGTCATAGCACTCGAGATCCAGTGCAACAACAAGTCCGTTGCGGGTGTTGCCGCCGACGCTGCGGCGCGTGAAAACGAAACCTTCGCCAAGATTTTGAAGGATGCCGTTGTCGATATAGTCGTGCATTGCCTTGCGGATCGCGGCAATTTTTTCGGTTTCGCCGGGCTTTTCAAGATAAATCTCCGGAAGCATAAGGCGCAGGGTGGACGGAGCATCGCCGACGATCTCTTCGCACTTGTTCCAATAGTCGGGCTGGGAAGTGTACTGGTCGCACGCAACGCATGCCCATTTGGTAAGGTCAACATTCTTTGCGGGCATCAGGATTTCGGGAACCATGATACCGATATTGTTCTTGAATTTCGGGTTCATTGAAGTAATTCCTCCGTGATTTAATGAATGCTTTGCGCATTCCGTCGTTCATGCCAATTTTACAACACTTTTCCTTTTTTGGCAACGGTTTAAACGCTTTTTTTCAAATATATGCCGCACGGCAAAACCCCCCGCCGGGTATGACATTACCCGGGCAGGGGTTTTATTCGGAAAAAGAAATGAGGCTCGTTATCGGTTACGGTTAATTCCCTTTTCCGTCATTCAAACCTTATGCTCTCTGCAACGCGCTTGGAAAGGCTTGCAGAGTCCTCGTAAGTATTGGAAAGCTCAACGGCAACGGACACGGGATTGCCCGTTACACAGCATGAAACTGCGGTCGGGCAATAGAAAGGGTGAAAACCCCAGCCGTCTATCCATGCAGCGGATGAAATTCCGTGATACGAAACGGAATACACACTCTCGCAGTTTGAAGAATCACCGTCCACAAAATGATAATTATCCCAGTCGAAGTATTTGACGTGTCCCAAAGCAAAGGGAGCGAAAGCCTCACGGTATCCATACTCCGCATACCCCTCGGCACCGTATGAATGAAATCCGACTGCACCGGCAAGATTTCCGTTTTCATCATAGAGCAGCTTGCGCCCGTGTAAATTGAAACCGAAATCGGAATAAGACGAATCGGTGTACACACCTTCGTCACTTCTGACAGTCCAGCCTTCCGGCAGGTCGAACGTAACGCTGAAAGCGCGGGTTGAGTCCGTTGCCGGAAAATCAACCTTGACCTTTTGGCAGGGTTTCGTGTATTCGCCGACAACGGGCACGGGTGTTGCGGGCGGATCCGTCGGGTCGATGAACGGAGTGGCCGTTTCTGCCGGAGCGGGTGTTGCCGTTGCGGAGATTGTCGGAACTTCCGTTTGCGGAACAAGGGTCGAATTCGAACCTGTCTGCTTTGCGGGCTTGCCGCTGCAAGCCGAAAGAGTGAGGGCAGAACCGAGCGCGAACGCAGCGGCGAATGCTGCGGCAAGTGTGCGCTTTGCATGGGTGCGGAGAGCATGAATGATATGTTTTTTCATTTTAAAACCTTTCTGTCAAAATTAATTGACTTTTCTTAAGGAGTTGGGAACGAGCCTCGTTTCCTGCTCCGATAACTATTATAGCGAGGTGTTTCGAAAAACACAATGGTTTTGCACCCCCGAAAATGCAAATGTCGAAATATTTACAAATATCGTTAACAGATTGGCCATATTTTCTTAATAGTTCGGCCGCAATTCGGTATATATGGTTTTGATAAAAGCAAGCGCTTGCAAAAAACGCTGAAGGCATTTATAAAAAGATTAGCTGAATGCTGATGACGATTGTCCACAGAAAAGAACGTCAAATTTGTACCCTTATTTGCAATGAAGGAATCAACAGGGCGCTTATGATTTCTTTTCTTAATGGGGTTGTGAATCTGCTGCAAATGTGATAGAATAGTCATATATCATCACACAGGCAATGGAGGCAATGCAGAATGAACGAAAAAGAACAAGATCGTTGCCGATTCGGGCAACACGATTACATTCAGCCGTGTGGGCGAAAAGGAAACTCCGCATGAAGTATTGATGAAAGTTTATTATTCAATGCGCGAGAAGGGCTATGACCCGGTGAGCCAAATTGTCGGCTACCTCATTTCCGGCGACCCGACATATATCACGAGCTATAACAATGCGCGGTATCTCATCCGCATGTTTGAGCGCGACGAGCTGATTGAAGAGCTTGTGCGCACCTATGTTGAACAATACAACGGGGACGACACGCTGTGATCTATCATGAACTCGGCAGAACAGGAATCAATGTTTCAAAACTTTGTTTCGGTTCGCTCACAATGGGGCCGTTTCAGCGGAATTTAACGCCGGCACAGGGAGCGGCGCTTTTTGAATGCGCCTTTTCACACGGCGTTAATTTTGTTGACACGGCGGAGATTTACGGCACGTATCCGCACCTGCGTGAGGCAGTGCGGCTGAAGCCGGATCTTGTTGTTTGCTCAAAAAGCTATGCCTACGACAGAGCGGGCGCGGAGGCAAGCCTCCGAAAGGCACTTGAGGGAATCGGCAGGGATTATATCGATGTTTTTCTGATGCACGAACAGGAGAGCATACATACAATACGCGGGCACAGAGAAGCATTGGAATACTATATTGAAATGCGCAACAAGGGCTACATTCGCGCTGTCGGATTGTCCACACATTATATTGCGTGTATGGACGGCGCATTGAGGCATCCGGAGCTTCAGGTTTTGTTTCCGCTTATAAACAAACGCGGTTTTGGCATTGCAGACGGCACGGCCGATGAAATGCTCGCAAAAATTCGCGCCGCACATGCACAGGGACAGGGCATCATTGCAATGAAACCTCTCGGCGGCGGACATCTTATTGCCGAACGTGAGGCGGCATTGGATTATATTCTTAACCTTGACGACTGCATTGACACAATTGCGATCGGAATGCAGAGCGTGAATGAAGTTGAATATAACTGCCGTCGGTTCAGCGGCGAAAAACCGGATGAAAAACTCTCGGCCGAGCTTGCAAAGGTGCGCCGCACGCTGCTGATTCAGGAATGGTGCGAAGGCTGCGGAACGTGTGTTGCTGCATGTCATAACCATGCTTTGAGAATTGAAAACGGCCGCGCTGTTGTCGATCAATCAAAATGTGCACTCTGCGGTTATTGCGCAAGAGCCTGTCCGCAGTTCACCATTAAGGTTATTTAAGTCCCTCTGGGCAAAACGAAAACAAACAAAAAACAGCCGCCCGGTGCAATGACGGGTGGCTGTGTTAATATTAGTAGAAAGGAAAGAACAGTGTCGATTATTTCATGCCGTAACGCTTCTTGAACTTATCAACACGTCCGCCGCTGTCAACGAGTTTCTGGCGGCCGGTGTAGAAGGGGTGGCACTTGGAGCAGATTTCAACCTTGAGCTCGCCCTTTACGGAACCGCTCTTGAAGGTTTCACCGCATGCGCAACGGACGATGCTTTCGCCGTAGGAAGGATGGATGTCCTTTTTCATAATTTTCTCCTGAAATATCTGTGGAAATGATTTCCACAACAAACTCTCGGCGATGTAACAGCATCCCCGATGCTGAATCATTATACACCCGAATATGCACTGTTTGCAAGCTTTTTTTTGCAGATAATGCAAAATATATTTAAGCGAGGCCGCACGGTTCGTATACGTCGGAGAATGTTCATTGAATGTTCATTCGTGCCCGAACAGCTGCGGGTGTTTCTTCAATGCGGCAAGCAGCAGCAGCCCGAGTCCGCCGCAGCACACAATTTCACCGATGAAAACGGAGAACGCGAACAGCGGAATCGACTCCGGCATTTCAGATATTTTTGCGATAACAAACGGCATGATGATCGTGTTTGCTGCAATCGGCGGCAGCGGAGCAAGCCATGCACCAAGGGGCATGCCGCCCGGCAGAGTACGGGAGGTGTTTTCCCCGAGTTTCCGAAGAGCAAAAGTTCCGATTGCGCCGATAAGCGTTGCAAGGCTGCCGAAAACAAGATCATACGGCAATGCGCCTGTTATCAAATTGGACAGCAGGCAGCCGATAAACAGCCCGGGAATCGCGGCCGGGGTAAAATACGGCAGAATTGTCAATGCTTCGGATACACGAAACTGAAATACGCCGCCCACGGGAGGAATGAAGCTCGATGCAAGAGACAATACCGTGTACAGCGCAGCAATTGCGGCAGCCGTCGTAAGCTGCCGGGCAGATATTTTTTTCATTTTTTCTCCTTAGTTTTGTTTTTTGGCATATGCCTCTGTGAGGATGGTTTCGAACTCACAATGCAATTATACCACCGAAAGAATATGTTTGCAAGGGCAGCAACCGACATATTCCATACAATAAAAAAGAGACCGCTTGGCGGCGCTCACTTAACGACAGTTCAAATCAACTGGTTTTAGTGACGTCTTCAAGCGGTGCCAACAGAAAGACCACACAAAAGGCTTCATCTGAAGCGCCCCCTGTCAAGTAGACAGTGAAAAAACAAAATAGTTTTGCGAGGAAATTCCACCCTGCTGCGCAGCAGGGTGGAATTTTTCACGCAGCGGCGCGATGGAACTCCATCGGCGTCATGCATTTGAGCCTCTGCTGGTAGCGTTTGTTATTGTAGAAATAGAGATAATGCTCGATTTCTGAAATCAGATCGTCACGCGAAGTGAACTTTCTCAAGTAGTACATCTCGGATTTGAGGATCCCCCAGAAGCCTTCCATTGGCCCGTTGTCAATACATCTGCCGACGCGGGACATGCTTTGCCGCATATTGGCTGCAACGAGCTTGACGTGAAAGATTTTGCTCGTGTATTGAAATCCTCTGTCACTGTGAAACAGCGGGTGAGCATTCGGATTTGCCCGTACCGCCTCGTCAAACGTTTCAAGCACAAGCGGATTGTTGTTGCTGTCTCCAATCTTGTATGAAACAATCCTTCTGTCGTACAAATCAAGGATAGCACTCAAATACACTTGCTTAACTTCAGCACCTGCATAGTATTTTAATTCCGTTACGTCTGTGAGCCATTTCTCATTGGGCTTGTCCGCATGAAAATCTCTGTTCAGAATGTTTTTAGCAGTAACTTCGGGTGTCGATTTGATGTAATTGTAGCGTTTCTTCCTGCACACGGATTTTAAGTGAAGTATCTGCATCAATCTCCGTATACGTTTCTTGTTGTAGTGAACATTATGCTCCCGGTTGACAGTAATCGTCATCTGCCGGTATCCGAGAATCCCGTTTTGTTCTTCGTACAATTCTTTTATCCATTCAACAATCTGTTCGTTCTCAAGTTGTCTGCTGCTTGGTTCTCTATGCAGCCATTTGTAATATGCACTTCTGTTGATGCTCAGTTTTTGGCACAATTTTTTTATTGGATATTTCGCGGATATATGTAGGTACTGTATCGCTTTGTAGTAATCCTCCTGCCTTACTCCGCTGATCAATCGCCTCCTCTCAACTCCCTCAATTTTTTTAGCAGTTTGTTCTCCATTTCGGCATCTTTGAGTTGCGCCTTCAATATCTTGTTTTCCATACGAAGGCACTCAGCCTCGCTCATTTCTTCCGCAGGCTTCGTTCTTCCTCTGCCGTCTTTCAAACCGTCTATCCCCTGCTCCTCATACTTCCTCACCCATGCGTATATTTGCTGGTATGAGATTCCGTATGTCTTGATCGTCAGCGGATAGTCCTTCCCGTGCTCAATGCAGAATGCTACTATCTCTGCACGTTCTTCTTGCGTTGTCTTCCTTCCTTTGGTCATATGGATCTCCGTTCCGACTCCTCGCCTTTCCTTGAATTCTTTATGACCATTATACCACTTTACCCACTCCTTGAGTTGCGTTGAACTTAATAATCCGTATCTTTTTCGTAATTTTTCATAACTGCCTTCTCCGTTTAGATATGCTTGCACCGCTTCTAACTTCAATTCTGCGCTGTATTTTTTGTTCTTTCTCCTTGACATAAATAACCCCCATAGTGTAGCCTTGAATTCTTTTGTTTTTTCAAGTGTCTACTCTATGGGGATTATATCAATCGCCCGCTGTGTGGTCTTTTTTGTTACCCGAGCAACTCGATTATTTCGAGCTCTTGCTTGAGTTCGGTAATTAAACTTGGGATCTCCTCGCAGTGCCGTGCAATTGCTTTAGCTTTGCCTGGCTTTGAAGTTACATGGTATTTCTCTGTGATTTGTTGCTCTAGAGAGCCGTATTCTGTCATAGATGCCCGAAAATACTTTTCAAAATCGACCCCGAAATACGCATACTTGCTCGTCTTAACATATTTTTCAGCAGCTGTTTCCCATATGTCTGTGTTTATTATTCCTTTGAATATTCTGGTGTTTTCAGTTGCTTTTCCATCTCCATCAAAGATAAAATAGCAATTGTAACCGTACGCGTTAAACAGCCGCCAGAATAATGGTATGGATTCTTTGCCTCGACAATTGACGATTTCAACACCGTGTTCGGATAAAGAGAAGCCTATTCATTTCAGATATACTGGTAAGGCAAAAAATTCCGTTGCGCCTTCGACAAGCACAATCGTTTCCGCAAACATTCCTTTTAATTGGTCTGCGAAAAGTCGTGTGTTATAGTAGTCAATGATGTTATCTGGCGAGATTTTATCAGCTGGGGCACCGGATTCCACACAAAATGTGCACAAATCCTCTTTGGTAAGCTGAATAGCTTTTGTAATACCACCCTCTTTATACACTCTCACAAGGCCATCAAGATATTCTGCATCAATAAAATCAGTAGAATGTGTAGAAACGACCACTTGTATTCCTGCGGAACACATTTCGACGATATATTCTTTGAGCCATTTTTGTGCGAGCGGGTGCAGATGAGCCTCCGGCTCTTCAATAATCAAAATAAAACTTTCTGAAGTAAATACCTCCATATACGCTTTAACAAACGCCATCAACAACACTTGCTGCTCACCTGTTCCAAATTCCTCAAAGCTACGGATATTGTCGCCTTCTTTGGCATAGATACGCAAGGATTTGGCATAGTTATTGGGGTCATACGCCGAAAAATCCACAGCCAAGGAGTGTACGAATCCTTTAACAGCACCTTGGAGTGCAGTTGAAAATTGTTCAAAGAAATTACCGAATTCCGCAGTTTCTTCAAAAGAATGTTTGATTTGCTCGAACGCGGCAGACAGTTCCTCCTTATGCGTAGCACTCAACGCTTTGTGTATCTGATGAGAAAACTTACTCAACAACGAATACTTGCTGCTATAGTTAAATGCACTCTGTATATTCCGTTCTGCATCAATAAGATATGACTGACACGCAGCCCTTTGCTCGTTTGTGACATACAGGCGATTTCCATGGCCATCGTGAATGAGGTTTTCTGTTAAATCCCCATTATACCCATAAGTCAAGACTATCGTTTGATAAGATACCCCTCGGCGATCGATATAATATGCTTCTGAAAACTGTGCGGCAATTGAAGCCGTCGGATGGGTAGCCTTATCCCTCATAAAATAGTCGCTTTCAAGCATTTCGATGTATGTAGGGTATTTTTCTCCCAGCAAACGATCTATAGCGGAAAGAATATTGGACTTTCCTGCATTATTGGGGCCAAACAACACTACCGGCTTATTCGCAGGAAATGAGATTACAACATCATCGATGGAACGATATTTCTGTATTCTGATATTTTCTACACGCATATGCTAATCCTTTCCCGAATCAACACATTTCGAACGCTAATATATTCCCAATTCTTGTTATCAACGGAACGACCAGTGCATTTCCCATGCAAAAATATCGCATTCGTTCAGGCATTCCTGTATTTGTCCAGTCATCCGGGAAACCATTTAATCGTTCGCATTCAATTGGAGTCAGCACTCGTAGGCGACCGGTCATCGGGTCCTGTACGACATGGGAAGTCCGGCCCACCTGGGATTCTGAGGTCAGCATCGTTCTTGAGGGCTTGCCCAACGGTTCCGGAAATTGAACGCTGCCCTCAGAAAAATAATATTGACTGCCATCTCGCCGCTGCCGTTTCTCACGCTTTGCCCCCTTGGAGTAGGTCCATAGGGGCATGTCTTCGGTGCGAAGGAAATAGTGCTCATCCACTGAATCTGTTTCTAATATGTCCTTTAGAGGCGTGGCCTCTACTCGCTGCGGAGTCACATCAACAGAGTATATCCGTCCGTTCATCATAACGCCAGCATTATAGAGATATACTCGCTGATCTCTTGAAACAGTCGAAATATCAGCATATTCTAATTCGTCGATCCAACTTTCAACATATGACCTGCTATGATTATGAACAGGAAACGCTTTTGCAAAAATACCTTTCTCCATAACATGCTTGTGCATAGACTTAAGACCCTGCACACATACCGCTTCTGCCAAATTGCGAAAAATCTCTGTCTGGTTATGATAGGCCATGATAAAGGTCCGCCGCCGTCGTTGAGCATATCCATAGTCAGCAGCATTGATGACTCTCCACTCAACGGCATAGCCTTTCTCATAGAGGCATCGTAATATGATAGAAAAATCACGACCGGACTGTTTGGCCGGAGAGCGAATCAATCTGTCCACATTTTCCAGCAACACATACTTTGGCCTTTTTTCTCTGAGGATATCATCTATTTGCCACCAAAGCGCACCCTTAGTTCCCTCAATTCCTGCGGAATTTTTCTTCATGATAGAATAGTCCTGACACGGGAATCCTCCAACAAGCAGATCATGGTCAGGTACATCGATTTTAGCTTTGGCGATATCTTGGCAAACATGGTACTTTCCACTTCCGAAATGCGTGGTGTAACACTCAAAAGCATATTGCTCTCGCATAGACGGTTCCCATTGGTTTGCCCATATAACTTTGAACCTATCAGACACAGCTTCCAAGCCTAAGCGGAAACCGCCTACGCCTGCAAAAAGCTCTACTGTTCTGATAGTCTCCATAAATGTAACTCCCATGTAAGGTGCTGACATCACTCTTCATAGTCTATGGTTTCTTGCGCATCTGCGCTATCTATCAGTTGCGCAAAGATGACTTCCTCAATCGTAGCAACACACGTCGATAAATCTTTGATGGTTTCTTTTTTCCCAAAAGTGAATGGGGACCCATCCAGCCTGCATCAACAGCTGGTTGTCCCGAAGGTCGCGAGCCATGTTTTCTTCGATTTTTTCGATCCAATATTCACGATTCCGCTTAAGCCGCTTCTTTCGGGTTTCCCAGTCTTTCCCGTGCCAAAACTCGCCATCTACAAAGACAGCGATATGGTATTTTAGAATCGCTATGTCTGGGGAACCAGGTAACCTCTTGTCGTTCTTTCGGTAACGATAGCCTTGACGCCAAAGTGCTTTTGCTAAAAGCATCTCTGCCTTGCTGCCCTTCAGTTTGACCTTGGACATACGCTTTCGGGTCTCAGGAGTGGAGTCGTACGATTTGGGGTGTTTCATGAATCACCCCTATGCTCTATGCACAACAATATGTTTGCTTGCCTTATCAACATGAAAGCTACCTGGTGCTTCTAAGCCAATGATAAGGATTGGAGTCGGTAACATATTCTGTAGCGGCAATAAATAGCGCAGGAATTTCTCATAGGAACCTACTGCACCATCAAAATTTCCTGCTTTCTTCATACCGTCTGTTGCACAGATGATAATACCCGCAGAAGTTTGAATATCTTTTGCAACATGGTTCAATTCGGAAGCAAGAACAGGCTTTATTAAGTTCCAGGCAATCGCTTCTCCATGGTTAAACGCTACTTCGACCGATATTTTCCCTTTCGCAAAATCTAAGCGCCAACGTTTTTTATCGCGAGCGTCGGCATATGTTGGATCACTGAAAATCGCACTTTCCGCTCGCCACCCAAGAGCGCCAAGCCGCCTGCGAATAAGCGTGTTTATAGGCTCTGACAAACTTTTGATGTTTTCTCTGTGATTGGCATCATATTCAGTAATAATATCTTCGTCACTGATTCCATCTAAAACGCCAATGATTTCATGATATAAGGGTACAAACTCCCGGTCTGTGGTGAATAGGTTCAGGGCGTGACGGTGTTCGTAGACTTGATATTGCATTATGTATCCCTCCCTCGATGCACTTGCTTTTCTATGTATGTGTTATTCAACCAGAAACACTGCTTGGTCATCATGCGGCCATCGGGTAATGGCAATTTATCCGAAGCGTCTTTTCCATGGGGTCTTACATGTGCAACGGGACTCTCTGTCTGCTTCGGCAGATCATTGCTTATCCCACGAGGTGTCTGGATCAGCTGGACTCCTCTACGAATCGTTTGAACAGTCCTCTCCCAAACACGATGCACCTCTTCAAGGTCATCATTTGGTATATTCCAGAACATAATGCGGTCAAATACATACGCTCCATCACCCTGTTCCTGGAAAATAACGAACATGAACTTTGTAGGCGCCAGATAGTTATAGAGTTCCGATTCTTCCCAAGTCTCTTCCTTGCTCAACGCAATAAAGTCAAATGTGGGAAAGGACATGCTTTCCTTAATCTTACCGTTGCTTTGCACTCGGATAGTTTTGGGGATAATACCTGCCTTTTGAAACTCCTCCGTACAGGCAATGCGGCCCTTGACATCCAACATTCGCGCCAATAGGATCTCATTAAGGCTCTTGGCATTGCTATCAACATCAAGTCTAAGTTTAAGCTCGTTTTGAGTCATTCCATAGTAAGGTTTAACTTTATCAACGATGTATTCCTCAAAAGTTTTGGTGTGCAGCACATCTGCGGATTTGATAATACGCGGGCTCTCCGCATTTCCAAATATATACTTGCTGAGGATTTGCGTCATGTACGATGATTTCAGAGAATATGCCCGCTGTTTTGCAGGAAGCTCTGAAAACGGTTGCTGCCGGACGCTGGAGGCATTAGCGCCCTTTGTACAAGCCGCAAGATAAAGTGTGTCACCCTCCGAGAGTTCATGAGCACGGCCTGCACGGACCTTTTCCATGATAGTTTTCCAGTCGTGCTCAATGATAGCAAGATCCTCTTCCGGGAAACTAAACAAAACCGCCTCATCTATCCGAAAATCACCCTTGGGCTTGTCTGCAAGGTGCTCATAGGACATGAGAAGCATGGTGTTGCATTTATGCCAAAAGGCACTGGTTTGGAAGGTCTTATCGTACTCCTCCATATAGTTGATGATATTGCAGACCAGCCGTTCCTTGGCACGGATTCCGTTTTTCCCACGCAGATAGGGCGTAACTTTCAGTTCTACGCCAGCCTCTGGAAAGTCCGGCTCAGACTCGGAGTTGGGCGTGTAGCCAAACCAGCTCTCTTCGATAACAGTTCCGATAGCACCTTTTCCCGTGGCCAAACGACCAGTTTTATCGACATCCCAGAGCGGGATCCCCTTGATCTCCTGCGCACGTCGCAGGATCGATTCTTTGGTCAAATACTGTGTTCCCTCCACTGCTTCCAACTCCTTTTCTATAATCTCATTATGAATGACCATGGGTCTTGCGCACTGCTGCATAAGACCCATGGATATCATTCTGATTTTGATATAGCTTATTTTTCTTCAGCTATGATCGTATCCAGAACTCTACCCATTCTGGTTATCATCGGTACGACCAGGGCGTTGCCCATACAAAAATATCTCATCCTATCAGGCATGCCTGTTTTCGTCCATTCGTCGTCAAATCCCTGGAGTCGCTCGGCCTCGACTGGGGTCAGTAACCGAAGACGTCCCGTTCCCGGATCTGACACAACATGCGTGGAACGATTGAGTGTGGACTCACTGGTCAACATTGTACGGCCAGGTCTATCCCACGGGTCAGGAAACGCAATGGGGCCTTCTGAAAATGTATACTCATGACCGTCTCTGATTTCCTTGGGATTTTCTTTGCCCCTTTAAGATATGTCCATTTGGGCATTTTTTCGTTAGTGATATAGAATCTGTCATCAGCATTCTTCTGCAGGATTTTCCTAAGGGTAATTGGTTCTTCTTCCTGCTCAATTACTTTTGCTGTATAAATTCTACTTTTACGCATATAACCTGCGTTTTCAAATACGAAAGCAAAATTATCGCTCACATCTACGATGTCACCATTGATGGCTGTCTCCGTTATCCGCCCCATGTTTTGAATGGGGAAGGCTTTCGCCATAAGGCCATCATCTTTGATGATCATATCTACAGACACGTCGCCCATCGTCTGTCCATAGATCGTGTCGTTTCTATATGCAAAGATGAATGTCCTGCGGCGACGCTGCGCTGCGCCATATTGCGCCGCATTCACAACTCGCCACTCCACGCTATAGCCCTCTTGTGCAAGGCATGCAAGAATAACGCCGAAGTCACGTCCACGCTGCTTGGCCGGGGATTTCAGCAATCTATCTACATTCTCAAAGATGCAGAACGGCGGCTTTTTGCGATGATCGTATCCCTGATCTGCCACCACAGCACGCCTTTTTTACCTTCAATACCATGAGAAGACGACAGCGTATGTGCCACACTATAGTCCTGACAAGGGAACCCCCCCACGAGAAGTGTGTGGTCAGGAATGGCCTGCTTGTCCATTGTGCTGATGTCTTCCCCGGTGAGAAATTCATTATTCAGGTCGGGACTGTCTCCAAAGTGCTGCACATAGCAATCATGTGCCCATTGTGTCTTTGCGCCGGGTTCCCACTGTGAGAACCATGTGGTCATCCAGCCCGATTCAAGTCGATTGAACCCCAGTCGGAATCCGCCGACGCCTGCGAATAATTCACAGATAGTCTTTTGCATAATAAAGCCCTCCTTTGACCGTCATACGGTTAGCTCGCTTATTTTTCATAGACCGAGCCGTAGCTCATGTTAGCACCGGCAGACGCCGGATCGTTGGTCTATATTACGACAGTTGTACTTTTATATTGGTTGATTGGGTACGAACTCCAGAATGTCATCCACACCACAGTTAAGGACTACACAGATTTTTTCTATGGATTCAAGTGAAATATATGTGTCATTTTTAGGCGAGTAGTAATATTTGCACTGTATCCTGCCATTTTTTGAAGCTGTGTATTGGTTACACCCCGATCAATCAACATGTGGAAAAGTTTTTGTAACTTACCGCCACGAAAGCACCTCCACTTCTTCTTTATAGTATATCACGATGAAGTGAATTTTTCAACATCTTTAATGCCTTTCTTGCAGAATTTTTCTGTTGGAGGGCTTATTCTTTTGCTTTTTTCGGCCAATGTGTTCATTCCTGTCCAGAGGGGTCTATGAAAAGAGAACTTCAAAAATCAAGGGACCAAATGCACTTCTCGTGTCCGGTGGTAAGTGAGAGGAGGAACTTTCAAAGTTTTCTGTCAAACCGTGATTTCACCTCCAATGGGTAACAGGACCGGAATTTCTCCCGTGCGGAAGATTTCGGGATCGTCCGCAAGTTTTTTCTATAAAACCGTCCCGTTTTGCCTTTCTCGTGGCTTACCTATAGAAAGGTTTTCAAAAACAGGGGGTTCGATTTTCCTGTTTTCGTGGCCTACCTATGAGTGAAGGACTCTTTTCTCCAATCGAACACAAACATAATATCAAAGCCTGATTTACATATAGGGCCGGGATACATATCATACTTCACCGCTTCGGCGGGAGGTATGACTGTACACCAGGATAAGTGCGCCCTTTTCGTAATCAGACCTTATTCTGCGGCGGTGCGTTCCGGCTCTTTTCATTCTCGGGCGGGAAGGAACACACCGTGAAAGTACGCTACAACGATCCGTATGGATCACCCTTTGAACTCATCATACCGGATGGAGAGCCGGAGGCGATAAAGGAGATCATTGAGTATCTTAATGAGAATGCACGTCTCATCCGAAATGCCGAACGCCGGGAGGCCTATCACACTTTATATCTTCTTGAAGCACCGGACTACGAAGGCAACTCTATTGCCTACCTCGACACACCGGAGCACATCGTCATCCAAAAGGAGGAAGCCGAGCATATCCGAAACACACTCACACTACTGACCGAGACGCAGCAACGCCGCTTATGGATGTTGAGCGAGAACATGACGCTGTGTGAGATCGCGGCAGCGGAGGGGACATCTGCCGGCGCCGTAAAAGAAAGCCTGGATGCGGCAAAAAGAAATTTCAAAAAATTTTCTGAAAACACCCTGACAAAACCCCTGTTTTTTTCCCTGTATAGTGAGGAGGCTTTCTCAGAAAGGAGGACAACACCATGAAAAACACTTTTACGAAAGGAGGAGACTGCCGTGAGACCAATCACACTGTACACCGCAAACTGCCGGGGCAATAAGTTCAAGGTCTGCTATCCGGTCAAACGGGAGATCACCTCGGTCGAGGACCTACGCGAAGCCGTTCGGTACGACCAGGTCTTTGCCGAATACAGAGATCACCACAGAGCCGTTGCGGATTTTATCCGTTCGGATTGTTTGCCGTTTGACTGCGACAACGACCCTTCGGATGAGGAATGCGAATGGAAAATCGCTGCGGATGTGGAAAAGGCTTTTCCGGGCGTCCCGTTCTACTTAGTCTACAGCCGCCACCATATGGCGTGGAAAGGTACCCGCTCACCGAGGCCCCGGTTCCACATCATCTTTCCCATCGACCCGATCACGAACGGAGACGATTACCGTATGCTGAAAGAGTCGGTCATGGCTTTCTTCCCGTTTTTCGACACGGGAGCAAAGGATGCCGCACGATTCTTCTTTGGTGTGCAGGATCCGGTAGTCGAACTGCACGGAGGTGAAAACAATGAACCTTAACCACTTTATGGCGGACAAGATGCCGCCGAATCCCGAGCCCGCGCCGGAGCAGACGGAGTCTGTTTCTGCCGCAGACACCTTCGACGAGTTGCCGGACGGACGCATTCCCCAGGGGCAGCGGAACACCACCATGTCCCGTCTCGCCGGAAAGCTGATCAAGCGGTATGGCAATACCCGCGAGGTACGGGAGAAGTTCCTCGAAAAGGCGAAAGCCTGCGACCCGCCCCTGGACATGAACGAGCTGAAGACCATCTGGGGCAGCGCCGCGAAGTTCGGCAAAACAATCTCCGCTCAGGCCGGGTACGTCCCGCCGGAGGAGTACAACGGTCCCACCCCGCGCAAGCCGGACGATTACTCCGATGTGGGACAGGCCTACGCTTTCGCCAAGCACTGCAGGGATTATGTCCGCTACTCGCCGGCCACAGACTACATCGTCTACGACGGGATATGCTGGCAGGAGTCGAAACCCCGCTCCCAGGCGGCCATGCAGCAGTTCACAGATGCCCAGCTTGCCGAAGCCGAGAAGTATCTCGAATTCACGGAGGAGCGCATGGAAGAGACCGGGGCAAAAACCGTTATCGTCGCACACGGAAAGAATGCTTCCGAATTCATGACCGAGGAACAGAAAGCTGCGCTCTTTGCACAGCGTGATGCCGTTGCCTACAGAAAGTTCGTCCTACAGCGCAGAGATTCCAAATACCAGGTCGCAGCACTGCGTGAAGCCCGACCAATGGTGGAGATCGATCATGGTGAATTGGACAAGGATGGGTTTCTGCTCAACACGTCCGAATATACCGTGGACCTTCGAAAAGGTATGAACGGCAAACAGAGGCAATGCGCCCAAGACTTTATCACCAAATGCACTGCGGTTTCTCCCGGCAGCCGGGGGAGCAGACCTGTGGACGGATGCCTTACACACCTTTTTCTGTGGGGATGCCGAACTGAAGGAATATGTGCAGCGCATTGCCGGATTGGCACTTATCGGTCACGTCTACATCGAGGCACTAATCATTGCCCACGGTGACGGCAGGAACGGCAAATCCACCTTCTGGAATGTGTTGGCTCGTGTCATGGGCTCCTACAGCGGCAACATTTCAGCCGATGCTTTGACGGTGGGCTGCAAGAGGAATGTCAAACCGGAATTGGCGGAAACAAAGGGCAAGCGTCTGCTGATTGCCGCCGAATTGGAAGAGGGCATGAGGCTGAACACATCTGTTGTAAAGCAGTTCTGTTCTACGGACGAGATATACGCCGAAAAGAAGTACAAAGACCCATTCGCTTTTACGCCCACGCATACGCTCGTTCTATACACGAATCACCTACCGAAAGTCGGTGCCAATGACCCGGGCACTTGGCGCAGATTGATCGTTGTGCCGTTCAACGCAAGGATCGTCGGCAGCGGTGATGTCAAAAACTACGCCGACTACCTTTTCGACAATGCCGGTCCCGCCGTTCTTGCGTGGATGATTGAGGGAGCCGAGAAAGTTATCTCGGACAACTTCCGTATCGCTCAACCGGAATGTGTTAAGAAAGCCACGGCACTATATCGGGAAAACAGCGACTGGCTGTCGCACTTTCTGGAGGAGTGCTGCGAGGTCGGCGATACCTACAGCGAGCACTCCGGTGATCTGTACGCCGCATATCGCAGCTTTTGCGGTCGAAGCGGAGAATACACCCGTTCCACCACGGACTTTTACGCAGCGGTCGACACCTCCGGTTTCGAGAGAAAGCACACAAAAAAGGGACGCATAGTTCTCGGTCTGCGGCTCAAATCAGAGTTCGCATCTGTGTTCGCTGCGGATGAGTAACACGCCAAGGTGAAGCTCGGTGACGCTCTCTTCATAAAACCATTTTTAGTGTGGTATTCGGCATACCACTCTAAAGAGAGTTTTATTTATCGACCGTCACGACCTTCACCGCACACGGACGATAAATTCTGCACCATTGACCTGGGGCGGCTCAAATCTCCGGGACCTTGACCATTGGGCAACGGCCCAGGGGCTTACGCACAAAAACGGCGAAATCAAAAGGGTAATTAACACTCACCCGAAAACATCTATCGAGGAGGAAAATACACATGAGAAACTACACTTTTACAATTACAAAGGAGGTAAAACGCTGTTCCCGAAAAACGACTGGCTGACCGAGGCGTACCTGGCGGAGCACGAAAAGATCTTCATGACGGAATATTTGGCGAATGATGATCGGAGAAAGGTCTATCACCGTTATCGCCTCCGCACTTGTGACCCGACTCGCTTCACGGATACCCTGGAATACGATCTCAAATGCCCTCATTGCAACGGTGATCTGCGCCTTTGCGGACTGCCGCTCGATGCCACCACTCACGGCCTGTATAAATGCAGACGCTGCGATGAAGCAACCGAAAGGAGATAAAAACAATGAAAACTATCAACGAGATCAGAAACATTACGGCTACGCAGGAATACGATAAACATTTCTGGAATGCCATGCGACTTAAGCCCGACAGTGAGGTGGCTATGCGTGATGCGATGGACAGCGTCACCGGAACATACTTTACCCCGACTGCCGGAGAAGCCGACCTTCGTAAGGTGGTCGTCCGGGAAAGCATCATTCGTCCACTCGCAACGAACCTGAAGAAGTACCAGGGCGGGTCGGTGATCTGGGCGGCTGATTCCCGTGACTACACGTCTTTCGTACCGGAGGGCGCACCCATCCCCGGCTTTGATGTCGAGGAGGATTTTACCCGTATCCGTGTCAGCTGTCACAAAATCGCCTGCCTGCTCAAACTGAGCGAGGAGTTTGCACTTGATGCGGACTTTGATCTCAAAAAATACATTTCCGAGCGTATGGGTAAGTCTTTCGCATATGCGGAGGACAAAGCATTCATCTGCGGCAGCGGCGTAAACGAGCCATTTGGACTGATTCATGATACCGAAGGGGCAGAAATAGGAACGGCGGTATCTGCGCTGACCTATGATGCCGTCATTGACTTGTCCTTCTCTGTGAAGCCGGAGTATCGCATCCATGCTACTTGGCTTATGAATGATCGCACCGCTGCGGCGCTTCGGAAGTTGAAAGATGATTCGGGCAACTATCTTTGGAACAGCAGCACGGATACCATCCTCGGTAAGCCGATTCGCATCTGCAATGAACTTCCGGACATTGCTGCCGGAGCAAAGCCCGTACTATTCGGTGACTTCCGGTACTACTGGATCGTAGACCGCTCTCCCGTCAGCATGAAAGCGCTGAAGGAGTGCTTTGCTATGAGCGGTCGTGTGGGATATGTTGCGTTCGAGTTGCTCGATGCCCGACTTGTGCGCAGGGATGCCGTAAAAGCGATCTCCGTTATTGAAGAAAGCGTGTGATCCTATGAGCGCAGCGGTCGGCACATATGAAGGCAGACCCTGCACCGTTTCGGAAATGGCCGTGGGCAACACTCTGTTCACGGTCATCTCCGTACAAAGCGATTCTGCAAGAGAAACTGCTTTTGAAAAAGTCAAAAATCTGATCCTGGGCAACTGCACATCAGCTCCGGAAAAGTTATCTCAAAGTTCAAATAAGCATTGAAGAAATGACTTGCTTTTTCTGCGACAGTACGGGAATATGTAGTACAGCTTGAAGACGGTCGGAAAGGAGAATTATTATGAATATGAACATCGGCGTTCCCAGAACAAACAGACCGTCTTTCTCTGTCGCAGGAGACAAGGTCACCGCCCTTTACTGCAGGCTGTCCCGTGACGATGACCTACAGGGCGAAAGCAACAGCATCGTGAACCAGAAAGCTATCCTGAAAAAGTATGCCGACGATCACGGATTCACCAATACGGCTTATTTCGTAGACGAGGCTGTAATAATAGGACTAAAAACATTAAGGCTCAAAAAGTGCTGAAAATACGGCGTTTTTGAGCCTTATCACATAAATAAGCGCAAATAGTACATAGCGCGTCTGTTACCCAAAGTGGCGCTTGGGTCGGCAGGCACGCTATTTTTATGCCCAGATGCGGGCGAAGGAGGTGTTATTGTGAAAGCATACGGGAAGTCGTGGGGCTACAACGTATATGACTGCCGGTACTGCCTGTACCGGAAAGGGAAGCTAAGGGGCTGCGTCTACCCGGACGGCTGTTGCTGTCCCGTCCCGCAGAAACCCGAAAGACGGAACGGCATAGAACAAGTTTACGAAGCAAATTCGGACAATGCCGCTCCCGTTTCGGAGTGCGAGGGCTGCCCCTACGGAAGGGCTGCCCCCTGCATCGGATGGTGTACCAAAGAGGTCATGCGCGCCGCAGGGCTTCCAAAGGAGCGTGACAGAAGCCATGTATGACTATTTCTACGGTGCGGAAGCGGAACAGTTCTTCTTTTACCGCATCCCCAAGGTGCTGTTCACGGAGGAACGGTTCAGAAGCGTTTCCGCAGAAGCCAAGGTGCTCTACGGTCTGCTCCTTGACCGCATGAGCCTGAGCTGCAAGAACGGCTGGCTGGATCGGGCGGGGCGTGTGTATATCATCTTCACCATCGAGGAGGTCATGACCGCCCTGGGCTGCGCCGATCAGAAGGCCGGAAAGCTGCTGCATGAGCTGGAGAACAAATGCCGCCTCATCGAGCGCAAGCGGCAGGGGCTGGGCAAGCCCAACCTCATCTACGTCAAGAACTTTGTGGATAACCATGTGGATAACACATCGGGCAGTACCACACCCTCCCCGGAATCACGATTCCAGAACCGTGAAAATCACGATTCAGGAGCAGTGAAAATCACGGATCAGGAACCGTTAAAATCACGATCTAATAATACTGAGAATAATGATACTGATTTTAGTGATACTGATTCCTTTCCCTTCACTTCGTTCAGGAGGGATCACGGGCGGGAAACGAAAGGAAACGAAGCGGCTCTGAGAGAGCGGTACAGAGAGCTTATCGCGGAGAACATCGCCTACGACGCACTCCTGACAGACTATCCATACGAGCAGGACACGCTGGAAGAAATCCTGGAGCTGCTGGTGGATGTGGTCTGTACGACGAAAAGCTCCGTCCGCATTTCCGGGGACGATAAGCCCGCCGAGGTGGTCAGGGGCCAGTTTTTGAAGCTGAGCAGCGAGCACATCCGCTTTGTGGTGGGCGGGCTGAAGGAAAACACCACCCGCATCCGCAATATGCGCCAGTATCTTTTAGCCACGCTGTATAACGCCCCTCTGACCATCGGGAACTACTACCGAAGCCTTGTCAGCCATGATATGTCGGAGGGCTTCATCTGAGCCGCAGGTTATCGTCTGCGGCTTTGGCATTTTCAGGGAGGTGATGCGACCATGCCGAAACAGAAACCCAACGAACAGGTACAGCAGATACCGCTTTCAGAGATTCGTCCCTTCAAGAACCACCCCTTCAAGGTGACGGACGACGAGCTCATGCAGCAGACCATCGACAGCATCATGCAGGTGGGCGTTCTCAACCCCGCCATCATCCGCCCCGCACCGGAGGGCGGATACGAGATGGTAGCCGGACACAGGCGGCTCCATGCCGCAGACCTTGCGGGGCTGAAAACCATACCGGCCATCGTCCGCAATCTTGACGACGACGAGGCGGTGATCCTCATGGTGGACAGCAATTTGCAGCGGGAAACCATCAGCCCCATGGAGCGGGCGCAGGCGTACAAAATGAAGCTGGAAGCGTTGAAGCATCAGGGAAAACGGGTGGATTTGGAGGATAAGTCAACTTCTCGCCAAGTTGGCGAGAAGTCATGGGCTGTTGCCAAAGTCGGTGCTGATGCAAACGAAAGTGAAAGACAGGTACACAGATATATCCGTCTCACCGAGCTTCTGCCAGAGGTGCAGAAAAAGGTAGACAGCAAGGAGATCGCGTTCAGCCCCGCCGTGGAGCTGTCGTATCTCACCCATGACGAGCAGAAGCAGTTTCTGGACGCAATGGACTATTCCCAGAACACACCCTCTCTTTCCCAGGCGCAGCGGCTCAAGAAGCTCAGCCGGGAGGGAAAATGTACGAAGGAGGCCATGCGCTCCATCATGTCCGAGGAAAAGAAGGAGGAACAGGAGCGTATCACGCTGAGCAGCGATACCCTCCGCAAATACTTCCCCCGAAGCTACACGCCCCTGCAAATGCAGCAGACCATCATCAAGCTGCTGGAGCAGTGGCAGAAAAAACAGCAGCGCCGGAACGAGCGCTGAGAAAGGCAGGTTTATCCATGAACGTAACCATCAATATCTACGGCGACGTACACATCCACTGTGACTGCTGCAACGAGTGCGGCGAATATGCCGACGACCTTGAGGAAAGCCCAGAAGTCCCATATGAAGATGCACCCGATACGGAGGATGACAGCGAAGAAATCGAGCTGTCCATTGCGGAAGTGGAAGCGGCGGTAAAGGCATTGGCGGCGTTTTTTCTTCCGCTTTTTTCGGAGGAGACCGACGAAGGAGGCGGCCTACGCCGAGTACCACCGGGCGCAGGAGCGGATGCGGGAGCTGCTGATCCACAAGGCGAACGCCGCCTATCTGCTGGGGCTGAACGAACAGAACCGGCAGTCCACCGAGCGGCAGCGCGAGGAGAAATAGCGATGGCACATCGCGCAGCCACAGATGAAATCTGTGTTGCAGGGGGTATGGGGAACGCCCCATCAAGCAAAAGGCGGGGACTCGTCAGAGTCTCCGCCTGGTGTCTTTGGCTCCAAAAGACCTTGCTTGCCAAAGCGTTATCTCTATCCTCACTCCTACGGTGATTGCATCAAAATAGAATGACTTTGCCGATAATGTGTTCCTTTGAGATGATTCCAAAGTCTCGGCTGTCAATGCTCGCCCCATCATTATCTCCCAGAACAAAGTAGTGATCTGCCTCCAAATTGTATGCAGCAGCAATGTCTGCATCACAAGTGTAGGGGGAAAGGTAAACGTGATTTATATAAACACGTGAATCCTTGAGTTGAACAGTATCTCCGGCAACTGCAACAACGCGTTTAATGTAGACGGTTTCATCAACGCGAAAGACGATTATATCATCCCTTTGAATGCTTGCAGCAGTTCTTTTGACTAAGACAAGCTGATGGGATTTGAGAGTGGGCTCCATTGATTGCCCATCAACGAATGTCACCCTGAAGTTCACTGCAAAAAGCACGCAGGCTGTTATTGCAGCAATCGCCGCTATCCAAGATTTATATGTCTTTTTGCACATGCGCTCACCGTAGGATCATGCGTTACAACAACGATGGTCTTTCCTTCCTCATTAAGTTGTCGAAGCATTGCGAGAACTATGTCGCGATTCCGCGCATCAAGACTGCCCGTAGGCTCGTCTGCTAAAATCAGTTGGGGAGATTTAACCATTATCTTTGCCAGAGCAATGCGCTGCTGTTCGCCCCCGCTGAGTGTATATATCTTTCTTTTCTCATAGCCGGGGAGCCCGACCCGTTCAAGTGCAGATGAATAAAGCTGCTTTTTCTTAGCTTTTGACAGCTTCTTGAAGTGAACGGAGATAGAGAGATTGTATTTTACTGTTTCCGTATCAATTAAGCCGTAGTTCTGCATAAGATAAGAAATGTGATTCCTCCTGAGCAACGTTGCGGTACGGGACGAAAAGCTTGAACTCTGCTGCCCGCAAACCGTTACATTTCCCCGATCGGGAGGTTCCAACATTCCAATGATATTAAGAAGCGTTGTCTTGCCTGCACCGGATTCTCCCATAATCGAGACAAACTCGCCCTGCTCTATCTCCATTGACAGGTTGTTAAACAGATTCTTTTCTCCAAAACGCTTGCAAACGCCTTCAAGTTTGATTAAGTTCATTTTATTCAGCTCCCTTCATTATGCTATACAGATTGGCGGTGGAATAGCGGCGACACAAACCATAAGTAACTGCAATATCCAGCAGAAGGGCTATGGGGAGTATTAAGCTTTCCGCCGTTATTCCGATAACATTCATTTTTTCTATTGCCCAAAGGGCCAAGATGCTGACCCCGTAAACGAATATTGTTAGGATAAGATGACCCCGGATACAGTTCGTCAGAGAATATCCTTCGATCATGCAGGCAGCAATTTTGCGTTTGTAATTCTCGCAATAGAGGCTTGCAGTAAATATGATTAGTGCAAATAGACCAATTAACAAAAAATACAGACTGAGTGCCAAAAATACGAAGCATGGTTAGCTGCCGGGCTATGACCTTCTCATAGTTATCGGCAACCGAACGCAATTCCAGAGTGTATGCTTCGATTCCCGATGCCTTCAAAAGCGGGTATAATTCCGTATACGGAGAATCCGTTTGAGTCTTGATAAAATATGCTCCTTTTGAGATATAGCTGGTTATATAAAGGCCATCCAAATGATGATTTTCTACAACAACGATTATAGGCTGGTCTATAAGCCCATTGCCGGTACTAATATTGGGGTTATACGCATAAATTTCAGATGCTTGACCGTCATAAAGCAAGATATTAGGATCGCTGGAATATACGAGCCGCACGTTTTCACGGTATGTATCAATCCTTTCGGATTTGTCTTCCGGAAACAGCACGTTAATTACATCATCTGAAAGCATTGACTCATCAATTACTCTTCCGTCAGACGTCAAGATAGGATTGAAGTGCAGGTAGTTCCTATTTACAACAATGTAGTCTCGATTCTCATGAGCAAATTCCTCGTTTATCGTTTTGCCGCTTGTAACATCATAGTCATAGTTACCGGAATATACGAGAATTCCATCGTATGCAGAGACGGAGTTCAGGTAAAATTGGAGATATCCGTTTTCGGCCTCTTTATCAAGCGAAGCGTTATTGATGTATATCGGTACAGTCATATAGCCGGAAACCTTTTCTGATAGATTCTTTGCGGTATGATAGGTATGAAGTGTAACAGAAACATTTCGTACCGCAATGGAAATAAAAACAGCTGAAAAGAGAAGAATCACGCATTTGGAAAGGGTAGCAATATTGTATATCCCGTTTTTCGGAATCTGTCCCTTGCTGTGCGTGGCCTTCCGTTGGGTCGAAATAATAATAGCTGCGGCTGCCAAGCCTGTAATCAATGTGCATATACCTATGGCAAAATATTTGAGGTAGAACAAAAGAAACAGCATAAGCGCGTTTTTGAACAGAACCGCTGATAGAATGAGTGTTACGAGCAAAAAAAGCAAGCCAAATGAAGCGGCAAGAGGAACGCCGAGTTCACAAAACTCATTCTTGAGTATATTTCTTCCCGAATACCCGTCAATTCTTTTTAGTACATTTTTCTTGGCAATGGAGAATGTATAGAACATCACGCTGATAACAAACAGGAAGGCTGGCACAAAGCCGAACAGCCAGAAAGAGTATCCCGCATGGACAAAAGCGCTCCGATCCAATACGACATCCATTCCAAGCTCAGATATTGCACCGGACACGGTTGCGGTATCGGTTTCTTTTGCATAAAAAATCCCGTTTGAAATGTCTGAATTCTCAAGCTCATACCAATCGAATATGGCTATATCCTGTGAAAGCGCAGGCAATCCCAGCCGGTGGGTGGTATATCCCTCTTGCTCGACAGTAGCAATGCATTCGTTCCCGGTAATAACGATTCCGCAATCCGTTTTGATATCAAGAAAATCAGATGTATGATTTGTTTTGTAATATCTGTTGATCGGCTTGCCGTCCTCAAGAGACACAATACGCATCATGATGTCAGCATTTTTATCTTTCAATGCGTTGTCAATCGCCGTAAGAAAATATGTGTTGTCCATACCTTGCGGTTTCACAATCATCATTCTGCTCATTTTGCCCTCCATAGCGCCAACCGCCTCGCCATCAAAATTTAAGATTGACAGCGCAGACAGAACGCCAAACAGCAGACAGAAGCAGAAAACTACCAGCCGTTTCATAATTACAGCCACCTCACTTTCATAAATCCTTCATCGTGGGCAAACCCGCCACTACAGGAATGCAACGGGCTTACCCTCCATACAATTTGATGATCATACGCTACTCGAACTATAAGGCATTCTTACGGATTATTATCCCACCAGACGCGACAAGTCCCAAAAAGGCCCCACGCAGTTGCTATAGCTGTTTTATTTGCATCAACAACGTCGCGAACGATTTCGCCTGCGCCTACTTGAGCCGAAGCTGAATGCCTTTGCAAGCGATGCAGATAAGACGATTTTGCCATGAACCCCGGAATCGTTTCCCAAGCCCAAAAACCTCCGCCTACGTTTTCGCTGCCAGACGCTGCTGCTGCAACTATACAGCAACTTGCCAAAAGCATGATACAGATCATCACGGCAATAGTATTACGAATTTTCATGGTATCCACCTCCTTTCATTAAATTTGCTATAAACTATCGTTTTAGATAGCCAATGCACTTTTTTGTTGTTTGTGTAGCAGACACTTTATCTGCTACCGTCCCTGCGCATATCCCGCAGTTCTTTCCTACTGTAGAAGATGCTCAGCGCAAGCAGCATAGCGCAGTAGAACAGAATGCCGATTGCAAGGATCATCTGAGCATCACGCCATTCCGAGTAGGAGAGAGTGTGAAAGCCCAGCACACAGAGATGTCCAAGCATGTAGGCGATGGGAATCAGAATCAGCCGTTCTACCAGACGGCGCGGCTTCTCCTTTTGCGCAGATTCAGCCATATTACACCGAGGATCACAAGCAGGACTATGTTTATCGCCAACCAGTAGCCCATCGAAAGCCCTGGCAGCGCCATCCATCCGCCACTGTCGGGTTCAATCTCGCCGTAGATGCACACAGCGCTGTTACTGGAGCTTTGGTTAATAAACTGCGTAAAATAGATGAGCAGTTCATGACCATTCTCGGGCTTTACGGTCACATCCTGTGCGCCGGGTTTGGAGAACATCCTGTCCCATGCACAAGTCCACACTTCAAGGTGGTAGACTGTCTGCTTATCGGCCGGATCGGCGATCCGTTGGAGCTTGTAGTTCGTGATTTCACTGCTGAAAGAGATAGTTGCTTCTCCGTTTGCTCCCTCTGTTACCGTAACCAGTTCCTGCGAATAGGCGAAGTATTCCGGCGCGGTTAGAAAGGAGAGCCCCGACAGCATCAGTGCCAACAGTACCGCCGCCGTGCATAGAATAGCTTGTACCTTCTCCATCAGCAGCGCTTTTTTTAGGCGTTTCAGCGGCTCGGCATCGATATCCGGCACGTGCTGCGCAGCTACCGGCTGAACAGGCTTTCGCAGCTTTTCCAGCTCCGCACGGCAGGTGGGGCAGTTTCCCAAGTGTTCCTTTACAAATTCCGCCGTATCCTCCGATACCATATCCTCCGCATAGAGCGGCAGAAGGTCACATACAATGCTGCACTCATTTTTCATCCTCGCAAGCCTCCATTCTTTTTGTATCATTTTTCGTGCCCGATGATAGGTGACACACGCCCAGTTCTCCGTCTTTTGAAAACGCTCCCCAATTTGCTTGAAACTCATCTCACCAAGAACTCGCCACATGAAAACCTCTTTATACGGGTCGGGCAGCTCATGCAGCAGCTTTTTATCTGCCGAACAGTCTCGCTGCGCAGCAGGATTTCCTCGGGCAATTCCTCCGCTTCCAGCATATACCGTTCTACGTCCGCCGCGAATTGGGTCTTACTGCTCTGTTTCAGGTAAGTAAAATAACAGTTCTTTGCGATTTGGCACAGCCACACCCGTATGTCGCAGTCGCCGCGGAAGCTGTCAATGCACCGCAGCGCACGGGAGAAGACTTCACTGGTAATGTCCTCCGCTAACTGTTCGTTCCCGCCGGAGAGCTGCCGCAAATAGAGAAACACATCCCTGAAATAGTCCCTGTATATCTGCTCAAAGTCTGCCACCTTTTCACCTCCTTGACCCGTTTACCTATATGACTTCGCAAAACGCAAAATCTTACAAGGTCTTCGAAATATATTTTTGGTTTGCACCTCTTTTTGATCTTATCGATTAAACGTCAGGGCATCGGCCCTTTTGTGCAAAGCCGATGCCCCATTTGTGTGGCCTGTGGGCTTTGCGTTGTACGTAGCGCCTACGGGTCGTTAAATATGGTTATCTGTTTTCTGTCGTGATTGCTGATGCTGTTGGACTCGTTGTTGATGTTATCGCCACGGCTCAAGCGGCAGTAAAGAGCGGCTGTGCCGAGGGCGGTTTTCTTGCTTGACTGTTTCAAAATAGCCTCCTTCCCACAGCCAAACAGGAGGAGTTTATCCTAACTATATTATACCTCTGCCGACTGCCCGTGTTAAGGATGTGGATGGAACAGTTAAGCTGGCTCCAGATCAGCCAACATCAGCTTCAAGAGGATGTCACGCATGGACTCGCCTTTGTCCTTGTAGACGGGCGTGACAATAAATTGGATTTTTCCGACTTGATAAGTGTATTCCTCCTTGCAGTGACTTCATCCATAGCGTCCTCCACCAAGCTACTTGCTCAAAGTATTCCCTGTTTCGTAAGCGATTGCCGTGGGCACGTTAGCACGCCCAAATCGCGCGGTTATAGAAAGTCAAATAGAGAGCTACCTTTTCCCGCATTTGGGGCATCTTTTCTACGCTTCTTCCGTTTGTTTCTTAATTTTATCCATTATACCACGAAATCTTTATTTTGGACGTTCCCTTATGAAAAAGTAGCTATCCCCAACTGGAATAGCTACTTTCAGTCAACGTATGGCAACTAAAAAGTGTGATGGAATCCGTTCTATCATCTTCAATTCTAACAAATCAATATGTTAGCTCAGTTCCATCTACTTTTCGGCATTTTTAGAAATTCGTTTCCGTATCTCATTTACAGCTTCTGAACGATTGTGAAGTGCCAGCACCTCATATGTTGCATAAACAGTGTAGATACAAATTGTCTTTCCAGTTTCAGTGACATTGTTGATTTCACTATAGTTGATAGCAAATTTTTGCATAGGCATATTGGGCTGATTCATGCTCAACGCTGTCATACCTACAACGGAATTTTCATAAACATCACAATATGAACGACTTCCTAAAAAAGTAGTAATCAAACAGAATAAAGCATATCCAATTAAAACCGATCCTATTAAAATAGCAATCAAACGATAATGCTGATGGCTTAGTTCATAAAAGGCTTCTGGAGTAGCCATAATAAAGATGCCCAAAAGAATCAACAAAGGACACAAAACACAAAGTAAAACTTTTCTACCTGCTGCTCCAGTTTTTGTCGATACTAACAGTTCACCCATATCGGAGCCTGTACTTATAGAAGATGTACTATTAAGCGGTGCCCCACACTCTTTGCAAAAGGTCGCATTTTCCAGATTTTGCGCTCCACATTTTCCACAGAACATATTTACTACCTCTCTTTTCTATATTATTCGTTATCGTTGTTCGATTTTCGTTCCGCAATGGTTGCAGAATGCGTTGCCAGCAGTGACGGGATTATGGCACTTCGGACACAAAGCTCCCGACTCGTTAGAGGATATATCCTCAACCTTTGCCGCAGGAGGAATTTTCGTGCCGCAGGCGTTACAGAACGCTGCGTCAAGAGAAACATCAGCACCGCAATTGGGGCATTTCGTCACCCCTTTTATCTGCTTGATGTTTTCTTTGCACTCCAATATTTCAGCGTTCAGCGAGCTTATTTTTTGTATGCGTTCAATTTCCTCGCCCTGCGGATCAATTTTATGATGCTCATAGTATGCTTGCCCGATCTCAATGTAAAGCTGGGCAATCTGCTTTTCCTTTTCGGAAATGATACTATTCAGCCGTGCAACATCAGCGAAATTTTTTACCTGCTGTGCAACACCTTGTCCGGCACCTGAAAGTTTCTCCCCAATTTTTTCAAAGATAGACATACTTTTTCCTCCGATTTTCAGTCTTTTTCAATAACCAGGAACGAAGAATCATTCTCACTGGTGGTGCAAATAGACTTAGAAAATTTCTTCATTATCTTTCACCTCATGAATTATTTAGCTATTTCCTTGTATAAGAACGTAGAGTTCTAAAATCAAGAATAATCAATTTATTGCCCGATAAGTAATACCCGCCGTTCTCTTCTACATCTTCCGCGCTGTCCTGTTTTCTAAAGCGTTTGGAATCAATATTTCCCTTGCTGCTGCTCAAAACCAGCGTCCCATCATCATCAACAGAATAGCGGTCGCAGCTTTCCCACCAACCACCATCATAAGTAAACGGGACAGAACAAGTACCATCTATATTAAAAATAAGGACTTCCTCTCCATCGTCGCTGCTCCAGGTCCCAACAATGGAAGTGCGGCTCTTTCCACATGCAACCAATGACAGAATCATTGTAAGGGTTAATGCCAGCACTAAAAACCGGATTTTGGAACTGTTTTTCATTATCATTTACCTCCAGTATCAAAATTCTTAACAGTAATAATCAAAAAGTATGTCCTTTGAACGGAATGATTTCACCAATGGAGCAGCTTTGCAAAAGGAGCGGCTTTACAAATTCCGTATGGAAATGCCATCTCGCGGTGCTTTGGGTTGAAGCTATATCTGTTTGCAACCATATAACTTGCGTTAGTAAACTGAGCAGCAAATTCATAGATGGTGTTGCTGCGCAGCCGCGTCCTCTGCCGAGTTCACGACGGCTTCCGTTCTGAGTTACGAAGGATACTGCGCATAACTGCAGAATGTATATTTATGCGCTCTCCTAATTTGGAAAACAGTATGCGAAGAACCGTTCTGCATAATCAAATAATACCTATGCCCAGCGGAGATTCTGTTCTTCTCATGCCATAATTGTACACTATTGTGGCAATATCTGTCAACGTTGCAAATGCATGAATATGCATTGCATGCAAATATATTTTTTCATTATAAGTGGGCATGGCGAATGACGGGCAGCGTTGCGCATAAATAGAAAAGTAAAGCCGCCTCAAGCGGGAGTTTTATGGGTATTCCTCAACCAATGTTTAGTCAGCACCTGCACCATATAAAAACGCAAGATCTGTATTTTTTATCTGATTCTGCGTTTAAGGAGCCATTCCCAAAGTGGCAGAAAAAACAGCAGCGCCGGAACGAGCGCTGAGAAAGGCAGGTTTATCCATGAACGTAACCATCAACATCTACGGCGACGTACACATCCATTGCGACTGCTGCGACGGGTGCAGCGTGTATGACGACAATTTCGACGACGCTCTCGAAGCGCCGCATGAAGCTGTACCGGATGCGGAGGACGGCGGCGAACAGATCGGCCCGACCGCCGAAGAAGCGGAAGCGGCGGTAAAGGCAGTGGCGGCGTTTTTTCTTCCGCTTTTTTCGGAGGAGACCGACGAGGGAGGCGGCGCGCATGAAGGAATTTGACGTGACCATCACCGAAACGCTGAAGCTCACCGTGTCCGTGGAGGCATCTTCCAAAGAGGAAGCCCGGCAGATGGTAAGCGACCAGTGGCACGCCGGGGATCATATTCTGGATGCGGACAATTTCGTGGAGGTGGAGTTTGAGAGCAATGATGGCAAGGAAATCTCCGCCGAAAGAGTGCAGAACGACACCCTCGAGGTGCTCATGGTGGAGCCGGGACAGTACCCGCGCGTGGAGCGCATCGGCTCCGACCTTGCCTCCTTGCAGAAGGCGGTGGACGGCTATATTGAGGCGGTCTACCCGTATGACGACCCCGTGGCGCTGATCTGCGGGGAGGAAGCCAAGCTGGAGGGCAAGCCCCTGAACCGCGCCCTGCGGGATGAGAAAGGCGAAATCTATGATATTGTCGCCGGAAAGTTCTTCATCTGCGGTCTGGGGGATGAGAACTTTGCGTCTCTCCCAAAGGAGCTGCAACAGAAATACGAGGAAAAGTTCCGTCAGCCGGAAGCCTTTTTGAAGATGGGCAGCAAGATTATGGCGATTCCCACCGAGCCCGCCAAGGCTGCGGGCAAAGGCAAGACCGCTCCGGTGACAGAGCGCTGATACCATCAATCCCACTGCGAACGGAAGGAGGAAAAACCCATGCAGGAAGAAATTGAAAACAGAACTGTCACTCTGATCATCTCCGCCGTCAAGCTGACCGCACGGGAGCTGAAGGCCGGGATGGATAAATATCTTTCCGAAAAGAAGAGCAAAGCCATGGAAAAGGCGCGTGCCGCGCCTGAAAAGCCCACCGGCAAGCAGACGGTGAAGCAGCTCATCGGGCAGAATCAGGGCGTCTCCAATATCGAGATCACCGACAGCAATATCAAATCCTTTGAGCGCGTGGCACGGAAATACGGCGTGGATTTTGCCGTGAAGAAGGACCGCAGCGTTTCACCGCCGAAATACTTTGTGTTCTTTAAGGCGAGGGACGCGGACGCACTGACGGCGGCGTTCAAGGAATACACGGCATATGAGCTTAAACGCGCCGCCAAAGCGCAGAACCGTCCCTCCGTGCTGGCGCATCTGCAAGCGCTCAAGGCGAAGGTTCAGGCCATTACGCCGGGTAAATCCCGAAACCAGAACAGGGGCATCACGATATGAAGAAACCTCTGAATATCAAGAAGTTCCTGCTGCCCAATATCCCGTATGTCTTTATCGCCCTCTTTGCCACCAAGCTGGGACAGGCGTGGCGGCTTGCCCCCGGCATGGATTTCTCGGGAAAGGCGCTGCACCTCATGGAGGGCTTTGCCGCCGCGTTCCAGTCGGCGCTGCCCAGCTTTCACCCCATCGACCTGTGCGTGGGCGTTGCTGCCGCTCTGCTCATCCGGCTTATCGTGTACGTCAAGGGCAAAAACGCCAAGAAATTCCGCAAGAATCTGGAATACGGCTCTGCCCGTTGGGGCAGGCCCGAGGATATCGCCCCTTACGTCGATCCGAAGTTTGAGAACAACGTCATTCTCACCCAGACCGAGCGGCTCATGATGTCCAACCGTCCCAAAGACC
>VOFB01003412.1_pt1 | contig 59505 bp, 45 predicted proteins | sample 5384141 | NCBI WGS metagenome assembly VOFB01 (sample SAMN12384721, study PRJNA508395) | human gut metagenome | isolation source: healthy gut A | host: Homo sapiens
ATTGCCTAAGCTTCGGTGTCAGGTTTAGCCCCGTTAAATTCTCCGCGCAAAGACGCTCGACCAGTGAGCTATTACGCACTCTTTGAATGTGTGGCTGCTTCTGAGCCAACATCCTGGTTGTCTACGTATCTTCACATCGTTTTCCACTTAACCTGACTTTGGGACCTTAGCTGTAGATCTGGGCTGTTTCCCTTTTGACAATGACATTTATCTGACACTGTCTGACTCCCAAGCATCAATACTCTGGCATTCTGAGTTTGATAAGCTTCGCTAACCTCTCGGCCGCTAGGCTATTCAGTGCTTTACCTCCAGGTATCTAACTTGAGGCTAGTCCTAAAACTATTTCGGGGAGAACCAGCTATCTCCGGGTTCGATTGGAATTTCTCCGCTACCCACAGTTCATCCGCCGCCTTTTCAACGGAGGTCGGTTCGGTCCTCCATGGAATTTTACTTCCACTTCAACCTGACCATGGGTAGGTCACCCGGTTTCGGGCCCATTGTATGCAACTTAACGCCCTTTTCAAACTCGCTTTCGCTTGGCTCCAGACCTTAAGTCCTTAACCTTGCTGCATACAATCGCTCGCCGGACCGTTCTACAAAAAGTACCCTATCACACATTGACGTGCTCTAGGTGCTTGTAGGCACAGGGTTTCAGGTTCTTTTTTCACTCCCCTCCCGGGGTGCTTTTCACCTTTCCTTCACAGTACTATACGCTATCGGTCACTGGGTAGTATTTAGGGTTGGAGGGTGGTCCCCCATATTCCGATAAGGTTTCACGTGTCTGGCCGTACTCTGGATCCTGCGCAGCTCTCTCCGTTTTCACCTACGTGGTTCTCACACTCTCTGACCGGCCTTCCCATGCCGTTCGGTTAACAGATTAAGTCCTAAAAGCAGTCCGTACCCCGGGAGTATATACCTATTTTTAAGTTCAGTATAACGTACCTGAGTATGAACCCAGGTGAGTTTCCTCATTCAGAAATCTCCGGATCAATGCTTATTTGCAGCTACCCGAAGCTTATCGCAGCTTATCACGTCTTTCATCGGCTCCCAGTGCCAAGGCATTCGCCCTGCGCCCTTGTTCGCTTGACCTTTCAAACGTTCTTTAAGAACATTTGGTATCCTCTTGATTCTCTCTTGCCAACGAAGATTATTGTTACCCTTCCTTTTGAAATTGTAATATTTCTTAAAAAAGAACTTACTATAATCTTTGTTTCGCAGTTATTATTCAGTTTTCAAGGTACGTCTTTGAGTGTCCTTTTCAGGGCCCTCAAAATCGAACAATATCTACTCAAACTTTAACTGTCACCTGTTCCAATGACTGACCATCTTAGATGCTCTGTCATTGCCTGACTCCTTAGAAAGGAGGTGATCCAGCCGCAGGTTCTCCTACGGCTACCTTGTTACGACTTCACCCCAATCACCAGTTTTACCTTCGGCGGCGTCCTCCTTACGGTTAGACTACCGACTTCGGGTCCCCCGGCTCTCATGGTGTGACGGGCGGTGTGTACAAGGCCCGGGAACGTATTCACCGCAGCATTCTGATCTGCGATTACTAGCAATTCCGACTTCATGCAGGCGAGTTGCAGCCTGCAGTCCGAACTGGGACGTTGTTTCTGAGTTTTGCTCCACCTCGCGGTCTTGCTTCTCTTTGTTTAACGCCATTGTAGTACGTGTAGCCCAAGTCATAAAGGGCATGATGATTTGACGTCATCCCCACCTTCCTCCGTTTTGTCAACGGCAGTCTGGCCAGAGTCCTCTTGCGTAGTAACTGACCATAAGGGTTGCGCTCGTTGCGGGACTTAACCCAACATCTCACGACACGAGCTGACGACAACCATGCACCACCTGTCTCTGCGTCCCGAAGGAAACACATATTTCTATGTGCGTCGCAGGATGTCAAGACTTGGTAAGGTTCTTCGCGTTGCGTCGAATTAAACCACATACTCCACTGCTTGTGCGGGCCCCCCGTCAATTCCTTTGAGTTTCAACCTTGCGGTCGTACTCCCCAGGTGGATTACTTATTGTGTTAACTGCGGCACTGAAGGGGTCAATCCTCCAACACCTAGTAATCATCGTTTACAGTGTGGACTACCAGGGTATCTAATCCTGTTTGCTACCCACACTTTCGAGCCTCAGCGTCAGTTGGTGCCCAGTAGGCCGCCTTCGCCACTGGTGTTCCTCCCGATATCTACGCATTCCACCGCTACACCGGGAATTCCGCCTACCTCTGCACTACTCAAGACGACCAGTTTTGAAAGCAGTTCATGGGTTGAGCCCATGGATTTCACTTCCAACTTGATCGCCCGCCTGCGCTCCCTTTACACCCAGTAATTCCGGACAACGCTTGTGACCTACGTTTTACCGCGGCTGCTGGCACGTAGTTAGCCGTCACTTCCTTGTTGAGTACCGTCATTATCTTCCTCAACAACAGGAGTTTACAATCCGAAGACCTTCTTCCTCCACGCGGCGTCGCTGCATCAGGGTTCCCCCATTGTGCAATATTCCCCACTGCTGCCTCCCGTAGGAGTCTGGGCCGTGTCTCAGTCCCAATGTGGCCGTTCAACCTCTCAGTCCGGCTACCGATCGTCGCCTTGGTGGGCCGTTACCTCACCAACTAGCTAATCGGACGCGAGGCCATCTCAAAGCGGATTGCTCCTTTTCCCTCTTCCCGATGCCGGGTCGTGGGCTTATGCGGTATTAGCAGTCGTTTCCAACTGTTGTCCCCCTCTTTGAGGCAGGTTCCTCACGCGTTACTCACCCGTTCGCCACTCGATCAAGGAAGCAAGCTCCCTCTCTCTCGTTCGACTTGCATGTGTTAGGCGCGCCGCCAGCGTTCGTCCTGAGCCAGGATCAAACTCTTTATAAATGATATTTATCACTTAAAAGTGTTAAATCTTGTTTTCGCTCAGCACGCAATCGCTTGCGTCCTGTGTGAATTACTTTGTTTGGAATTGTTTACCGTGTTTTTCCAACACGAAAATAGGTTCCGTTACAAGTTCTTTCGATATTGTTCAATTTTCAAGGTCCTGTGCGCCTTAGCCTTGCGGCTGACAACTTGATTATTTTACCACAGAAGTGGTTTTTTGTCAAGCACTTTTTTGAGAAGCTTTTGAACTTTTCTGAACTTGGAGCGCTTCAGGTTTCTCGGTATCAGCCGGAACTTTTCAGCGTCTATTGGTTCTTTTCAAGGGCTTCCTGCTGAGGCTTCAGAAGTCATTCTTTTGTCTCAGCGCTTGGCGCTCAAGTATAATACCACACCCCGGTGCTCTTGTCAACACTTTTTGACATCTTTTTTCCAATTTCTTTGCGGTGGGGTAAACGCCCTCTCAGGCGCTCCCGCGCCAGCTCCCCCAAAGGGGGAGCCAAGCCGTAAAGTTCAGTACTAAAGTATTAGGCGCAATGAGAAAGTTTCCGGCAGTGCTCTTGGCTCTCCCTTTGGGAGAGCTGTCACCGCAGGTGACTGAGAGGGCGCAGCAAGGCTAATGGGTGCTTTGCACCTCATCCGGCGCTGCCTTATATTATTACATTATATAGGCAGAGCAAATCCCAACCGGGTATAGACGGCGGCTGATATTACTCGCCGGAAAGCAAGTCGCTCTGTCAAGTCTTTCCGTGCAAAATTTTGTCCCGAAAAATATCCACGATTTTTGGCGATTGCTACAAAACGCAAAATATAGTGGTATTTTGCTTGACTTGCCACTAGATAATGATAAAATAGAGCTACATTCAGTTTGTTGGATATCATTGTGCGCAGACGGGTATCTCTTAGGGTAAGGGATACCCGTTCACAATGCGCCTATATAGAAGGAGGAGAACCGATGAAGATCATCAAACGAAACGGTGCAGAAGTTCCTTTTGATATTACCAAGATCATCACCGCCGTTACCAAAGCCAGTGATTCTGTGGGCGGTCAGGCTCGTCTGAGCCGGGAGCAGATCACCCAGATCGCCGCAGCCGTTACCGACCAGTGCCAGCAGCTCAACCGCGCGGTCAGCGTGGAAGAAGTACAGGATCTGGTGGAGAACCAGCTGATGGACATTCAGGCGCACGATGTAGCACGCCACTATATCACCTACCGCTACGTCCAGAGCCTCAAGCGCCAGACCAACACCACTGACGAGCGTATTCTGAGCCTGATCGAGTGCCAGAACGAAGAGGTCAAGCAGGAGAACGCCAACAAGAACCCCACCGTCAACAGCGTGCAGCGCGACTATATGGCCGGCGAGATCTCCAAGGATCTGACCGCCCGTCTGCTGCTGGACCCGGAGATCGTAAAGGCACATCAGGAGGGTCTGATCCACTTCCACGATTCCGACTACTTCGCCCAGCATATGCACAACTGCGATCTGGTGAACCTTGAGGATATGCTGCAGAACGGTACCGTTATCTCCGGCACCTATATCGAAAAGCCGCACAGCTTCTCCACCGCCTGCAACATTGCCACCCAGATCATTGCACAGGTGGCCTCCAACCAGTACGGCGGCCAGAGCATCAGCCTGACCCATCTGGCACCCTTTGTGGACGTCTCCCGCAAGAAGATCGCCGCTGAGGTGGAGCTGGAGATGGAAGGTCTGGACGTCTCTGCCGAGCGCAAGAAGGAGATCGTGGAGCGCCGTCTGCGCAACGAGATCAACCGCGGCGTGCAGACCATCCAGTATCAGGTGGTCACCCTGATGACCACCAACGGTCAGGCTCCCTTCATTACTGTATTCATGTATCTGGGCGAAGCCCGCAACCCGCAGGAAAAGGCCGACCTTGCCATCATTATTGAGGAGACCATCCGACAGCGCTATCAGGGCGTGAAGAACGAGGCAGGCGTGTGGATCACCCCCGCCTTCCCCAAGCTGATCTATGTGCTGGAAGATGACAACATCCGCCCCGGCTCCCCCTACTACTACCTGACCGAGCTGGCTGCCAAGTGCACTGCCAAGCGCATGGTGCCGGACTATATCTCGGAAAAGAAGATGCTGGAACTCAAGGTGGACAAGAACGGCGAGGGTCACTGCTACACCTGCATGGGCTGCCGCAGCTTCCTGACCCCCTATGTTGACCCCGAGACCGGCAAGCCCAAGTATTATGGCCGCTTCAATCAGGGCGTCGTGACCATCAACCTGGTGGACGTGGCCCTCAGCTCCGGCGGCAATTTTGAAAAGTTCTGGAAGATCTTTGACGAGCGTTTGGCGCTGTGCCACCGCGCTTTGCAGGCACGCCATAAGCGGCTGCTGGGCACCCCCAGCGATGCCGCTCCCATCCTGTGGCAGTACGGTGCGCTGGCACGCCTGAAGAAGGGCGAAAAGATCGACAAGCTGCTGTTCGGCGGCTACTCCACCATCAGTCTGGGCTATGCCGGCCTGTACGAGTGCGTGAAGTATATGACCGGGAAGAGCCACACCGACGCCGGTGCCAAGCCCTTTGCCCTGAGCGTGATGCAGCACATGAACGACAAGTGCAACGAGTGGAAGAAGGCCGAGAACATGGACTACTCCCTCTACGGCACCCCGCTGGAATCCACCACCTACAAGTTTGCCAAATGCCTGCAAAAGCGGTTTGGCATCGTGGAGGGCATCACGGACAAGAACTATATCACCAACAGCTACCATGTGCATGTGTCTGAGCCCATCGATGCCTTTACCAAGCTGAAGTTTGAGTCCGACTTCCAGCGCCTGTCCCCGGGCGGTGCCATCAGCTATGTGGAAGTGCCCAATATGCAGGACAATCTGGAAGCCGTCATGAGCGTACTGCAGTTCATCTACGACAACATCATGTATGCCGAGTTGAACACCAAGTCCGACTACTGTCAGGTGTGCGGCTATGATGGCGAGATCAAGATCGTAGAGGACGACGGCAAGCTGGTGTGGGAGTGCCCCAAGTGCGGCAACCGCGACCAGAACAAGCTGAATGTTGCCCGCCGCACCTGCGGCTATATCGGCACCCAGTTCTGGAATCAGGGCCGGACGCAGGAGATCAAGGACCGCGTCTTTGCATCTGTAAAAACAGCAAAACTTTATTTTTGATTTGATGTTTGGAGCGGCCTTTCGGCCGCTCCAAACATCTTTTCAGCAAACGACAGGAACATTAGCATGAACTACGCAAACATCAAGTATTACGATATCGCCAACGGCCCCGGGGTGCGCACCAGCGTTTTTGTATCCGGCTGCCGCCACCACTGCCCGGGCTGCTTCAACGCCGTAGCATGGGACTTTGCCTACGGTCAGCCCTTTGATAAGACCGTGCGCAACGAGGTATTTGCCTCCTGCCAGCCGGACTATATCGCCGGGCTCTCCCTGCTGGGCGGCGAACCCTTTGAGCCGGAGAACCAGCGGGAGCTGCTGCCCTTTGTGCGCAACTTCAAGGCGCTGTACCCTGCCAAAACGGTGTGGTGCTATTCCGGCTACACTTGGGAACAACTTACCGGCAAAGAGCCCAGTCCCGCGCGGTGCGAGGTGACCGACGAGCTGCTGGCACTGCTGGATGTGCTGGTGGACGGCCGCTTCGTGCAGGCCGAGCACGACATCTCCCTCCGCTTCCGGGGCAGCCGGAACCAGCGTCTGCTGGATGTTCCCAAGTCCCTCGCCGCCGGGCAGCCCGGTGTGGTGGCAGGACGAAAAGGTCTTCTCCACCCATACGATGGAACGGTAAGCGGTGCTGAACTCCTTCTCGTGAAAATGCGTTTGTCGCGGCCCGCAGGCCGCGACAAACGCTCTATTAAAAACAATTCTTCCGCTGAATATGGCCAAAGCAACGCGGAGGCCATTCGAAATCGTCCCGCACTAAAAGAAGCCGTTGCACAGACTGTGCAGCGGCTTCTTTCTTTTTTCATTCCCGGCTGCCCACGGCGTCCTCGATAACGCGCAGGAAGGCGTTGCCGTAGCGGGCGGCTTTCTTTTCGCCCACGCCGCTGATGTTCAGCAGCTCGTCGATGCTCATGGGCTTTTTCTCTGCCATCTCTCGCAGGGTGGCATCGTTGAACACCATAAAGGCGGGCAGGTTCTGCTTGCCCGCAAGGCGCTTGCGCACAGCGTACAGAGCGTTGAGCAGCTTTTCGTCCGCTTCGCTCAGGCTGCCGACTGCGGCAGGCTTTGCGCGGCGGGGCTTTTCCAGCCGGTCGGCACTTTGGGCGGCACGGCGGCGGGCGTATTCCAGCTGCAGCTGTGCTTCCTGCTCTGCCGCCAGACAGCAGGAGCAGTTGCCGCACTTTTTGGGTGCGGCTTCGCCGAAGTATTGCAGCAGAAAGCCGCGCAGGCAGTGCTGGGTGGTGGAATAGAAGGTCATATACTTGAGCCGCTCCTCGGCCTTGCGGGCGGCTTCGGCCTTTACATCGGCGGGCAGACCGTTGTCGGCTTCCCGCTCCTTGTCGATAAAAAATCGGATGGTGCGCACATCTGTGCCGGAATACAACAGGGTGCACCGGGCAGGCTGACCATCGCGCCCGGCGCGTCCAGCCTCCTGATAATAGCTTTCCAGATCCTTGGGCATATTATAATGGATGACGAACCGCACGTTGGGCTTGTCGATGCCCATGCCGAAAGCATTGGTGGCAACCATCACCTGCACCCGGTCGTAGAGGAAATCGTCCTGATTCTGCCGCCGGGTGTCCGCATCCAGTTTTGCGTGGTAGGCTGCCGCCCGGATGCTGCGGCTCTGCAGCAGCGCACCGTCTCGTCCACCTGCCGGGTGGTGCTGCAATACACGATGCCCGCATGATTGCCCTCTTTGAGCACCAGTTCCAGCAGCTCCTTGGGCTTCTGGCTGGGCAGTGCCCGCCGGGTCTCGAAGTATAGGTTGGGGCGGTCGAAGCTGGTGGTCACCTCGTAGGGCGCTTGCAGCGCCAGATGGGTGCGGATATCCTCCCGCACATGAGCGGTGGCGGTGGCGGTGAACGCGCCTATGACCGGGCGGGCGGGCAGGCTGTCCACAAATGCCTTGATGCGCAGATAGCTGGGGCGGAAGTCCTGTCCCCACTGGCTGATGCAGTGCGCCTCGTCCACCGTGACCATGCTGATCTGCCGCTCCTGCGCAAACCGTTGGAAGCCCGGCATCTCCAGCCGCTCCGGAGCCACATAGATGATCTTATACCAGCCCTCCCGGGCGCGGTGCAGCATCAGCGCCTTCTGGTTGTCGGTCAGGCTGTTGTTCAGAAAAGCCGCCGCCACGCCCGCCTGCACCAGCGCCCCCACCTGGTCCTTCATCAGGCTGACCAGCGGCGACACCACGATGGTGATGCCCGGCAGAAGCAGCGCCGGCACCTGATAGCAGATGGATTTGCCCGCGCCGGTGGGCATCACCGCCAGCACATCCTGCCCGTCAAGCAGCCGCCGGACGATGTCCTCCTGCCCGGGGCGGAAACTGTCGTAGCCAAAAACTTTTTTCAGGATACTGTGCGGGTTTTCCATGGTCTCCTCCGTTATATAAGTAGGTGCGCTGACGCGCCGATCGCTCAAAACCTTATCAGTATACCACAAAACCGATACTTTTGGCAGAAAAAAGCGTCACTTTGCGCAAAAACGTGCGATATCCACTCTTTCTGCCCGGGAAGGATAGCTTTTCAGGCGCGAAAATGCTATAATGAGAACACATATCTCCATGCCACCCCCGCAGACTGCCCGGCATGGATCATGCAATGTAAAAAGGAGCATTTATAATATGCAGCAGAAACTTATCACCTTTGCCGTGCCCTGCTACAACTCGGCAGCCTATATGCGTCACTGCATCGAAACGCTGCTGAGCGCAGGCGAGCAGGCCGAGATCATTCTGGTGGACGATGGTTCCGTCAAGGATGACACCCCCGCCATCTGCGACGAGTACGCCGCAAAGTACCCCACCATCGTCAAGGCCATCCATCAGGAGAACGGCGGCCACGGCGAGGGCGTGAATCAGGGCATCCGCAACGCCACCGGTCTGTACTACAAAGTCGTGGACAGCGACGACTGGCTGGACACTGATGCCCTGAAAAAGGTTCTGGCCCGCCTGACCACTCTGGTGGCCCGCGGCACCGCGCCGGATCTGATGATCTGCAACTATGTGTACGAGCATGTGGAGGACGGCACCAGCCATACCGTGCGCTACACCAACGTGTTCCCGCAGAACCGTCTGTTTGACTGGGTACACGTCCGGCACTTCCGCCCGGATCAGAACCTGCTGATGCACTCGGTCATGTACCGCACCGAGGTGCTGCGTGAGTGCGGCATGGTGCTGCCCAAGCACACCTTCTATGTGGACAACATCTTTGTGTACCAGCCCCTGCCCTATGTCAAGAGCATGTACTATATGGATCTGGATCTGTACCGCTACTTCATCGGCCGCGCAGACCAGAGCGTGAACGAGAGCGTGATGGTCGGCCGTGTGGACCAGCAGCTGCGGGTCACCAAGCACATGATCGACTGTCAGGATCTGGATGCGCTGAAGGACCAGAAGCGTCTACGCGCCTACATGGTGCACTACCTGTCCGTCATGATGGCAGTCAGCGACATCTTCCTGCTGCTGGATGGCAGCGCCGAGGCACACGCCAAAAAGGCCGAGCTGTGGCAGTACCTCAAGGATCACGTTACCCCCGGTGTTTACCGCGCCGTGCGCGTGAACCTTGGCGGTCTGACCGACCTGCACTTCCCCGGCGGCGACAAGGTGGTCGTAGCCACCTACCGCCAGCTGCGCAAGATCTTCAAGTTCAACTAAGAGCATATTTTATATTTCGGGATAGCGGAACGCCTGCGGGCGCTCCGCTATCCCTTTTTCACGGCTGGGGTCGTAAAGGGAAACGGCAGCCGAACTGCTTGTATTCCGTCCTTTCTCGTCCTGTTTCTGTCTTTTCGTCTCAAAAGATGTATGAAACGCGCAGGATGATTGCTTTTCCTCCGTTGTTCCGGTATACTGGATACGTTTTCCCATTTGGACCCCGCGCTGGATTTCACACGGGAGTTCGATACTTTTTTGACAAGGAGGAACCGAGTGCTGCGGCCTTTGGCTGCGCACCCAATACAAACCACATTATGGAACAAATGTTGATCTGTCTGTCCCTTGCCCTGATCGCCGGCCTGCTCATGTCACGCGCTGCCAAGGCCGTGCGTCTGCCCGCCGTCACCGCTTACCTGCTTACCGGCCTGCTGCTGGGTCCCTTCTTTCTGGGTCGGTTGGGGCTGAGCCGTTTCGGCTTTGGCTTTGGCAGCCTTGCCGCCGTGGAGGGCTACGGCATCCTCACACAGGTGGCGCTGGGCTTCATCGCCTTCGTCATCGGCAACGAGTTCCGGCTCAGCGCCCTGAAGCACATGGGACGCCGCGCCGTGACCGTGGGCGTTGCGCAGGCGGTGATCACCACCGTGCTGGTGGATATCGCTCTGGTGGCCCTGCACTTTGCCCGGCCGGATGTCATCTCAATGGCATCGGCCATCACGCTGGGTTCCATCGCCTCTGCCACAGCCCCTGCCGCAACCCTGATGGTGGTCAAGCAGTACAAGGCCGACGGCCCATTGACCAGCTTCTGCTGATGGTGGTCGCCATTGATGATGCCGTGGGTCTGGTGCTCTTCTCGGCCTCTTTCGGCATTGCAAACGCGCTGGAGCAGGGCCGCATCGACCCCATGAGCGTGCTTCTGGAGCCTCTGGTGGAGATCGCGCTCTCGCTGGCACTGGGCGCTGCCGCCGGTTACCTGCTGAACCTGCTGGAGGTCTACTTCCACTCCCGCTCCAAGCGCATGAGCCTTTCGGTGGCCTTTGTGCTGCTGACGGTGGGTCTGTCCATGACCGAGTTCGAGATCAATGGCACCCGCTGCGGCTTCTCGCTGCTGCTGGTCTGCATGATGACCGGCACCGTGTTCTGCAACATCTGCCCCACTTCCGATGAGCTGATGGACCGCCTGGACCGCTGGGTGTCCCCCATCAACATCCTGTTCTTCGTATTGTCCGGTGCAGAGCTGGATCTGAACATCCTCTCCGACCCGCTGGTCCTCCTCATCGGCGTGGTGTACATTGTGGCGCGCTCTGCCGGTAAGATCAGCGGCTCTTACCTGAGCTGCCGCGCCACCAGCTGCAGCCCCGCCATCCAGAAGTATCTGGGCATCACCCTGCTGCCGCAGGCCGGCGTGGCGCTGGGCATGGCCGCCGAGGCTGCCGAGCTTTCCGACGGCCACATGGTGCGCAACGTGGTGCTCTTCTCGGTGCTGGTGTACGAGCTGGTGGGCCCGACCCTGGCCAAGATCTCGCTGGTCGCCGCCGGAGAGATCCGTCCCGAGGGTCGCACCAGCGCCCGCGTGGAGAACCAGCCCGAAGCCCCTGTGGAGCTGAGCTGAGACGGCGAGAAAGAATTATTTGTAATTTAGGGGTTCTGAAAAGCCTGCAGGCTTTTCAGAACCCCTTTTTCACGGAGAGAATCTCCCCCACCTTTATGTGCAAAAGGTCTTTTTTTGTCGAATCAGCACGCAATCATTGACGAATGGTGTTATTTTTTGTATACTGAGCTTATCGGCGCTGGCACAATTTTCCTATTGTGTCAGTGGTTGCTAAAAAGGAATAAGGAATAGTGAAGGAGAATGACACATTATGAAAAGCACTGGCATCGTTCGCGGCATTGACTCGCTGGGACGGATCGTTCTGCCGAAGGAGCTGCGCACTAGTATGCACCTCGACACCGACACCAAATTGGAGATCTTTGTGGATGGGGACGCCATCGTCCTGAAAAAGCACCGCCCCGCCGGCAGCTGCGATTTCTGCGGCGAGGTGGACGAGCAGGCCATCCAGTTCGGCGGCTACTGCATCTGCAGCGCCTGCCGCCGCAAGCTCAGCGCACTGTAACGCAGAAAGGGGGCTCTTTCCATGAGCCGGTTCATCGACTTTACCCTTCCCTCCACCGTGCCGGGGCGCACCCTGCACGGCTTTCGCTGCGTCCCGGAGGGGCAGGTGCGGGCGGTGCTGCAGCTGTCCCACGGCATGGTGGAGTATATCGACCGCTACCGCCCCTTGGCGGAATATCTGGCCGACCGGGGTATTCTGGTCACCGGCCACGACCATCTGGGGCACGGTGCATCCATCCGCACCAAGGAGGACTACGGCTATTTTGCCGAGCCGGACGGCAACCGCGCCGTACTGGCCGACCTGCACGCCGTGACCGTGCTGACCAAGGAGCTGTACCCAAACCTGCCCTACTTTTTGCTGGGGCACAGCATGGGCTCGTTCTACGCCCGGCAGTATTTGTGCGAGTATGGCCGGGAGCTGAACGGTGCCATCATTATGGGCACAGGTTTCCAGCCCAAGGCGCTGGTCAAGGTTGCCAAGACCCTTTGCCGGGTGCTGGCCGCCTTCCATGGCTGGCACTACCGCAGCAGCCTTGTGGCCAACCTTTCCTTTATGGGCTATAACAAAGGGCTGGAGGGCCGCACCACCCACGACTGGCTCAACCGCGATCAGGCCGAGGTGGACAAATATCTGGCCGACGAACGCTGCACCTTTACCTTTACGCTGAACGCCTACTACAGCATGTTCAGCGGCATCCTGCGCCTGCACGACCCGGCCTTCCTTGCAAAAATGCCCAAAGACCTGCCGCTGCTGTTCTTGGCTGGCGATGCCGACCCGCTGGGCGAACAGGGCAAGGGCGTGCGCCGCGCCATCCAGAGCCTGAAGGACGCCGGTGTGCAGAATATTGAAAGCATCTTCTACCCCGGTGCCCGCCACGAGCTGCTGGTGGAAACCAACAAGCTGGAGGTTTTCGGGGACATTGCCGCATGGCTGGACAAACAGCTGGCAAAACAGTAAAAACAAACAAAGGGCTGCTGCACAAAACGTGCAGCAGCCCTTTCGCGTTGGACGATTAGAAATATCCTCCGCTTCGCTCTGGATATTCTCAGCGGAATAAAGATTTTTTATTTGGATTCCACATTCCGTTTATACCGCAGCGGGGTCTGCACCTCGGCGCGGATCTTGCCAAGATAGGTGCGGGTCTGCTCTGCGCCCTGCAAAATAGACTCTACCTGCGCTTTCTGCTCTGCGGTCAGGCCGTCATCCTCTGCCAGCAGTTCCGCGTTGCCCTCGATGATGGTCAGCGGCGTTTTCAGCTTGTGGGACAGCTGAATGATCTGCTCCCGCTGCCGCTGCTCCATGTCCCACTGCTTCTGCAAGCTGCCGGTCAGTGCATCGCCCATGGTCTGCAATGCCTGCAAAGCGCTCTCGTACTCCCGCACCTTCGCACCGGAAAACACCGCGCTGTCCAGATCCTTCCGCGCCACCGCCTGCGCGGCGGCGGTCAGCTTTTCGGTCTCCCGGGTCAGGAAGCGCCCGGTTCTGTGGGTGCTCCACACCACCGCGCCTACCAACAGCAGAATGCCCAGAATGCAGTGCACGGTCTGCATATCCGGCAGCACGCCCCGCAGCGCAGGGTCGGCGTAGGGCACGGCATAGTCAAATTGCAGCAGGCAAACCGTTCCGTCCTGCAATTTTGACGTCATATAATACTGTGTGTAGCCAAAATGCCAGTGGGTTTTCCCCTGCCGGTTCTCCATTGCCCGCTGCAAGTGCCCGGCATCCATGTTGGTGGCCAGCACCTCGCTGCTGTCCGGCGCGGCAAACAGGGCGTACCGGCACAGTGAGTCCAGCTGCGTCTCGTCAAAGGTGGCGGCGGTCATGCCCGGTAAAACGTCCTGTGCGGCTTTCTGACAGGCCTGTGCAGCCTGATTCGCGGGAAGAAACGGCCCGCCGTTCTGGATCCACAGCATCAGCGCCAGCAGCCACCCCACCGCGACCAGCAGGCAGGCCAGTGCCGTGCGCACCAGATATTGCAGCAGCACGCTGCGCAGAGAGGTCAGTCTTCGCTTTTCCATCGGTACCCCACGCCCCATACGGTATTGAGCAGCTTTTCCGGCTCCGGCACGCCCGCCGCCCGCAGCTTTGCCCGGATATTTTTGATGTGCTGTGTCACGGCGGTGTCGTCCGCAGTGCCGTCAATACCAAAAACCGCTTCGTAAATTTGCTCCTTGGTAAAGGTTTGCCCGGCGTGCAGCGCCAGATACTCGCAGATGGCATACTCCGAGCGGGTCAAGGGCAGCGCCTTCCCCTCCACCGCCGCGCTCCGGGCGGTCAGGTCAAAGGCCACGCCGCTGCGCACCATCCGGTGCGCCGGGGTGCGGCTCTGCCGCCGCAGATGTGCCGCTACCCGCGCCCGCAGCTCTGCCACCCGGAAGGGCTTGGACAAAAAGTCGTCTGCCCCGATGCCCAGCCCCTCCAGCACAGCGGCCTCGTCGGTGCGGGCGCTCAGAAACAGGATGGGCACTTCGGTCAGGCTGCGGATGCGCCGACAGACCGCAAAGCCGTCCTCCCCGGGCATCATCACATCCAGCAGGATGCAGTCTGCCCAGCGGCAGAGCGCCTCGGTCAGATCTCTGCCCGCCTGCCGCGTTTCTACCCGGTGGCCGTCCCGCTCCAAAGTGGTGCGGATCAGCTTGCAGAGCTCTAAATTGTCATCCACTGCCAGAATGTTTGCCACAAAATCACCTCAACATGTTATAAACAAGGCAGGACGCCCCATACAGCAGATACACATGGGCGGGGTAGAACCAGTAGAACAGCCGCTTGTGGCCGTTGCCCCGCTGCCCATTGTACAGCAGCATCAGCAGCACCGCCGCTACGCCGAACCACTCGTAGTAGTCGGTGAACATCTGCGTCCACACAAAATCCGCCTGTCGGCAAGCCATCCCAAAGGTCGGCACAAAATCACATAGGAAAATGAGCACGGCCCATGCCGTCAGCTGTACGCGGCGATGCCCCCGCAGGGCATACAGCAGCACACCGCCCAGCAAAAAGCTCCAGCCGCCGTCCGTGATGGCCGTCCACATGGGCAGCGGGCTTGTAATGACAAAGGCCACGATTGTTGAAGCAATGGGCATCTCCTGCACCTGCGGGAAGAGCAGCAGAAATACTACCACCACATACGGCCAGCACAGAACGGCGGCAATAGCGCCAATGCCCTTTGCGAATTTTTTCTCCCGCAGCCAGTCGATGCCCTGCCAGACGATGCACAGCAGCATCAGATCCTGAAAGATGGCGTTCTGGGGGTAGAAGTCATCCCCGCGCCGGAAGGCTTTGGCGTAGATCATAAAGAATTCCAGCGCCGCCATGGCTGTACCGATAGCCCAGATGCGGATAAAATACCGCTTGCGGTCATGGGTGTGGGCAAAGCCCTCCACCGTGCAGAACAGAAACAGCGGCGCACTGAGCCGCCCCAGCATACTGAACACCGTCGGGATGCAGCCGGTGAACTCGAAGAAATAATGAATGTGATCCAGTACCATCAGCACCAGTGCAATGGTCTTGAGCTGGGTACCGTCCAGCCCTTTTTTCGTTAATTTGTCCATACAGACTCTCCTTTCCTTGTGTGCATTCAGTGTAACAGGAAAATCTGTAGAAAGTATAAAGTTCTGCTTTTATAATACTATTTTTTGCCCCAAAACGCAACAAAAAAGCCCTGAGACTTTCATCTCAGAGCTCTTTGTTAAGTCGGCGACTACCTATTTTCACAAGCCGTTTCCAGCTAACTATCTTCGGCACAAGTAAGCTTAACTTCTGTGTTCGGAATGGGAACAGGTGGAACCTTACCGTCATCGACACCGACCGATCTGACTGAATCAGTATAACACATTTCTGTGCTTCTGTCCAGTATTTCTTAGAAGGACGTGCCTTCAAAACTGAATAATCACTGCTAACATTTTTTCGTTGACTCTAAAAGTCTCAAGCGAATTGTGGTCAAGCCCTCGACCTATTAGTACACGCTTGCTGAATGGATCACTCCACTTACACATCGTGCCTATCAACCTTGTAGTCTTCAAGGGGTCTTACTTGTTTAAAACAATGGGATATCTTATCTTTGGGTCGGCTTCACGCTTAGATGCTTTCAGCGTTTATCCGATCCGTACATAGTTGCCCAGCTATGCCCTTGGCAGAACAACTGGTGCGCCAGAGGTACGTCCGCTCCGGTCCTCTCGTACTAGGAACAGCTCCCATCAAATATCCTGCGCCCACGACAGATAGGGACCGAACTGTCTCACGACGTTCTGAACCCAGCTCGCGTACCGCTTTAATTGGCGAACAGCCAAACCCTTGGGACCGAATACAGCCCCAGGATGCGATGAGCCGACATCGAGGTGCCAAACCTCCCCGTCGATGTGGACTCTTGGGGAGATCAGCCTGTTATCCCCAGGGTAACTTTTATCCGTTGAGCGATGGCATTTCCACTCACATACCACCGGATCACTAACTCCAACTTTCGTTACTGCTCGACCCGTCAGTCTCGCAGTTAGGCTCGCTTCTGCGTTTGCACTCTTTTGCTTGATTTCCGTTCAAGCTGAGCGAACCTTTGAACGCCTCCGTTACTCTTTAGGAGGCGACCGCCCCAGTCAAACTGCCCACCTAACAATGTCCCCCGCCTTGATTCAAAGGCGCAGGTTAGAATTCCAATATCGCAAGGATGGTATCCCAACGGCCACTCCACAAATGCCAAAGCACTTGTTTCCCTGTGTCCCATCTATCCTGTGCATGCAACATCGAAACCCAATATTAGGCTACAGTAAAGCTCCATGGGGTCTTTCCGTCTTGTCGCGGGTAACCGGCATCTTCACCGGTACTACAATTTCGCCGGGCGGGCTGTCGAGACAGTGCCCAAATCATTACGCCTTTCATGCGGGTCAGAACTTACCTGACAAGGAATTTCGCGACCTTAGGACCGTTATAGTTACGGCCGCCGTTCACTGGGGCTTCGATTCAATGCTTGCACATCTCCTCTTAACCTTCCAGCACCGGGCAGGTGTCACCCCATATACGTCATCTTTCGATTTAGCACAAACCTGTGTTTTTGGTAAACAGTTGCTTGGGCCGATTCTCTGCGGCTCTATCTCTAGAGCACCCCTTCTCCCGAAGTTACGGGGTCAATTTGCCGAGTTCCTTAACAACCCTTCTCCCGTTGGCCTTAGAATCTTCTTCCTACCTACCTGTGTCGGTTTGCGGTACGGGCACCGCAGAAATACACACAGCTTTTCTCGCCATCTTCCATCCCGGACTTCGGTACTAACTTCCCTCGATCGCTACCGGAACCAACACCCGGCTCCGAGACTTCAAATGTGTCCCTGTGCTTAACTCTTTTGGTGGTGACGGAATCTCTACCGTCTGTGCATCGGCTACGCCGTTAGGCCTCACCTTAGCTCCCGACTAACCTGGAGCGGACGAACCTTCCTCCAGAAACCTGAGGCTTTCGGCCATGCAGATTCTCACTGCATTCGCGCTACTCATTCCGGCATTCTCACTTCTATACACTCCACAGCCGCTTGCGCTACTGTTTCACCGCGTATACAACGCTCCCCTACCCAATGTACAAAGTACATTGCCTAAGCTTCGGTGTCAGGTTTAGCCCCGTTAAATTCTCCGCGCAAAGACGCTCGACCAGTGAGCTATTACGCACTCTTTGAATGTGTGGCTGCTTCTGAGCCAACATCCTGGTTGTCTACGTATCTTCACATCGTTTTCCACTTAACCTGACTTTGGGACCTTAGCTGTAGATCTGGGCTGTTTCCCTTTTGACAATGACATTTATCTGACACTGTCTGACTCCCAAGCATCAATACTCTGGCATTCTGAGTTTGATAAGCTTCGCTAACCTCTCGGCCGCTAGGCTATTCAGTGCTTTACCTCCAGGTATCTAACTTGAGGCTAGTCCTAAAACTATTTCGGGGAGAACCAGCTATCTCCGGGTTCGATTGGAATTTCTCCGCTACCCACAGTTCATCCGCCGCCTTTTCAACGGAGGTCGGTTCGGTCCTCCATGGAATTTTACTTCCACTTCAACCTGACCATGGGTAGGTCACCCGGTTTCGGGCCCATTATATGCAACTTAACGCCCTTTTCAAACTCGCTTTCGCTTCGGCTCCAGACCTTAAGTCCTTAACCTTGCTGCATACAATCGCTCGCCGGACCGTTCTACAAAAAGTACCCTATCACACTTTGACGTGCTCTAGGTGCTTGTAGGCACAGGGTTTCAGGTTCTTTTTTCACTCCCCTCCCGGGGTGCTTTTCACCTTTCCTTCACAGTACTATACGCTATCGGTCACTGGGTAGTATTTAGGGTTGGAGGGTGGTCCCCCCATCTTCCGACCAGGTTTCACGTGTCTGGCCGTACTCTGGATTCTGCGCAGCTCTCTCCGTTTTCACCTACGTGGTTCTCACACTCTCTGACCGGCCTTCCCATGCCGTTCGGTTAACAGATCGAGTCCTAAAAGCAGTCCGTACCCCGGAAGTATTTCTACTTCCGGTTTGCCCTCTTCCGCGTTCGCTCGCCACTACTACGGAATCTCGTTTGATGTCTCTTCCTCGCCCTACTTAGATGTTTCAGTTCAGGCGGTTCCCTCGATACACCTATTTTGAATTTCAGTGTAACGTACCTGAGTATGAACCCAGGTGAGTTTCCTCATTCAGAAATCTCCGGATCAATGCTTATTTGCAGCTCCCCGAAGCTTATCGCAGCTTATCACGTCTTTCATCGGCTCCCAGTGCCAAGGCATTCGCCCTGCGCCATTGTTCGCTTGACCTTTCAAACCTTCTTTAAGAACATTTGGTATCCTCTTGATTCTCTCTTGCCAACGAAGATTATTGTTACCCTTCCTTTTGAAATTGTAATATTTCTTAAAAAAAAAAAGAACTTACTATAATCTTTGTTTCGCAGTTATTATTCAGTTTTTCAAGGTACGTCTTTGAGTGTCCTTTTCAGGGCCCTCAAAATCGAACAATATCTACTTAAACTTTAACTTGTCACCTGTTCCAATGACCGACCATCTTAGATGCTCTGTCATTGCCTGACTCCTTAGAAAGGAGGTGATCCAGCCGCAGGTTCTCCTACGGCTACCTTGTTACGACTTCACCCCAATCACCAGTTTTACCTTCGGCGGCGTCCTCCTTGCGGTTAGACTACCGACTTCGGGTCCCCCGGCTCTCATGGTGTGACGGGCGGTGTGTACAAAGCCCGGGAACGTATTCACCGCAGTATGCTGACCTGCGATTACTAGCAATTCCGACTTCGTGCAGGCGAGTTGCAGCCTGCAGTCCGAACTGGGACGTTGTTTCTGAGTTTTGCTCCACCTCGCGGTCTTGCTTCTCTTTGTTTAACGCCATTGTAGTACGTGTGTAGCCCAAGTCATAAAGGGCATGATGATTTGACGTCATCCCCACCTTCCTCCGTTTTGTCAACGGCAGTCTGGCCAGAGTCCTCTTGCGTAGTAACTGACCATAAGGGTTGCGCTCGTTGCGGGACTTAACCCAACATCTCACGACACGAGCTGACGACAACCATGCACCACCTGTCTCTGCGTCCCGAAGGAAACACATATTTCTATGTGCGTCGCAGGATGTCAAGACTTGGTAAGGTTCTTCGCGTTGCGTCGAATTAAACCACATACTCCACTGCTTGTGCGGGCCCCCGTCAATTCCTTTGAGTTTCAACCTTGCGGTCGTACTCCCCAGGTGGATTACTTATTGTGTTAACTGCGGCACTGAAGGGGTCAATCCTCCAACACCTAGTAATCATCGTTTACAGTGTGGACTACCAGGGTATCTAATCCTGTTTGCTACCCACACTTTCGAGCCTCAGCGTCAGTTGGTGCCCAGTAGGCCGCCTTCGCCACTGGTGTTCCTCCCGATATCTACGCATTCCACCGCTACACCGGGAATTCCGCCTACCTCTGCACTACTCAAGAAAAACAGTTTTGAAAGCAGTTCATGGGTTGAGACCATGGATTTCACTTCCAACTTGTCTTCCCGCCTGCGCTCCCTTTACACCCAGTAATTCCGGACAACGCTTGTGACCTACGTTTTACCGCGGCTGCTGGCACGTAGTTAGCCGTCACTTCCTTGTTGGGTACCGTCATTATCTTCCCCAACAACAGGAGTTTACAATCCGAAGACCTGCTTCCTCCACGCGGCGTCGCTGCATCAGGGTTTCCCCATTGTGCAATATTCCCCACTGCTGCCTCCCGTAGGAGTCTGGGCCGTGTCTCAGTCCCAATGTGGCCGTTCAACCTCTCAGTCCGGCTACCGATCGTCGCCTTGGTGGGCCGTTACCTCACCAACTAGCTAATCGGACGCGAGGCCATCTCAAAGCGGATCACTCCTTTTCCCTCTACCCGATGCCGGGTCGTGGGCTTATGCGGTATTAGCAGTCGTTTCCAACTGTTGTCCCCCTCTTTGAGGCAGGTTCCTCACGCGTTACTCACCCGTTCGCCACTCGCTCGAGAAAGCAAGCTCTCTCTCGCTCGTTCGACTTGCATGTGTTAGGCGCGCCGCCAGCGTTCGTCCTGAGCCAGGATCAAACTCTTTATAAATGATATTTATCACTTAAAAGTGTTAAATCTTGTTTCGCTCAGCACGCAATCGCTTGCGTCCTGTGTGAATTACTTTTGTTTGGAATTGTTTACCGTGTTTTTCCAACACGAAAATAGGTTCCGTTACAAGTTCTTTCGATATTGTTCAATTTTCAAGGTCCTGTGCGCCGCAGCCTTAGCGGCTGACGACTTGATTATTTTACCACAGAAGCGGTTTTTTGTCAAGCACTTTTTTGAGAAGCTTTTGAAGTTTTCTGAACTTGGAGCGCTTTGGGTTTCTCGGTATCAGCCGGAACTTTTCAGCGTCTATTGGTTCTTTTCAAGGGCTTCCTGCTGAGACTTCAGAAGTCATTCTTTTGTCTCAGCGCTTGGCGCTCAAGTATAATACCACACCCCGGCAATCTTGTCAACACTTTTTGACAAGTTTTTTCCAAATTCTTTGCGGAGGGTCTCGACTCCCTCAGTCAAAGCCTGACGGCTTTGCCAGCTTCCTCGGAGAGGGAGCCTCTGGCGTATCCGCAAACTTTGTACTTCAGCCGGAAACTGTACCGTTATGCCAAGGGCCCCATCCTTGAGGGGGCTGGCATCGCGCAGCGATGACTGGGGAGTTTTTCCGGCGGCGTCCTCTCCACACCCCCCACCAAAAGCCTTGCGTATCGGCAGCGGGTGCGCTATTATATATTATATACATTATAGAGCGCTGCGAAAGGAGCCCTGACCATGATCCTCACCGTCAATATCGGCAACACCCACATCACTGTGGGCGGCTACGAACAAGACACCCTTATCTTCTGCGGGCGGCTGCACTCTGACCCCGCTGCCACGGTGGAGGAATACGCCATCCGACTGGTGAATCTGTTACAGCTGTACGGGGCATCCCCGGCGCAGATCGAGGGCGGCATTCTGGGCAGCGTGGTGCCCATGCTCAGCGGGCGGGTGCTGGCGGCCTTACAGCTCTTGTGCAAGGTACGCATCCTGACCGTGGGGCCGGGGCTGAAAAGCGGCATCAAGCTGCGGCTGGACAACCCCGCGCAGTTGGGCGCAGAGCTGCTGTGCGGCGCGGTGGCGGCGCTGGCAGAGTGCCCCGGGCCGCTGGTGGTCATCTCGGCAGACACCGCCATCTCCCTGATGGCGGTGAACGCAAAGCAGGAGCTTGTGGGCGGCGTGATCCTGCCCGGGCCGCAGCTTTCCATGAATGCGTTGGTGCAAAAGACCGCGCAGCTGCCCCAGATCGACCCTGCAGCCCGCGCTTCGGACTCAGTGCTGGGCAAAAGCACCTCGGCCTGCTTACAAAACGGCTTTGTGCTGGGCACTGCCAGCCTGCTGGACGGTCTGGCCGACCGCTTCTGCGCCGAATTGGGCGCACAGACCGCCTTTTACGCCACCGGCGACCTTCCCCGCTCCATCCGGGAGGCCTGCCGCACCCCCATCCACTACCGCGAGACGCTCATCACCGACGGCCTGCACCGCATCTGGCTGCGAAACCGGAAGGGCTGACGATTTTCGTTTGCATTTTGCATCCCGATGTGTTATACTGTGTTGTACCCACCAAAGGGGTACGGCATTTGCGATCGTAGCTCAGCTGGATAGAGCGTTCGGCTCCGACCCGGAAGGCCAGAGGTTCGAATCCTCCCGGTCGCACCAAACCATGAAAATCCGAACCTTTTCTCGATAGGAGAAGGGCTCGGATTTTTTGTTTTCTTCGGAAACGAGAACAATGGCTCTTCCCTTACGGCTGTGTGTCCAAAACCTTATCAGAAACCGTATCACGAAAGTCACAACTGTAAGAGTGCCGTAAGGCGGAAAGGACACAAACATGAAGTACGATGAAAGAGCCTGCCAATTCAACATGGACACCGGCTGCGTGGAGCTGCTGCTCCGGGATGGGAGAATGATCTCCATTGACTGCACTGGGGTCGAGGATGAATTGGACGTGACCATGGCGCAGAGGTCGGAGTTAGATTATCTCATCTACAATGACCCGCTTGGCTATGCAGACTTGATTCTGAACGGAGACCCGGAGGAATATTTGAAGAATGTAGCTGAGAGCCATGGATTAGAGGATTGATCGTTTAGAGATTAACTCGATATAAGGAACAAGCCCACAGGTCTGCCGTATTTTATATGCGGTCTATCCTGTGGGCTTGTTTGCTATTATCGACTCATGATTGAATTTGAAATTTTAAGCACGACCGTATCATATTTGTAGGTGGTAACAATCATCGGCAGGCCTCCAGCCTTCAAAACCTATGCACACGTTTGATTTTCGTATCGTTTAAGCCAGAGGAAAAAGCAGATGTTTAATAAGATGCCCACTGCGGTGGAGGTGGGTGCGGACAGACCGATCATCGTCAGGCTGGCGTTGGGCTGGATACTCATAATATACGCCATGGGGAGACGCACCAGCAGAGTCTGCACCAGCCCCTGTACCATGACCCAGAGCGTTTTGTCGTTGCCATTGAAGTAACCTACCATGCTGAACAGGATGGCAGTGGCGATGGTCTCGGGCGCAAAGCCCTTGAGGTAGGCGTAGCCGTTGGCAATGACAGAGGCATCTGCCGTAAACAGGCTGGAGAGAACGTCACCCTTGCACCACACCAATGCAAATACGACGCAGCCGAACACCAGACCGATGCCAATGCCGGTGAACATGGACTGCTCGGCGCGTTTTTTGTTGCCAGCACCCACGTTCTGGGACACAAAGGACGCCATGGACTGCATCAGAGAACTGGGGATCAGCATGGCAAAATTAACGATCTTGCACGCCACACCGTAGCCGGAAGATGCCTCCAGCCCCAACCGGTTGACGAAAGCGCAGAGCGCCAGAAAGGAAAGCTGGGTCAAAAACTCCTGCAAAGCCAGCGGCAGACCGATGCCCAGAAATTTTTTGCACTGGGGGTTCAGCTTGAAATCAGAGCGATGGATTTTGAAGGGCAGCTCCTTCTTCAGCAGCATTGCGATTGCACAGATTACGCTGACAGCTTGTGCTGCTACCGTAGCAATGGCGGCACCGGCAGCATCCAGATGAAAACCAGCCACCAGCACCAGATCGCCAATAATATTCACAATGCACGCCACCAGCACAAAGATCAGCGGAGAGCGGCTGTCGCCCAGACCGCGGAAAAGAGCCGAGAGCATATTATAGGCTACAATAAAGAAGATGCCGCTGCCGCAAATGCGCACATAGCTGGCGGTCAGGTCTAGGGCTTCGGCAGGAGCCTGCATCAGACTGGCAATAAACCGTGCAAAAAACACCAACACCACGAACAGTGCAGCTGCCAGAAGGGTGAACACAATAGCTGCCCCGCCAATGACTTGCCCGATGTACTGCGGTCGTTTTTCGCCCAGATAGCGGGCAATGAGCACTGTGACGCCCATGGCAAGCTGGGTGACAACAAAGGTGACGAGATTGAGTACCTGGCTACCAGTAGAAACCGCAGACAAGCCTGAAGTGGAGCCAAAGCGCCCCACTACCAGAAGGTCTACTGCGCCGTAAGCGGCCTGCAGCACCAGCGCACCCAGAATGGGCAGCATGAAAAAAGCGAGCTTTGGCAAAATGCGGCCTTGGGTAAAATCGGTCTTATCGTTTTTCAAGAGAATCTTTCCTTTCGCGCATAATAGCATAGAATTTTTCCAGCGTTTGGATGGTGCACGCTGCATCCTCCTCGGAAATGCTGTCCAGATACGGGAGCAGTTGCGAGAAGTAGTCCGTATTGTACTTCTGGGAAAGCGCTTGCCCGCTCTCGGTGAGAAACAGATAGGTCACGCGGCCATCTTCAACGGACACCTGTTTTCTCAGATACCCTTTGTGCTCCATCTCTTTTACGGTACGGGTCACACCGGGGCGGGGCAGATTCAGCGCATCGCTGAGATCAGAGATCTTCGGCCAGATGCCACGGGTCTGCAATTTCTGAATAACATCCAGACACTGGATATAGGAGGATGTCACACCCTCCGGCAGGGCAGGCAGCATCTCCGTGCCCGCTTTGCCAGATAGCAGGCATCCAGCAGCTGCTTGATCAGTTCGATGGTCATAATGAAATTCCTCTCCAAACGATTATCGAAGGTAATTAACATTGATAATTATATAGAACTACCCGGGAATGTCAAGTCTTTTTGAAAAATCGGAGATGTCGGCAGCTTTGAGGCATCTGCTTCCGGCATACCATTCTAGAGGGTGTTTGAGCGAATACAGTCTGAACCATGGATTAGAAGATTAAATACAGTCAAAACCACCGGCTGAGCCGGTGGCTTGAGTAAGCCCTAGAAGGGCATAATACTAGCAAAGCCCCTTAAGGGGCCACGAATGGGTCTGCCAACTGCATTCCTGTCTCGTGGCAGGCCCCTCAAGGGGCCCTTTTATTTACGCCTTAGTTTCCTTGCTACCCGTAAACGGGTCCACGAACTCCTTAAGGCTCAACTGATCGGCAATCTGGTCCTGTTGCAGTTGATTTTTAATGTACTCTTGGATTTTCTTTTTTGTTCTTTCCTACCGTATCCACGAAGTATCCCCTGGCCCAGAAATGCCGATTGCCATACTTGTACTTCAGATTTGCATGTCTGTCGAAAATCATGAGACTGCTCTTTCCCTTGAGATATCCCATGACATAGGAAATGCTGTACTTCGGCGAAAAACTTATCAGCATATGGATATGGTCAGGGCAGGCCTCCGCTTCAATGATTTCAATACCTTTTTGTTCGCACAACTGGCGCAGTATCTGCCCTATATCCTTTTTGATCTGACCGTAAATTACCATTCTCCGATATTTCGGTGCAAACACTACATGGTATTGACATCTCCACGTGGTATGGCTTAAACTATCTACGTCTTTGTTATCTTTCATTTCAAAGATAAACCTCCCTGTTCCTAGAATGTGGTTGGCAAACCCACACTCTATTCTACGGGGAGGTTTCTCTTTGTCTAGGGCTAAAGCCGTTTTTATTCCACCAGCAAAGCTGGTGGTTGTCGCTCGCTCAAGCTACCCAAAACAAAAACAGGGTGCGTCCCTGAATAGGACGCACCCTGCCATCGCAATTCACGATTTGATTCGTTGATAACAACCGTGAATTGCATATCGCAAACAGGTCGTTGAGAATTGCGCTGCTTGTAAAACTTGCGATTAAATCCACAGACAACAGCGATATGTACAACAGGGCGTTCCCCGTCGGGAACGCTCTGTTTCTCTTTGCTGGCGGCGTGATGAGCCTGTTCCGCCTGCCATGCGGCAAACTCCCTCTGGCCTTCCTCGCTGTTCCAGCAGGCAAGGATGGCCGGGTAGAATGCCCGTGCCAGACGGTCGATGACTTCATCGGGGTAAGGGGAAGTGTTTGTGGACTTTTTCTTTTTGTTCAAACGCACGCTCCTTTGATCGTCCCACCGTGGCAAAGCCGGGCGAGAAAATCAAAGTTCCAATTTTTATCAGGCGCAAGGGCGCGGATGCTTTCCGCCCTGCACTTGCGGCTGGTGGCTCGTTGATGGCTTACAGGTGTCTGCTGTTATGCGGTCTTTTCTTCTTCAAGGGCTTCTGCAAGAGCCTTTTCCAGATAGGTTTCGATTTCAGTCAGGTAGTTAGCAGGTCTCTGCATTGCGAAGCGGAGAACCTTTTGCTTTTCCGGGTCAGTGAAATAGCTGGGATTGTTTTTGAGCGTTTTCTTCCATGAGTTTTTCATCATTTCGGTCGCACGGCTCAAGGATTTGTAAACCTTCATAAACTCGTCCGGTACATGATAGCACCGGAATTCTTCTGTTTGTGGTGTGGGCATGGGAACGGGTTCCGCTTTTTCAGGCTCAAATTCAGCGCTGGCAGATTCCAACACTTCCAATGCCTCTGGATGCAGGATTTGAGCAAGGACATCTGAACGATGCTCGACACTTGCCTGCACAAGCTTGGACATTTCTTCGTTGGTGAACTTCACTTCACCGGAAAAGACTTTCTGCTTGATGCCGGGAGAGAGGTTGTCCGCAATGTCGATGCCTCGTGTATAGTGGCTGGCACGGAGAACAGAGGCACGGCTGACACCGTTTTCTTCTGCGATCCGGTCGCAGGTTTTCTTCCCGGAGTGGTGGTTATCACCGTGATCACCACCACTTTTCTTTGCTAAAGTGTACTGATTACCCCGAAAGATTTTTGCAGCTTTCTTTTCAGCTTCATACTGTTTCCCAAGCAGATAGCGTTTCTGTTCGGGGCTCAGGTTTCGCCGTCCCAACTGATTCCGGCAAATCCACGCAATGGCTTCTTCGCGGTTCTCAAATTGGAGCGGCATAGTGGAAAAATAAATCTCAGGATGCTTCTGGAGAATGGCATAACGGTTGTGGCCGTCAACAAGTGTATTATTCCACACAATCAAAGGAGAAATCAGCTTGCCTTCCTTGAGGATATTTTCTTCGAGCTGCTTAAATTCATCATCGGTCAGAGGGGGAATCTGAGACTGGAACTCCGGGTCGATTTTCAGGTTGATCATACGCACACTCCTTTATCTCTCCTGCTGCGCCGGTTCTTCCTCCCGGAAAAAGGACGCAACATTCTGCTTTGCGGTTTTCAGTTTGAGCAGCTCGTTCTTAGCTTCCTTGTACTGCTCGTAGAACTTTGCCTTTTCGGATGCCAACTGCGCATACTCGGCTTCCAGTTTTTTCGGGCTGGGCAGCTTGGTGATGTTGTTTGCCTTAAAATAGGCTACTGCCGCCCGGTATGCTGTCAGCTCTGCACGGTGCTGTTCCTCAAAGGCTGTTGAGCAATCTTTTTTGTATTTCTATAAATAACAATCAAGAGGGCGACAGCTTTTGTTGTCGCCCTCTTGATTGTTATTTATTCCCACGTTTTGGCTTTTTGTCGGACAACTATAATTTGGATCTGGTACAGAATGCTGGGAATTGCAGAAACCAATGAAAAAATACCCAAGGCGAGAGAATGTTTGATAAGGGCAAACAGTGCAAACAGGAGTAGTAGGAATAGCCATGGGTTACGCAAGTTGCGGTAGTATTTTTCTTTATCGGCATAGGAGGTGTGGAGTTCAAAAGGCTTTCCGTCGTTTGCTTTTTCTACAATCAATAGTTCTCGGTTAAAAGTTGTTGCGTTTGTTGCAATATAACCGCCCATTTCCGCCCATGGACGCAATCGAACTTTTCCGACAGAATAGCTTAGATTGATATTCTTGAAAAATACCTTGTAGCCCATATCCTCCAAAAAATCAGCGTAGTCCGTTGCGTTCTCTTTTGATTTTTCTCCGATAAACTCTACACAATAGGTCACTTCGTCGGGATTACATTTTTCGAATTCATAGAGCATTCTTCCTGTCCGGACAAGTCGATAGCCTTTTTGAGACATTTGGTTTAACCAGTTTGCCTGTGCATTTAGCAATCCACCAAAGAAGCGATAGCATTTTTTACTCATACTGTACCTCTCCAATAATTTCACTCGCGATGCTTACAAGCTCATTTAGTCTTGTGAGTTCTTTTTCTGCGACTTCCTTCCATGCATCGTATCATACGGTATTTTTTTTCTTCCATCACAATCTCCGCAAGGTTCGATCCATTTCTTTTCCTGCATTGAATTTAATGCACCATATAAAGTGCCTGCTCCCAATGAAAGCCGTCCACCTGTTTTTTCTTCAATAAATTGCATGACAGCATATCCATGTTTCGGGGTATAAAGAGAGAGCAAAATATAAAAGGTGACTTCTGTAAGCGCACCACCTTTTGCATTATCGCGCATGGTCTGACCTCCTTATTACGGTTACTGTAATAAATATATCACTAACCGTAATATTCGTCAAGCGGATTCAGAAAAATTATTTGAGGGATGTGTGAAAGAAGAACGGTCTACTCTATTCTTGTTTTGTTGTTCGGCGTATCGTGGTGCTGGGAATTGCTAGGAATCGGTTGAACATTCGTTTTGGTCATTGTACCTCCTGTCTGTTCGATAACTCCTCGGTGAAGTTATGTAAGCACGACACGCCGTTCCATTCGTGCCGCAAGGCACGAATGATGAGCAGGGTTTGGGGTGGGACCGCGTTTGCGAAGCGCAGCGCAGCAATGAAAGCCCCAGTGGGGCTTTTAAGCGGCAGCGCGGTCTGCGACAGCAGATGGAGGGGCGTTGCCCCGACAAGCGCTACCCCAACAAGATCACATCAAAACTCGCAAGAGTTGCAGATGTGAAGTCCCGGTGGAGCACAACATTTTCAAGAATTGAAAATTTGTGGCCACGGGACGGTTCTTGCTCTCCACCGCTGCGCTCAAAACGCATTTCCGAAAGTTGTTTCCGAATTGTTAAGACGCAAAAATAAGTAGAGAGTTCCACTGCTCGTATATGTGAATCGCCGTTTGCCCCGAACGAAGTTCCTGCCCCTGTTTTGCAGCGGCGTTGGCTGGAAAGCCGGTATCACGCTCGGACGGCTCATGAAATTCTCAAGGTACGGCTTCCCCAAAAAGAAAATACCGCCCACGCAGTACAGGCGAAGGATTTTGTCGGGTGAAACAGACGGCAAAATGATCGGGTGTGTTGCGGGGCGGTAAATCTTCGCAGGAAATAAAACCGCACAGAATCGTTTCTTTACAGAAATCTCTGTGGATTTGTTGGGAATGATAACATAAGTACGAATGCGTGTCAACACTTCGGGATAATGAATACATCAGATGAACGAAACACACAAAGTACAAGCAAAAGCAAAGCAATGTTTTAGGAGAATGTTTTAATTTTCGCAGTTCAGGCGGACTTGGACGGTAAACACACCGTCTTTCTTCTTTCGTATAGAAGTCACCATGGTTCTCCTGAACGATACGATTTATATTCTTTAGTCCGTAACCGTGATACTCTCCGATGCGGATGCTGCGAACGGTATCGCTGTATGGATTCTCAAGCCGGTAAAAGAGGCTTCGATACTGCTTGCGCAGCTGTAGATGAATGATTCTCTGTTCCGCTGGCAGGTCGCAACAGGCTTCGATGGCATTGTCAAATGTGTTTCCGATAATGATGCTCAAAGACAACGATGAGATCGTCAGGACTTCAGGAATCGTCATATCCAGTTTGACGTTGATGTTATTCCTTTCCGCAATTCGTAAGTAATAATTCAAAAGAGCATCAACAACAGGGTTTCCGACAGCAGAAACATTTGTGGAACGCTCAAAAACATCCGTGGCAGCTTGTGCAATCTTGTGAAGTTCTTCGGTATCGCCGTGTTCTGCAACTGCCTGCATCGCCAGAATGTATTTCTTCACATCATGCCGTAGAGAACGGACTTCTTCCTGACGTTCTTTGAGCTGCTGGTAGTATTCCATTTGAAGGTTGTACTGCTGCTCGTTGAACTTGACTTTGAATTTTTCTAGCTCATTTTCCCGGAGAGCTTCCACATAGAACACAATCAGGATGTTTATAAGGAGAAGCACCGCCATAAGACCGACCATATAATCCGGGAAATACTCATCCGCAGCATGATACTGTGCCACATAACAGACAGCAATACTTGCGATTTGAATCGCAATGATCGGCAGCAGCCATAGGATACGCAGAGCATTTCCTTTTCGGCTGAAAAAATGTGAGATCAGGACTACGAGTGGAATTTGAATCAGGTTTGAAAAAACAACATAAACCAACCGTGCTGCCCCAGCCTGCATCAGAATATCGGTATCAGGGATGCGCAGCCCAATCAGGAGCATTGCAAGCACTTCCACCAAAGCAATCAGCGTAAAGAAAGCTCCGCTTGCAAAAACCGCCTGCCACGGTCGCACCTCATAGAACAGCAATGCAAGGAAAAATCCGCCAACTAAAAGATAAATCGTGCGCTGCGTTACCCAATCCGGGAATAAACTCAAAGCACACTGCCCAGCAATCAAGAGTGCAACATAGGCATAGAACCACCTTGAGACGGGCTCCTTTTTGGGAAACAGCCGACCGATAAAAAGCAGCAACAGGGCAATGTTGGCAAAGCTCCCTGCAAACTCAACGAAATAATAAAGCATCATCTTCCCAAATAAGCGTTGAAGATCTGATTGAACTCCTGACGCTTCCTCCTGCTGATCGGCAGCTGATGTCCGCTGGAAAGAAAAACAGCGGTTCCCGTAGCGTAAACAATGTGTTCCATGTTGACGAGATAACTTTTGTGTGGTGACACAAAGCACCGTTTGGGAAGCTGCTCCAAGGCTTCAGGAATGCTCATTCGCAATGTAAGGTCTTGCTCCTTGCAGTGAATCAGAACTTTATGTCCGTGGCTTTCCAGAAAGTAAATGTCCGATGTTTCCAAGGACATGGTAACACCATCGTATTCGATTGTGAAATGTTTGGAGTTCAGTTCCTGAAGGACAGCATCCATTGCCGCAGCGAACAGCGTCTGATCCAAAGGTTTGACAAGGTAGCGGAATGCAATGCCATATCCCTGCACAGCGTACTCATGCCGCTTCGTGACAAATACCACCAAAGGATGCTTCTCCATTTGGATCAAAGACTGCGCCAGCTGAAAACCGTTGGATGGCATCTCGATATCGAGCAGAAGCAGATCAAAGGATTTCTTCTGCATTTGCAATTCGCTCAGAAGTTCGTTTCCGTCCATGTAAGTCTCAATGTCAAAGCAGCCTTGCACATCGTACTGCTGGACGCTTTGAACAATGCCATCAAGGTCTGATTTCTCATCATCGCAGACTGCAACGTGGTACTTCAGCATTTCGACAACCTCCACAAAATAATGTCCTGCTACTATTATAGACTGTGCAAAGGCTCCTTACAAGTAGCCTGACCTACCACTTTTGTCACCAGAACGACCAGTTTTGCCAAACCTCTTGATTTTGCTGAAATTTATGATACAGTGAAGCAAAAATCAGAAGATAAGGTGGCGCAACTGCAATGTGGGAACGCACGCTGTCTCAGAAATTAGTCCGTCTTTTCTGCGAACAAAAAGTGGTAGACGAATCAAAAGCGGATGCGTATGTCTATGGGTACGAGTTGCTCATATCGTCTGTTGTGAGCGTTCTGCTTGTTGTTTTAATCGCTGTTGTGTGTGGTGATGTGCGGTACGCACTTTCATTTTTGATTGGGTTTATCCCACAGCGAATCTACATTGGCGGATACCATGCAACATCGCACACCAGATGCTGGTGGTCGTGGAACATTTGGATATACGCTGGATTCCGAGCGGAAATTTCACATCGACCCGCTTGCCTCCCCTTTCGTACTGGAATCGTTCACGAAGTATCGGGATGGCCTCACGATGAAAGAGATTCGGGACTGGCTGAATGAAAACGGCATCAAGAACCCGGTCGGCGGTGCGAATTTACTTACAACAGCGTGGAGCACATGCTCAAGAATCGGCGGTACATCGGAGAGTTGAAATTCCGGGATGTGGTCGTGCCGGATGCGATTCCGCCCATCGTGCCGCTGGAACTGTTCGATGATGTGCAGGAAAAGATTGCCAAAAACAAGAAAGCCCCTGCCCGAAGAAAGGCAGAGGACGATTACCTGCTGACCACCAAGCTGCACTGTGGCTGCTGCGGTGCGCTGATGTTTGGCGAAAGCGGCACAAGCCGGACGGGAGAAGTCCACCGCTACTATAAATGTGCCACTGCCAAAAAGAAGAAGGGCTGCAAGAAGAAAACTGTCCGTAAACAGTGGCTGGAAGATCTGGTGGTGAATCAGACGATGCAGCTTGTCCGAGACGATGCCGCTATGGAATCCATTATTGCCAAGGTCATGGAGCTGCAAGACCGAGAGAACACCAATCTTCCTCTCTATGAGAAGCAGCTCCGGGATGCAGAATCGGGTATCCAGAATATGCTCAACGCAATTCAAGCCGGAATCCTCACTAGTTCCACCAAGGAGCGGCTGGAGCAGCTCGAAGAAACCAAGCGAGAGCTTGAAGCCCGCATTGCGGAAGAAAAGCTGGCAAAGCCAAAGATCAAAGAGGAATTTATCCGTTTCTGGCTGATGCGCTTCCGTAAACTGGACATGAGCCTGAAAGACCAGAGGCAAGCGTTGGTGGATACGTTCATCAATTCGATTTATCTGTACGATGATAAGGTTTTAATTGCCTTCAACTATAAAGAAGGGACACAGACCATCACGTTTGAGGAAGCGGCCCAAGCCGCATCAAAGGAAAATGGTTCGGATTTGGATTGCTTTACTGCACCAAGGACTGCTGCACAGGTTTTGTGCAGCAGTCCTTTTTATTATTTTATCGAATCCATCTTGCAAAAAGCAGCGCAGTGCCTTATAATAGAGGCTGTGCCCCGGTGTGCGCGGGTACGGTTAGGATGTATAGGATAAAGGAAAAAAGTATGAGTTCTCAAACGAATACGCTGACGGAAGGCCCTCTGGCCAAGCAGATCTTTCTGGTCAGTCTGCCGCTGGCGCTTTCCAACCTGCTGCAGGTGCTGTTCAATATGTCGGACGTGGCGGTGGTGGGGCGCTTTGCCGGGTCTACGGCGCTGGGCGCTGTGGGCTCCACCAGCACGCTGGTAACCCTGTTCACCGGCTTTCTCATCGGTCTGAGCAACGGCATCAACGTGCTGGTGGCGCGTTTTTACGGTGCGCGCCACCCCAAGGACGTGGAAAAGACCGTCCACTCGGCGGCCATCATCAGCGCCGTTGCCGGTGTGGCGTTGCTGCTCATCGGCCTGCTGGGCTCCCCCGCCATGCTGCGGCTGCTGAACACCAAAGAGGATCTGCTGCCCGGCGCGATTTTGTATCTGCGGGTGTATTTTCTGGGTATGCCGGCGCTGGCGCTGTACAACTTCGGCAACGCGGTGTTCAGCTCCATCGGCGACACCAAAAAGCCGCTGATGTATCTGTCCATTGCCGGTGCACTGAACATTGGGCTGAACCTGTTCTTTGTCATCGTGTGCGATCTGAGCGTGGTGGGCGTGGCGCTGGCCAGCGCCATCAGCCAGTGCGTTTCCGCGTTTCTGATCCTGCGGGCGCTGACCCGGGTGCAGGACTGCTACGCGCTGGACCCGCACAAATTACAGCTGGACCCGGTGCAGGCCAAGAGCATCCTTGCGCTGGGCGTACCTGCCGGATTGCAGAATGCTATTTTTGCTATTGCCAACCTGTTCATTCAGGCGGGCGTCAACTCCTTTGACTCCCTGATGGTCAAGGGCAACAGCGCCGCTGCCAACGCGGATGGGCTGATCTACGACTGCATGGCGGCCTTCTACATGGCCTGCGCCAGCTTTATGAGCCAGAACTACGGCGCGGGACGGCCTGACCGGGTGAAGAAGAGCTACTTCATCAGTCTGGGCTACTCCTTCGGCGTGGGGCTTGTGCTGGGCGCGGCGCTGTTCTTCTGCGGGCCGGCCTTCCTTGCGCTGTTCACCACCGAAGCGGCGGTCATTGATGCCGGCATGAAGCGTGTAGCCGTGATGGCCTTTGCCTACGGCATCTCGGCCTTTATGGACTGCACCATCGCCGCCTCCCGCGGGCTGGGCAAGACAGTGATTCCCACCGTCATCGTAGTGCTGGGCTCCTGCGTATTCCGGGTGATCTGGGTGTACACCATCTTTGCCCACTTCCACACCATCCCGGCGCTGTACCTGCTGTACCCGTGCAGCTGGATCCTGACCGCACTGGCGGAGATCGCCTATTTCGCCAGCTGCTACAAGCGTGCCATGGCGATTTTCCGCAAGCCTGCGGCGGCGTAAGAGGAAATATGATATAAAAGGGCTGCTGCACGGTTTGTGCAGCAGCCCTTTATTTATGCTTTTGTCAGGTGGTCAGAGCGCAGCTCAGATCTCCTTCTTCAGGGTCTCGCCCATGATGTAGCCGTAGGTCAGAGCGGCGTCGAAGCCCATGCCGTACTGCTTGGCGTCCTTCTCCTCGATGGAGCCGCAGACGTCGCCGGCAGCGTACAAGCCGGGGATGGCCTTCTTGTCCTCGGTCAGGACGTGGCAATCGGTGTCGATGGCCAGACCTGCGGTGGTCAGGTAGAAGGTGGGGTCAACGCGGATGGCCCACAGACCGTCGCGGGTCTCGATGTAGGGGCAGTTGCGGCGGCCGAACTCATCGGGCTCGCCAGCCAGAGCAGCGGCGTTGTTGGCCTCGATGGCGTCTGCCAGATTGGGCAGGTTCAGCTCCTCAGAGGCCTTCTCCACGCTGTCGTAGTGCACAGCCTCGCCCTTCTCGAACATGGCAACGTAACCGTTGAAGCCGTAGGACTCGCTGTCGCGCAGCTTGACGGCAGAGGACTCGTCGAACACATAGTAGAAGGTGTCGCCGTTGTCCTTGTTCAGCTTTGCCTTGGCCATGGTGTAGTGGTTATCGGAGACGATGTTGCCGATGTTGTCGCCCTTGATGTTGACCATGATGCCGGGGGCAGACTGGTGGATGAAGGCCAGCTCAAACTTGCTCTTGTAGCTGTACAGGAAGGCGGGCAGAGCGCGGTTCTCGCACTCCACATAGCCGCCGGCGTCGATACCCATCTGGATGCCCTCGCCGGTCATGCTGGAGGCGCAATTGAAGAAGAAGTCGGCGTAGTCGGGGCTGTACTTCTTCAGCATTTCGGGGTTCTTGGCAAAGCCGCCGGAGGCAAGGCAGACCGCCTTGCCGCGCAGGGTATAGCTTGCGCCGTTCTCGCCCTTGGCGTGGAAGCCCACAACACGGCCGCTTTCGTCCTTGATCAGGTCGGTGACGCTGGTGGAGTAGATGATCTTGCCCTTCTCGTACTTCTCCACGCGCTGTGCCATGAACATCATGGCGTAGCCTGCGCCGCCCTCGTAGCAGCCGGGTGCCAGATACGGGGTGGAAGCGCCGTACTGGGTAGCGCTTTCGTAGTTGCCCATGGTGTTGAAGCCGATGCCGATGCCTGCCATCCAGTCCACCAGATCACCGGCGACGGTGTACTGCTTGGTCATGTAGGGCATTTCACCGTTGAAGAACTCGGTGCGGTGGTACTTCTCCATGGTCTGCCAGAAGTTCATCATGCCCTCCAGCGTGCCCATGGCAGAGCTGCGGAAGCTGCCGTCCACATCGTAGTTGTACTGCAGCTTGGAGCCTGCGGTGGCAACGCCGCCGTAGGTCATGGACATGGAGCCGCCGGGGATATCGCGCTTCTCCACCAGAATGACGCTGTAGCCGGCCTCCAGCAGGCGGCAGGCGCAGGTCAGGCCGGAGGTGCCGGCACCCATGATGACGACATCAGCCTCTTCCTCGATGACCTCGTTGGAAGCAGCGATGGTGACCTCCTTGGAGAAGTCGTCCACGTTATAACCGGCCAGCTCGATGGCCTCCTTCACAGCTGCCTTGACAGCCATGGAGGTGATGGAGGAGCCGCGCAGGTTGGGCACGTTGACACTCTGGTGCTCGACGATGGCGGCGGGGATGCGGGAGCAGGCATAGTTGCCGATGCCGATGGTCTCCTCGTGAGACAGCACCTCACAGGCAGTGATCTTGCCGTCAAAGAAGGTGGTGGCAACGTGCACCCAGCTTTCGTGACCCATTGCCTTGGTGACGTACTTGCCGTCTACCGGGGAGGAGGGCTTGGTCACAGCGGAGGAGGCAGCAGAGGAAGCTGCGGAGGAAGCGGGAGCACCGGTGGTGCTGGAAGCGGAGTTGCCGCAGGCGGTCAGCAGACCGGCAGCAGCTGCGCCCATGGTGCCCACAGCGGCACCGCGCATAAAGTTGCGACGAGAGATCTTAGCCATAAGGTTCGCCTTTCTTTTTCTTTTCTCTTCTTTTTTGCGTTTTTCCTGTTCCTTCGTGCATTTTGAACATTGATACGATTATAGCAAAGTTTTGCCCCGGTGTGAAATACAAATTTGTGTCAGAATTTATCAAATCTCTTTATAAATCGTTTTCCCTTTACGGCCTGTGCGGAATCCTGTATAATAAAGATGACCAGCTTTTTTCACAAGGAGGGGCGCCGTTCTATGACGATTTACCAGTTGGAGTGCTTTATTGCCGTAGCAGAGGAGCTGAATTTCAGCGCCGCCGCCGAGCGGCTGTTCACCACCCAGCCCGCCATCACCTACCAGATCAATGCGCTGGAAAAGGAGACCGGGCTGCGCCTGTTCGAGCGCACCACCCGCCGCACCAAGCTGACCGCTGCCGGGCAGTCCTTTTATCTGGACATGGTGCAGATGACCAGCTTTGGGCGGCAGGCGCTGAAGAAGGCGCAGGATATTCAGGACGCCGACCGCTCCCACCTGACCGTCGGGCTGCGGCAGCTGTTCGATTACAGCACCTTTTCCAGCATTCTGGCCCAATTCCAGCACCAGTTTCCCAACGCCTGCGTAGACGTTGTGCCGCAGGACAACCGCCGCCCGCTGGAACAGCTGCGCTCCGGGCAGCTGGATATCGGCTTCTTCTACGCCACCGAGCACTCCCGCGACCGGGACATCTCCTTTACGCCCCTGTTCTCGCTGGGCTACCATGTGCTGATGAATCCCAACTCTCCCCTTGCCGACCGGCGGGCGCTGCATCTGGCAGACCTGAAGGGGCAGAGCGTGGTGTCCTCCGGCGCATTCGACAGCTTTCTGTCCGCCTGTCAGGGGCCTTCGCTGGAGCAGCTGGCGCAGGTGGGGGTGGATTGCAGCAAGATCACCCCCAGCTTTGAGGGTGCGCTGATCATGATCCAGATGGGCACCGCCATGTCCATTGTGCCCTGCCTGTCCACGGCGGTGATCCCGGGCATCGTCAAGGTGCCGCTGCTGGATTTTCCCCCGGTGACGGTGGAGATCGCCGCCATGCGCCACGCACCCCGGCTGGAGGTACAGTCCTTTATCGAGATCGCCAAGCAGAAATACGCCCATCACCCCGACCCGCTGCGGATGGAGGCGCTGATCTGAGACGCAGCTGCGACTGTTCAAAAGTCCCCTATGACCCATAGAGTTTTGAATAGTTACTTTTTCTGCGCCAAAACACGCAGAACACTGTGCTTTTTGCCCCGACTCTTCAAAAGTAGCCAAAGTTTTGAAGAGTCGCAAACACAACGAAACTACGTTACTTTTGAATACTATTCAATATAAAAAAGTGGTAATAATGTCCGACTCTTCAAAAGTCCCCTTATATCATAGGGCTTCGCCGCCTGTTCTGAACAGCAGCACTGCCCTGTAAGTCAAAACCACCGGCTGAGCCGGTGGCTTGAGTAAGCCCTAGACAACTGCATTCCTGTCTCGTGGCAGGCCCCTCAAGGGGCCCTTTTATTTACGCCTTAGTTTCCTTGCTACCCGTAAACGGGTCCACGAACTCCTTAAGGCTCAACTGATCGGCAATCTGGTCCTGTTGTAGTTGATTTTTAATGTACTCTTGGATTTTCTTTTTGTTCTTTCCTACCGTATCCACGAAGTATCCCCTGGCCCAGAAATGCCGATTGCCATACTTGTACTTCAGATTTGCATGTCTGTCGAAAATCATGAGACTGCTCTTTCCCTTGAGATATCCCATGACATAGGAAATGCTGTACTTCGGCGAAAAACTTATCAGCATATGGATATGGTCAGGGCAGGCCTCCGCTTCAATGATTTCAATACCTTTTTTGTTCGCACAACTGGCGCAGTATCTGCCCTATATCCTTTTTGATCTGACCGTAAATTACCATTCTCCGATATTTCGGTGCAAACACTACATGGTATTGACATCTCCACGTGGTATGGCTTAAACTATCTACGTCTTTGTTATCTTTCATTTCAAAGATAAACCTCCCTGTTCCTAGAATGTGGTTGGCAAACCCACACTCTATTCTACGGGGAGGTTTCTCTTTGTCTAGGGCTAAAGCCGTTTTTATTCCACCAGCAAAGCTGGTGGTTGTCGCTCGCTCAAGCTACCCAAAGCAAAAGCCGGACAGCCCGCAGGCTGCCCGGCTTTTTACTTTTCTGCTTTTACTGATAATCGTGGTTGAGGAACAGGGCCTTGATGACCACCACCTCGTCGTATTCCTCCTGCTCCACCTCCACGTCCGCGTTCAAGGATTTCAGGCGTGCCTTGACCGCATCCAGTGCCTCGGGCACGGTGACGGCGCGGCCCTCCTCCACGGCGTCCATCATCTGCTTGAGCACGATGGGGTGGGCGTACCAGCTTTTCACCGGGAAAGCGCCGTAGGGGTAGTGCTTGACATACTCTGCCATGGCTGCCTCGGCCTTCTCCGCACGCTTCATGATGGCGTTGTTGTTATTGTGGGCGGTGGGCAGCATATTGTAGCTGGAAAACAGGAAGATGGCGGCAAAGCCGAACAGCGCAAAGTACACGCCGTAGCTGCCGGTGTGGCTGAACACGGAGTACAGACCGTAGGCCGCCGCCGCAACACCCAGCACAAAGATGGCCAGCGCCACATAGCGGTACACCGGCTTGCTTTGCAGCTGCGCACGCTTGCGGCGCTGGGCAGCGCTCAGCTCGGCGGAAAGCTCCGGCTTTGCGTCCAGATACTCCTTTGCCCGGCGCAGCACGGTAAGGCTGTGCTGCGCGTCCTCGGAAAGCTCCGGCAGCTTGCGGGCGGCCTTTTCGGCAGCCTTTTTCTCCAGCGCCTGCTCACCGGCGGCGCTCAGCAGATGCAGCTGCGGCTGCTCCTTGGCAAGCACTTCCAGCAGGGCGTCCACGTCCCGCTCGTCCTTGAAGTTGCACTGCTTCTGCTTGCCGCCGTCGTACTCCACCACAAGATACGCCATGGAGGCAAACACGCCCTTGCCGGAAAAGCCGCCGGAGCTCATAGCCACCCGCTTGAACACCCGGGTGATGCTGCCGTAGGGCAGATAATAGCGGCGGTCGATGTAAAAGCTGTTCAGGTACAGCGCCTTTTTGCCTACGCCGCAGGGGCCGATCTTCCGGCAGGCTTTTTTGTCTGCCTCCAGCTCCTGCGGGTCAAGCTTTGCCATGCCCAGCTGTGCGGGTTTGAAAATCATGGGTAGTTCCCTTCTTTGCTTTAAATTCTACGCCCCTATTTTCCCACGGGACGGGGGCAATTGCAAGCCCTGATTTTTTCAAAAAACAGCGCCCGCCGCTGTACGGTCAGGCAGCGGCGGGCGCAAGTTACTTACGGAAATATGGAGCCGTCAGTTCCTTATGCCTTGGAAGTAGAGCTCTTCTTGGTCGCATGGAGGAAGAGAGCCAGCATTGCGATGGCAAAGATGACGCCGACGGGATATGCAACGGCGGTGTTGTAAGCCACCAGCTTGCCGTCCGCATAGGTGTTGATCATCTTGCCCAGGCACTCGGGAGCCAGCACGAAGTAGGTGCAGGACACAGCGCTCATGAAGGTTGCAGGCACGGCGGTGATCCAGAAGTTCTTCTTCTCCTTGAACAGGTACATGGAAGCAGCCCACAGGACGATCATAGCCAGCGTCTGGTTGGTCCAGCTGAAGTAACGCCAGATGACGGTGTAGTTGATGAAGCCCAGTGCGTTGCCGATGCCAAGGAAAGCACCAACGCCCAGCACGGGGACACACAGCTTCAGGCGGTTTGCGTAGCTGTCCTGATCGATCTTGAGCCAGTCGGCCAAGGTCAGACGAGCGGAACGGAATGCAGTATCACCAGAGGTGATGGGGCAGATAACGACACCGATCATAGCCAGTGCCACGCCGACATTACCCATGGTCTTGAGGCAGACGTCGTAGATAGCAGCAGACTGACCGGCAGCCAGAGCCTCGGCCAGACCGACCATCTTGCCATCGGTGATGGTGTACAGTGCGCAGCCGGCAGCAGCCCAGATCAGAGCGATGATGCCCTCGCTGACCATTGCACCGTAGAATACGAAGTGACCCTGCTTCTCACTCTTCATGCAGCGAGCCATCAGAGGCGACTGGGTGGAGTGGAAACCGGAGATAGCACCACAGGCAACGGTGATGAACATGAAGCTCCAGATGGGGGTGTTAGAGGGATGCATATTGCTGAAGTTTGCCCAGATCTCGGGGATGGTGTAGGCGGGGTTGGTAAAGATACCAAAAATAACGCCCACAGCCATGATGATCAGGCAGATGCCGAACACAGGGTAGATCTTACCGATGATGGCATCAATGGAGATAAAGGTTGCGATGAAGTAGTACACCAGAATGATGATCAGCCAGAACAGGGTGGTGGTCAGCACGCCGGACATACCGCCGTTCTTGCACAGGGTAACGATCAGGCCTGCGGGGCCGACTGCGAACACGGTACCGACCATGATCAGCAGCACCACAGAGAACACACGCATGATGTTCTGCATCACGGGGCCCAGATAGCGGCCGGTGACCTCGGCGATGGAAGCGCCCTCATTGCGCTCGCTCATCATACCGGAGAAGTAGTCATGTACGCCGCCGGCAAAGATGGTGCCGAAGGTGATCCACAGGAACACCACGGGACCCCACAGAGCACCCTGCAGTGCACCAAAGATGGGGCCCAGACCTGCAATGTTCAGCAACTGGACGAGGAACAGCTTCCACTGGGGCATCACAACGTAGTCGACGCCATCGTTGATGCGCACAGCAGGAGTTTCGCGGTCGTCCGGTCCGAACGTGTTGTCCACGATCTTACCATAGACAAAGTAGCCGATGATAAGGAGCGCCAGACACAGTAAGAAACTAATCATACCAGAAACCTCCTTTTGAATTTCAGCCGCCGACAGCTTATGCCATACTGCGGCTATGACCGATCTCTGGCTTCATGTTAACACCTTTTTCATAATTGTGTTAATATTTTTTAGGTATGGTTCCTATATCAAAAAGTATATGGCAGCTTATTTTATTTGTTTATTTAAACTTGTATTTTATGTCGATAGTTCGTTTTAATTTGTTCTATTGTTTCTCGAAAATATTCTTCCGGGAACGGTCAAAAGCGTCCCCGCCAAACTTTGCGCCGCCTTTTTGTGCACTTTGCTTAATCGTTTGCGATTTTCTCCCCAAAACGTGGAATTTGAGACGAAAAGAAGGGAAATCTGTCCTCTCAGGTGGGGCACCCGTGAAAATGGGCTAGCAGAGCGTCCGCAGACGCTCCGCTAGCCCGAAAATAAAAACAATTCTTCCGCTGCAACAACGACGACCGCCGCCAGCGGCGGAAACAGGGAGGAGTTGTTGGGGCAGCGGCCAGCAAGACGCGCGTGCCGCCCAAGGCACGATGCGGATGCTGGGTGCCGCAACCCGGAAGACGCGGCGCGCATTTCAAATCTTCTTTCACCCGCTGTCCTTAATGGTGGCATCCGCCTGCTTGTGCAGCAACTGCACAAACAGCTGCTCCTCCGGCTGCAAAGGCTCCCGCTCCGGGTACACCAGCACGTCCCGCATCTGCTGCTTCTGCGCCGGGCAGTTATGCAGTGCCAGATGGTACTGCTCCAGCGCGCGCTGCGGCATGGGGGACGACCACATATAGGCCGTGGGCAGGTTTTGCAGAATGGAGAACTGGCTGCACCGCTCGTACACATGGATGCGGCGGTTGGGGTTTGCCTGCCAGCGGGAAACAGTGCTCTCCTCCCCGGGCAGATGGGTGTCGCCGTGCAGCACCTCGATGTAATCGTTCAGTTCGTCCAGCTCGCGCACCTGCCGCCGCGCCAGCGGGCTGTCCTGACTGGTGAGCAGCAGGTAGGAAAACTCCATGATAGGCTCCTGCCGCAGACCGTGGCGCTGGCAGTAGCGCAGATAATAGTCCTCGTCCTCGGCGGCATAGCGCAGCAGTGCTATGTGGTAGCCCTGCCGCAGCACAAAATCCAAAGCTTCAATGGCACCGCTCTCCCGGATATGCACCCGCAGCTGCTCGCTGCGGGCTGCCTGCTGCAAAAAATCCACCGCCGCATAGGAGGCGTAGGTGGCATGGGTCAGCACCACCCGCAGCTCGGCGCAGCTGCGCTGCTGGTGCGCCTCCTGCTTCAGCTCGTCCACCTGCTGCAGCACCCGCTGCGCCTGCCGGATGAACCGCTTGCCCTGCTCGGTGGGGATCATGCCCGTGGAGGAGCGCTCAAAGATGCGCAACCCGTATTCCTCTTCCAGATTCTTCAGCGCCTTGCTCACATTGGGCTGCGCCGCGTACAGCTGCTTTGCCGCCGCCGACACCGACCCCCATTTCATGATGGCTACCAGATACCGCAGTTCCGTAATATTCATGAACCCCTCCGCGTTGTTTGCAGTCGTAACTGTATTGTAACAATTTCTCCGCGCCGCTGTCAAGCGGGGGAGAATAAACCCTCTCAGTCCGCTCCCCCTTGCACCAAAGCCCCCGGGTGCTATATAATAAGGAAAAACACAAAGGAGGGGCTGTACCATGCCGGAATACCGCGTGCTGCGCATTGACGAGCAGCTGTACGGCTGCGAGGAGCTGCCCGCCGGGCAGCCGGTGCTGTGCGATGTGACCCTGACCGATGCCGCCGGGGCTGCCAGCATCCTGCCCTACCCGGACAGGGAGTTGACCCGTCTGGCAATCGACGAAGGAGACACCGTCTGTCTGCTGCCGGGCGGCACCCTGCACAAGCTGTAAGGAGTAATTTTATGCATAATATCTATTTCACCCGCCACGGCGAGACGGTATGGAACGTGGAAAATAAGATCTGCGGCATGACCGACAGCCCGCTGACCGCCCACGGGCAGCAGCAGGCGCGGCAGCTGGGCGAGCTTGTCCGGGACAGCGGCCTGCACATTGACGAAATTCTGTACTCTCCCCTTTCCCGCGCCGCCGACACCGCAAAGGCCGTGGCCGAGGCCACCGGCCTGCCCGCCCGCTGTGAGCCCCGCCTGCGGGAGCAGTGCTTTGGCAAATACGAAGGCACGCCCCGGGACGGTGCGGAGTTCCGCATCTCCAAGACCCACTTTGCCGACCGCTATGACGGCGGCGAAAGCATGATGCAGCTGGCACAGCGCATCTACAACCTGCTGGACGAGTTGAAGGCGGATACCGGCAAGACCTATCTGCTGGTGGCGCACAACGGCATTGCCCGGGTGGTGCACTCCTATTTTTACGACATGACCAACGAGGAGTACGCCGCTGCGGGCATCAAAAACTGCCAGCTGGTGGAGTATACCTTTGAATAACCAAAAAAGCCGCCGGGGCCCCGGCGGCTTTTCTGTTATTACTCGTCAACCATGACGGTAATGGAATTTCTGGTCTTTTGTCACAAACATATACACGCTCACCGCCAGCGCGGCAAGCTCGGCGGCGGTGACAGCCAGCCACACGCCGTCAATGCCCCACAGGGCGGGCAGCAGGAGCAGCGCGGCAAGCTGGAACACCAGCGTGCGCAGAAAGGAGATGAGGGCGCTGGTCACGCCATCGCCCAGCGCCGTGAAGAAGGAGGACGCATACACGTTGAAGCCCATGATGAGAAAGCTCAGCGCATACAGCCGGAAGGCGCGGCTGGTCAGCGCCAGCAGCTGGGCGTCGTAGCCCACAAAGATGCGTGCCACATAGGGAATGAGCACCATGGATACGGCGGTCATGCTCACAGCTACCACGGCGATGAGCCGCAGGCTTTTCCGGTAGAGGTTGTGCACCTCGGCGTGGTTGCGGGCACCGTAGTGGAAGCTGACGATGGGTGCACTGCCCACGGCATAGCCCACGAACACCGCCACGAACAGGAAGGCAGCGTACATGATGACGCCGTAGGCCGCCACGCCGTTTTCTCCGGCAAGCCGCAGCAGCTGGAAGTTATACAGGATATTGACCAGCGACATGGAAAGGTTGGTCATCAGCTCAGAAGAGCCGTTGATACAGGCATCCCACAGCACGCGGCCGTAAAACTGCGTTCTGCACAGGTGCAGGCGGCTGGTATTGTGGTGGTCGATAAAATAGAACACCGGAAGCACGCCGCCCACCAATTGGCTGATAAGGGTGGCAACGGCAGCGCCCTCCACGCCCCAGTGCAGCATACCCACCATTACCACGTCCAGCACCATGTTGGTGCAGCCTGCACCTACGGTGAACCAGAAGCCCAGAAGCGGCTTTTCGGCGGTGACGAAAAAGCTTTGGAACATATTTTGCAGCGCAAAGGGCGGCAGCGCCAGCATCAGGATGCGCCCGTAGCGCACGGCGTAGTCCAGCAGCTCGCCCTTTGCGCCCAGCAGCATGGCGACTGGGCGCAGGAGCAGGATGCCCAGCACGGCCAGCACACTGACCGAGATGAGCGCTGCCAGCAGAAACATGGTAAAATAGCGGTCGGCTTTTTTCTGGTCACCCTCGCCCAGCGTGATACCAACGATGGCGCTGCCGCCGGTGCCCAGCATGAAGCCCACCGAGCCCACCAGCATCGGCAGGGGCATGATAAGGTTGACCGCTGCAAAGGCCGTTTTGCCCACAAAGTTCGAGACGCACAGGCCATCCACGACGCCGTAGATGGAGGTGAACAGCATGGTGCCGATGCAGGGCAGCACGAACCGCAGCAGGCGGGAATAGGTAAAATGATCGGACAATTGGATGGTTTCCTTTGGCATAGCTCCTCCTTTTCTGAGATCCGTATATGCAAAAAGGCCGGATAAGAACCACCGCTCCGGTGCGTTCCCTCTTCTGCTGCGGCACTACGGTGCCCACAGCCTCCGGGAAGCGCGAACGATGACATCTTATCCGGCCCTTCAATTACGTTGAAACAGCCCTCCGATGAGCGAAAAACAGTATAGCAAAGTTTATTTTTGATGTCAAGCCCTGCTTTGCATCATTCTGCCGCAAAGTGTAAAGTCAAAACCACCGGCTGAGCCGGTGGCTTGAGTAAGCCCTAGAAGGGCATAATACTAGCAAAGCCCCTTAAGGGGCCACGAATGGGTCTGCCAACTGCATTCCTGTCTCGTGGCAGGCCCCTCAAAGGGGCCCTTTTATTTACGCCTTAGTTTCCTTGCTACCCGTAAACGGGTCCACGAACTCCTTAAGGCTCAACTGATCGGCAATCTGGTCCTGTTGCAGTTGATTTTTAATGTACTCTTGGATTTTCTTTTTGTTCTTTCCTACCGTATCCACGAAGTATCCCCTGGCCCAGAAATGCCGATTGCCATACTTGTACTTCAGATTTGCATGTCTGTCGAAAATCATGAGACTGCTCTTTCCCTTGAGATATCCCATGACATAGGAAATGCTGTACTTCGGCGAAAAACTTATCAGCATATGGATATGGTCAGGGCAGGCCTCCGCTTCAATGATTTCAATACCTTTTTGTTCGCACAACTGGCGCAGTATCTGCCATATCCTTTTTGATCTGACCGTAAATTACCATTCTCCGATATTTCGGTGCAAACACTACATGGTATTGACATCTCCACGTGGTATGGCTTAAACTATCTACGTCTTTGTTATCTTTCATTTCAAAGATAAACCTCCCTGTTCCTAGAATGTGGTTGGCAAACCCACACTCTATTCTACGGGGAGGTTTCTCTTTGTCTAGGGCTAAAGCCGTTTTTATTCCACCAGCAAAGCTGGTGGTTGTCGCTCGCTCAAGCTACCCAACACGAAAAAAGAGAACACCCGCTGCGAATGCGGCGGGCGTTCTCTTTTTTGAGCAAGGGTGGGGTGACGATTCCCACATCTCCTAACAATGGGCGACGGCTGCCTGTTCCGTCCTCCGTTGCTCATTTTTATTATAGCATAAAGTGTGTGCTGTTCAAGTTTCTTCATGCTCCGCTGCAAGGCGGACAAAGGGCGCGATGGCGTTGGCGTCGCCGTGGCGGACGATGGAGTAGGTAATGTCGCAGTAGGGCTGGATGGCGGTGCTCTTTTCCACGGTGGAGATAAGCAGCACCTGCAATTGCAGGCGGCGGAACAGTTCCATCATGGGGCGGATGCGGTCGCTGGTCATTTTACTGAACGCCTCGTCCAGCAGCACCAGACGGATGCTGTTCTCGCTCTTCTGGTAAATTTGCAGAAGGCTGGCGCAGATGGCCACATAGAAGGGCGCCTGATTCTCGCCGCCGGAGGAATCGCGGCTGACGCGGGACAGATACGCCTGCTGCCCGGTGACCTGATTGGTCACCTTGATATCGTAGTCCAGATAGGTGCGGTAGTCCACATAGTCCGAAAGGGTTGCACCGGCGGCGGTGCGTCCCTCCTGCCGGGCGCGGGTGTTCTCGTCCACATCCGCCATGATCTTTTCCATCAGTTCGTCCACCTGACGCTCATAGGCGGGGTCGGCGGTGGCGGCAAGGTTATCCAGAGAATCGCCCTCGGTCATCTGCTGGTTGCCTTTATCCACGATGACCTGATAGAACGCCGCCAGCTGCGGGTCGCGGCTGGGTTCCAGCTCAAAGCGGTAGACCTCCTCGCCGTAGGTCAGCTGCTCCATGACCTTGTTCAGCTCCCGGAACTGCCGCCGGGCGTTGAAGATATCGTCCTTCATGCGGAACAAAATATCCTTGCGGAAGCGGTCCTTGCAGTCCCGCTGCGCCTGCTCCAGGCGGGCGGCGTAGCGCTCCAGGTCGATGCGCACAAGGCTCTCATGCTGGGCGCGGTACTGCTCCAGCCCGGCAAGCCCCAAGGGATAATCGCAGACATAGCGCCGGTTGTATTCCCGCTGCGCCGGTTCAAGGGTGCTGTTCAGGTAGACAGTCAGCGCATCGTCCAGCTTGGCCTGTGCCTTTTCGGCGGCCTGCGCGGCGGCGCGGGGAGATTTATCCGGCCCGGTCAGCGCCTGCTGACGGCTGCGGGAGAGCGGCTCCACCAGCGGGTGGGCGGCAAAGAAGCTCTCTGCAGCCTGTGCGCTCTTTTCGGCGGTGTCCACCGCCTTTTGCTGCTCCGTCTCACAGGAGGAGATCTGTTTTTCGCACACGCGCAGATCGCCGCCGGTCTGCTCCACGGCAGTGCGGGCGGCTTCCCATGCGGCCTCGCGCACCTCTTCCTCCTTATACAGCTGCTGCAAAAGCGGATTCTCGCGGCACTCGGCCAGCTTTGCGGCCTGTTCCTCCACGGCTTCCCGGGCGGCGGTCAGGGCGGCGCGGGCGTCCCACAGAGCGGCAAGCTCTTCCAGCGTGGTGCCGCGCAAAAGGGTCTGGTACTGGTTGTAGGCGGCTTTCAGGTTCTGCTCTGCCTGTGCGGCGGCGCGCACTTCTTCGGCAAGGGCGTTCATCTCCCCTGCCAGTGCCCCGGCGCGGGCGCGGCGGGCTTCCAAGCCGATATAGCGCTGCGGGGTGCGCAGACGCTCCAACCGGAAGGGATGGTGGCGCAGAAGATCCCGGGTGGCGCTGTCGGGGTAGTTTTCCAGCGTGTCGGGGGTATCGCAGCAGACGATGCGGCGCAGGATGGTGTCGGCGTACTGCGCGGCAAGCGGGTTTTCGCTGGTGACCTGTGCCGCCAGACTGTCGGCGGGGGCGGTGTCGGCGCGGCGGTTGGCCTTGCGCAGACCCGGGGTGTCCAGCAGGCTGATGGGGCCTACCTTCTCTTTCAGCGCCACAAAGGCGCTCTTTGCGGCGGCGTAGTGGGCGGGCGGCACAAGGATATCAAAGCGGCGGTCGCCCAGACAGGCTTCCACGCAGTCCTGCCAGCTCTCGTCCTCCACGTTCAGCAGCTCACAGAAGATGCGGGCGTCCGGCTCCATGCCACGGCTTTTCAGCTCGGCGTTCACGGCGTCCCGCACCCGGGTGGCGGCGTCCCCGTGGGGGTACACCCACTTGCCGCCGGATACGGCGTCCAGTTCGGCGCGTTTCTCGGTCTGCTGCCGCTGCAAGGCGGCGGTGTGCTGCCGGGCGGCAAAATAGGCTTCTTCCAGCGGCTTTTCCTGTGCGGTCAGCCAGTCGGTCAGGGCGGGCAGGGTGTCCGGAGTCAGGTCGGCCATCTTCTGCCCGGCGGCAAAGCCGCTGCGGCGCAGCACCGCCAGCAGGTTGCCGGTCTTTTCGGCGGCTTTTTCGGCGGTGTCGGCGCGGCGAGCGGCGGCATCCAGTGCGGTCTGCCGGTGCGCCAGCTCCTCGCTGAGGGCATCCAGTGCGCGGCCCTCGCCGCTGGCACCGGCGGCGCTGTGGGCGGTCAGGTAGGCGCGGCGAGCTTCCGCTTCGGCGGTCTTGGCTTCGGCGTAGCGGGTGCGCAGCGTCTCCTGCTGGCGGCGTCCGGCGTCTACCCGCTCCTGCCAGACAGCCTTTTCCCCGGCATCGGCAGCAGCCCGTGCCAGCAGGGCGGCACCCCGGTTCACAAGAGCTTCGGTCTGTTTTTCGGTGGCTTCGCGGCCGAAACGGACGATCTCGTCCAGCGCATCGGCGCGGGTCTGGGCTTCCGCCAGAACGGCGTGCAGGTTTTCCAGCTCCAAGCGGTCACCCTGCAAGGCTTCCAAGTCCAGTTCCGGCTGCGGGAGGATGTACTGGTACAGAAACTCCCGGAAATTCGGGATCTCGTCCATGCTGGTGCCCATCTGGAACACCTCGTTGAACTTTTTGCCCAGCGGGCTGGCTGCGCGCCCGATGCCCAGTGCGCGGCATATTCTGTCCCGCGCTTCGCTGGGGCTGCGGGTGTAGGAAAGCCGCCCCTCGGCGGGCTTAAAGTCCTCCTTGGCGCTTGGCGCACCGGTGCGCGGGTCGATAAAGGGCAGCTGTTCCAGCGTGATGCCGTCCTCGGAGATGTACCACGTCTGGTCGCCGGGGTGCAGCTCCTGCATGGGGCCTTCGGACTCCACCCGCACCGCGATGACAAAGCTGGTGTGCTTTACGCTGTCCCAGAACTCCGCCCCGATATACGCCACGGTATGCCCCGGGCGGCGGTAGGCGTTTTCGCCGCGCTGCTTGGCGTGGACAGAGCCTTGCAGGGTGCGTCCGCTCTTTTTATTGCCCAGCGCATTGAAGTTGCGGTTCGTGGTCAGGCAGTAGCGGATGGCGTCCAGAATGGTGGTCTTGCCCACGGCGTTCACGCCGATCATATAGGTCAGGCGGGCGCAGTCGAAGGTGGTATTTTCAAAGTTATGCCAGTTAATAAGTTTCAGGCGCTTGAGTTCGATCATGCTTCACCCTCCCCTGCTTCGGTGTCTGCGCCCTCCGGGCGCTCGTACAGGCCAAGCTCGGTGCGGGTGCGGGCGCTCTCGGCGGCGGCATCCGCAAGATCGGCATCCGGCAGCGCCAGCAGCACCGTGGGAAATACCTCAATGCGGCTGTCCAGCCCGGAGAGCCGTCCCACCGGACGCGCCAGATTGTACCGGCGCAGGGTGCGCATGAGCTTTTCCAGCGTTTGCTGATCCAGCTTGCGGGGCAGATTCATCTTTTGCAGCTCTGCCTGTACTTCTTCTACGGTCACCAGCACCTCGTCTGCGCTGGCGGCAAGGCTTTCCCGCTTTTGCAGGTACAAAAGCCGCAGCACCAGCAGCAGAATGCTCTCGTACTTGAGCAGCCGTGCCTGACTGCCCTCGTGCTCGTTGACCAGCGCCGCCGCCTGCATGGGTGCGGGGTACAAAAGCACCGCGTAGCCCAGCGGTTTGAACACCGCACGCACCTCGTTGAGGTGATCCTGAATATACAGATATTTTGCCCGCTGTTCCTCTACGCAGCCCAGCACAAAGCAGTGGTTGAGCAGATAGTTTGCGGTCTCTTCCAGCAGATCAATGGTTGCCATCCGTGTTTACCTCCTTGCGGCGGGTCAGGACAAAATCCTGAAACCGGAAGCCGCCGCGCTCCACCCAGTTTCCGGTCATGGTGATATCATACTCCCGGTGCGGCGACTGGGAATAGGTGTGCAGGCCGATGATGCCTGTAAAGTCGTTCGGGTATTCCTCCACAAGGGTGGAGGCGTTCACCTGCCCGCGGGTAGCCAGTGCCTGCCGCGCCAGCAGCGCCACGTTTTCCTCGGTGACGGCAAGGCGGGCGTAATCCAGCAGCAGCTGCTGCTCCTGCCGCAGCCGGTCGGGGTCAAGGGGTTCGGTGCGCACCGGGGCAAGAGGTGCTTCGGTGCGGGGCGCGGCGGGAGGATACAGCGGCTTTGCGCCGAACACTGCCGCCGGGTACAGGTGCAGCCGCGCTGCCACCGGGCCGTCGTCCGGCTCGAACAGCTGCTCCGGGCTGCGGATGTCCTCCGCATAGCGGCGCAGCAGGGCGGTGACGCTGCCCTGCGCCGAGCGGTCGCTGAGCAGCAAAAACTGTGCCCGCTGCACCGCACGCTTGCGGTAGCGGATGTGGCTGGCGTCGATCTCCTTCATCAGGGTGCTCATCTCTTCCAGCGCATCCCGCTGCTGCTGGATGAGGGCACGCACCCGGGGTGCAGCCTCGCCGGGGGCGCAGCGCTCCACCCGGGCGTAATCCAGCGCTAAGCGCGGCAGCTGGTTCTGCTCGCAGTCGTCCAGTTCTTCTTCCAGATAGGCGCGATAATTAAACAGGTTATCGCTGGTTTTAAAGCGATGGTACGCCGCCGCCACCACCTTTTCCTCGTACTGGTCGAACAGTTCCAGCACCTCCTGCGGGGTGCGGTTATGGGTCAGGCGGTCGATATAATGCCCGATGGAAGCGTTGAGGGCGCGCAGGGACTTGTTCAAAGTTTCAAGGTCTGCCGCCACCTCCCGCAGCACGTTCTCGTAGGGGCTTTTTTCCTGCCCGATGCTGCCCAGCAGCTGCCACGCCTTGTACAGCTTGCCGGTGTAGGTGACCACCCGGGGGTTCAATATCTCTTCCAGCGCGTCCAGCAGCGGGGTGACCTCCGGCATAAAGGCAAGGGTGGGCTCACTTTCGTAGCTGCCGGGCTGCTCCTCCAGCCAGCCGGTGCGGCGCAGACGCAGCAGAAAGCCCACCGCCAGCGTGTGGGGGTCGCGGGTGGGCTGCTCGTCCTCATCGCCCGCACCATCGGCGTCCAGCGCCAGCGGCTTTGCCAGCGCGGCAAAATAATCCTCGGCACGGGAGACGGCCTCGGCGCGGGAAATGCTGTAATCTGCCGTATGGCGGCACTCCTCCCAGAGCAGCAGCAAAAGCTCTGCATAAAACGCCCGGTTAGGCCCCGCCAGCGGGCGGAACAGCCGTGGGCTGACCAGTTCAAACAGCTGCATGGAAACGTCCTTTCTGTGTAAGTTCGATACCCTTTTATTGTACCACAGCGGGCGGGGTTTGTCACAAAAAGGCGAAAAAAAGCCCGCCGGGCAAGGTGGGATGATTTGGAATGCGCGCCGCGTGCGCTTTGCGCATAAACAGCGGAAGAATTATTTTTATTTTCGGGATAGCGGAGCGTCTGCGGACGCTCCGCTATCCCATTTTCACGGAGGGGTTCACGCAAAAAGCCCCGGGGAGCGGGGCGCTCCTCGGGGCGGGGTGCAATTACTGTGCAGCGGTGTTGGTCAGCTCAAAGCCGATGGCAACATAGGTCTTGCCGCCGATGGTCTTTGCGCCGACCCCCAGCGCGGTAAGTTCCAGCGTTATGCCGTTTTTCTTTGCGTTGGCAATCTCCTCGTTCACGGTGCGGAGCAGAGCTCGAACATTGGTAGAGTTCGCTTTGATGGCTGCGGTTTTGGCGGCCTCGTAGAAAAGCGGCACATAACCTTTTCCGGTGTCTTTTTTCAGTTCCCAGCAAAGCATCACCTGCCGCACCACGGTCTTTCCGTCGCCCTCTGTTTTCCAGAGCGTCTCACCGGTCAGGCTGTCTGCACCGTGTTTCTCGGTGATGTGGGTGACAGCCAGCGCCCGGATGGCGTCATCGTTTTTAAAGCTCGTCCCGAATGTCTTATTCAGCGCGTCAAGGTAGGCGCTTTCCACCTTGGGATCAAACTCCGGGTTGCCGGGGTCGCTGTCGCTGCAGGCGGTGAACAGTGCCAGTGCCATGATACCGGCCAGAAGAACAGCTGCAAGACGCTTGATCTTTTTCATGCAATGCTCCTTTTATAAAATGCTGGGGGCCCATGCGGATGCACAGGGCATTCTGCTTTCATTTTACAGCAGCGCGGCAGGGTTCGTCAATGGCAAGTGTGCCTGTTTTTTGCCGGGATTTTTGGGCAGAGCGCAAAAAAAGCCCCGGAGGGCGGGTGCTCTCCGGGGAAGAAAGGACTGATGATTCTTTACTTATTTGTGGTAGTTGGGGTTCTTGATCTGGAATGCAATTGCCATGTAGCTCTGTTTGGTATTGATGTCAGTCTTAACAACAACGCCAATCTTCGTCCAATTGCCATCCTGGTTGATGTTGACATTCGTATCGGTATTGATCTTCCTCGAGATCTCATCCAGAATAACACCCAACAGCGTATCTTTATAGGTAACGTTCGCCGCCACGAGAACCGTCAGGAACTCTGCATTCTCAGTCTTTCCTTCTGCTCTATAGCCAAGAACGTATTTATAGCCAAAAATACTGCCGGAAACATCGAGTTTCTCGTTCAAGAACTTTTCTGCTTTAGCCTTCAGTTCTTTATTATTATCTACGCTTGCCGTGCTGGTGCTGTACTTGCTCAGAACCTCAGCCTCAGTCTTTGTGTCCTCTTTCATGTTGCCGGTGTTGCCGCCACCGGAACAGGCGGTGAGCATCACCATAGCCATTGCGCCTGCAAGCAGCAGAGCGACGATCTTTGACAGTTTCTTCATAGGGGTATCCCTCCAATCAGCGTTTTTTGTGGATATGTTTCTTTTTTCTCGAAAGGCTTTCGCAACCATCGTTGCCTTTCTGCCCTGATTATATCCGACGCCTGACGGTTTTGTCAATCGGGAATATCGCTAAACTTCCTGAAGCGTTTTCGTCAAAAAGGATGAAAACAAGCGGGATTTGTTGCAGTTCTGGTATATTCTGGGATCAGTTTTGTCGACAATCCACGGAATCTCCGTTTCCCTGCCCCGGCGGCGCAGTTTTGCCGGGTGCGGGAGCACTTAAATTTGGACATATGTTGTGTTAGCGGTGTTAACTCCCTCAGACGCGGTTTGCGCCGCGCCAGCTCCCTCTGGGAGGGTATTTCCCCATTATTTTGCCTTTTTACACATTTTCACCACGTTTTGGTGGTAAAATCATGTCCGAATTGAAACGAACTTGGAGGAAATACCCATGCAACACTGTCCCGCCCGCGCGGCACAGCGGCTGGCGGCGGCAGTTCTGGCGCTGGTTTTGCTGCTGTGCGCCTTTTTGCCCCGTGCCCACGCCGCTGCGCTGAAAGAAAAAAACGGCATCCGGCTGCTCAGCTTCGACACCAGCCACATCCTTTCCATCGGCAACCAGACCTCCGGCAAGTGCAGCCTGTACGCGCTGCGCTACGCCCGCACCATTCTGGACGGCAAGGTGTGCTCCGGCAGCGGGATGTGGTCGAACGGGGCGGTGTGGTCGGCAGCGGGCTACACCGGGTACTCCGGCACCCGCGCCGAGTGCCTGAAAAAGCTGTACAGCGAACTTTCCGCCGGGCATCCGGTGATCGTGCACCTGAAAAACACCACGGTGAGCGGGGTAAAGCGGCACACGAACCGCACCTCTACTTATGAATACCACCTGACTTCCTCCGGCTGGAGCGAGGTGAACTACCCCCACATTGCCACCAGCAGCACCTACGGGCACTGGGTATGCGTGGCGGGCATCTCCCCACCGCCGACCCGGAAAACCTGACCGAGAGCGATTTCTACGCCCTCGACCCCGCCCGGGTAACGGCAAATGGACGGCTTGCCGTCACCCGCCTGCTGGATCATACCCTGTGGGTGGAAAACTCCCCCCTCAAGGTGCTGGGGTGAAAGTATAATATGATAGAAACAGAGCGCCTGACACTGCGGTGTCAGGCGCTTTGTTTCTATTCAGTTCCTTAATATCCCTTCACCGAGAAGCCGCGCTCCCACGGGTCGGGCGGGATGTCCTTCTGGCGGATGCCGGTGATTTGGATATAGTCGCTTTTCTGGATCATGGCAAACAGGGAGATGAATTTATCCGGGTCGCCCTGCACCTCCAGCGTCACGCTGCCATCGTCCTCGTTCTGCACCCAGCCGGTCAGGTCAAGGGTCTGCGCGGCGTACCGCGCCCGGTAGCGGAAACCCACTCCCTGCACCTGCCCGGTGATGGTGTAGCGCCGCCGCTCCGTGCCCTGTGGCAGTACGGGCGGGGTGCGGTCCTTTTTGGAAAGAAAATCAAACACGGCAGTGTCCCTTTACAGCTCCTGATAAGCGGTCATCAGGGCGGGAATGAACTGCTTTTTGCGGCTCACCACGCCCGGCAGCGTCCAGCTGGCATCGGCGGCGGGCTGGGTGTCGAAGCCATCCGTCAGCACCTCGGCGGCGTAGCGCCCGTTGCAGATGACCACGCTCTCTTCCTTGGGCACGTCGGTCAGCAGCATATAGATATCCTCCACGTTCTGCTTGTTGCGTGCTTCCTCGAGATAGGGCTTCAGCAGCGCCTCGGCGGCGGTCAGGTTCTTGCGGGTCATATAGCTGCCCTGCGCCACACCAAAGCGGATATCGCCGCACATGAACACCTTGAAATCCTGCAAGAACACTTCCTCGGCGGTCTTGCCGTCCAGCTTTTCGCCGGCTTCGAACATTTCGTTGGCAAACTCGTTGATGTCCACCCCGGCGATTTTTGCCAGACGGTTGGCGGCGTTCACGTCAACGGGGGTGCAGGTGGGGCTGCGGAATACCAGTGTATCCGAAAGGATGGCGGCCAGCAGCAGACCGGCGGTCTTTTGCGGGATGGTCACGCCGTTTTCGTCGTACATCTGGGTGACGATGGTGGCGGTGCAGCCCACCGGCTGGTTGCGGAAGTACACCGGGCCGCTGGTCTCCAGACTGCCGATGCGGTGGTGGTCGATGATCTCCAGAATCTCGGCCTGATCAAAGCCCTCCACCGCCTGTGTGGCTTCGTTGTGGTCCACCAGAATGATGCGGCGCTTGCGCAGGTTGATGATGTTGCGGCGGCTGATCATACCGCAATACTTGCCGTCTGCATCCAGAATGGGGAAATACCGGTGGCGCACCTTTGCCATCACGCGGGTGACGTCTGCCACCGGGGTGACGAGGGTGAACTTCATGATATCGTCCCGGGTCATGTAATAGGAGATGGGCGCACACTGGCTGATGAGCTTTGCCGCCGCGTAGGTATCGCAGGGGGCGCTCATAATGGCTACGCCGGTCTCGGCGGCAATGTGCTGGATGGTGCGGCCCACCTTTGCGCCGTTGCAGATGATGATGAGAGAAGCTTCCTTCTCGATGGCGCAGAGCTGGCTTTCGTAGCGGTTGGTCAGGATGACGATATCGCCCTTTTCCATGCTGCTTTCCAGCATTTCCGGGGTGGCGGTGCCGATGCGGATGTGACCGGTGGTGCACTCCGCGTCCTCGCTGCCCACCACCATGGTAGCGCCCAGCGTTTCCAGAATATTGCGGTAGCTGGTGCGGCTCTTGGCAAGGATACCGGTGTCGAACAGGTCCATGTTGGCGGTGGCGATATCCTTCACCGTGATGACGCCCTGCAATTCGTCCTCCTCGCTGGTCACGGGGAGGGTGTCGATCTTCTGGTCGCGCATGATCTCCCACGCCTTGCGCAGGCTGGTGGAGCCGGGGATGCCGGGCACCTGCCGGTAGTCTACGTCCCGGATCTTTGGGTTGACGTCGGTGCACATCCGGGGCGGCGTGACCCCAAACTTTTTCAGCACAAATTCTGTTTCCTGATTCATCTTGCCCGCACGCCGGGCTTCGCAGACCAGATCACTGGTCTTGTTTTTCAGCTCTGCATAGGCAATGGCAGAGCAGATGGAGTCGGTGTCCGGGTTGCGATGCCCGATGACCACGACCTTATGCGCAGTTTGCTGCATACTTTACCCCCTTATGGGTCTTTACCTTCTTATCATATACCTTATCATTTATCAAACAGCGCCCCTCTCCTGCACAGCGGGGCGGGCTATAGCCTTATTTTAACACAACTGCGCCCGGGGGTAAAGGGCGCGCAGCGCGGCAGACTGTTGCTTTTTGTCACTTTCTTGTATACAACCTCTTGCATTTCGACAGCATCCGCTGTATGATAGAAGTATTCGAGTCGTTTTTTGTCATTGCAACGGAGGGCCGCATGAAATCGTCCAAATTCACATCCACTCCCCTGTTTCCACGGCAGGCGCTGGTGGCGCTGCTGCTGCCGCTGATCGCGGAGCAGGCGTTAAGCGTGACCATCGGTCTGGCGGACACTTTGATGGTGTCCTCGGTGGGCGAAGCCGCCGTGTCCGGCGTGAGCCTTGTGGACAGCTTCAACACCCTGATGATCCAGATCATGAGCGCACTGGCCACCGGCGGCGCGGTGGTCACCAGCCAGTACATTGGCCATCAGGAGCCGAAAAACGCCAAGGCGGCGGCTGCGCAGATTTTATTCGTGCTGTCCAGCTTCAGTGTGCTGGTGGCGGCGGTGGTCATCGGCGGGCGGCACGCCATCCTGCGGGGCATCTTCGGCTCCATTGATGCGGACGTGATGCGCTACGCCGAGACCTACTTTCTGCTTTCGGCGCTGAGCTACCCCTTCATCGGCCTGTACAACGCCGGTGCGGCGCTGTTCCGGGCCCAGGGCAACAGCAAGATCAGTATGCTGTCCAGCTTGGTGATGAACGTGGTGAACATCGGCGGCAATGCGGTGCTGATCTACGGCTTCGGCATGGGGGTCATGGGCGCGGCGCTGGCCAGCCTTGTATCCCGCGCCATTGCCTGCGCGGTGGTGCTGTATCTGCTGCAAAAGCCGGGCTGCGCCCTGCGGGTGGACAGCCTGCGGGCGATGGCACCGAACGGCGGGCTGATCCGGCGCATCCTGCGGGTAGGCATCCCTGCCGGCATCGAGAACGGAATGTTCCAGATCGGCAAGCTGTCGGTCTCCAGCCTGACCTCCACCCTTGGCACGGCAGCCATTGCCGCAAATGCGGTGGCAAATACCACCACCACCTTTTTGAACATCCCCGCCAACGCCGTGGGCATGGCTGCCCTGACCGTGGTAGGCCAGTGTCTGGGCGCAGGCGAAAAGGAACAGGCGGTGTACTACTCCCGCCGCCTGATGCTGACCGCCTACTGCGGCGCGTGGGTGATGAACCTGTCGGCATTCTTCTTCGCCAACCGGTTCGCGGTGTCCCTGTTCAACCTCTCGCCGGAAGCGCAGGCCATGGCGCTGGACATCATGGTGTGGTTCAACATCGTTTCCCTGTTCGTGTGGCCGTCCAGCTTTACCCTGCCCAACATCCTGCGCGCCGCCGGTGACGCCCGCTTTACCATGACCGTGAGCATCGTGTCCATGTGGACGTTCCGGGTGGGCTTCTGCTATCTGGCCGTGCTGTGCTTCGGCGGCGGGCTGCTGAGCATCTGGATGGGTATGTATCTGGACTGGGTGTTCCGTTCGCTGTGCTTCTATCTGCGCTTCCGCCGCGGCAGCTGGCTGGAGCAGAGTGTGATCTGAATTTTTTAGCATCCACCCCATTCCCGGTCTGTAAAGACCGGCGAAGGGGTGGATTTTTTCTTTTTGCAGGAAACCGCCGCTCTGATTCGTATTATCAGCAGAAGAGCGATGGCATTTTTTACAAGTTCCACAAATTATTTTTTCAGCACTTGACAAAGTTTTCACCTTTCGTTCTTGCAATCTTCATCGTTCGGGCGTATAATTTCTCAATGCTATCGAGTTCTGCTCTTCTGCAAAAGGAGGCTATTCTATGAAACGCAGCTGGCTTGCGCGCCACCCGGTCGGGTTCATGGCGCTGTATACTATATTTTATCTTTCCGTCTTTCACTATCTGGAGTCAAACGTCCCCCTGCGCAGCATTCTGGTGCACTGCCGTCTGGACGATCTGATCCCCTTCTGCAAATATGCGGTGATCCCCTACTTTGCATGGTTCGTATGGATCCCCTTCACCCTGTTCTATCTGCTGTGGAAAGCCCCGCGTGAGGACTTCTGGCGGCTGTGCCTGCCGCTGTTCTCCGGCATGACCATTGCACTGGCGTGCTACGCAGTGCTGCCCACGGCGCTGGACCTGCGCCCCTACTGGGTGCCGGGCAGCGACATCTTTGCGCAGACCGTGCGCTTTTTGTACCGCACCGACACCGCCACCAACGTCTGCCCGTCCATCCATGTGTTCAACTCGGTGACGCTGCTGCTGGCGTACTACCGCAGCCGCATTTTTGATGCGCCCCGCCGCCGCTGGATGCGTCCCGCAGCCGCTGTGCTGTGCATTTCCATCGTCTGCTCCACCGTGCTGCTCAAGCAGCACAGCTGCATTGATGTGGCGCTGGGTGCGCTGCTGGCACTGGCGCTGGACAGCGCCTTTACCGCCCTCGAGCGCAGCCAGCTGCCGCAGGTGCGGAGAGCATAAAACTCTTTTTTCGGCAGCGTGGGACGATTTGAAATGCCCTCCGCGCTGCTCTGGGCATAATCAGCGGAATTATCGTTTTTATTTTGGCTTCCAAAAGTCTGCGGACTTTTGGAAGCCTTTTTTCACGCGAGAGCCCCTCTTGGGAGAGTTTTCTGGTTCAGTTAGAAAACTGGCGTTTTTCTTTACGACCCCAACTGTGAAAAAGTTGCTCAGAAACGCCCGCAGGCGTTTCTGAGCAACAAATTATAATAATAATTTTTCCGCTGAACATGGCCAAAGCGCACGCGGCGGCCATTCAAAATTGTCAGAACAGCCCCTCGGGCAGGCAGATATCCTGCTTGGGGACTTTTGTCCACGCAAAGTCCGGTACAAGGCTTTCCGGGGTGCGGGGCGCAGGCTCCGGCTGCAAGCCGTAGGCAAAGGCAAGCTTGCCGATGATCTCCGGGGCGGTATATTTTGCCCGCAGATTTTCAAGGCTCTGGTCGCCGTCCCGCTTGGACAGCCGCCGCCCGTCCGCTGCCAGCAGCAGCGGGCAGTGGGCAAAACGGGGCGGCTGCAAGCCCAGCAGCCGGTACAGGTACAGCTGCCGCGCCGTGGAGGAAAGCAGATCTGCCCCGCGCACCACCTCGGTGACGCCCATGCGGGCATCGTCCACCACCACCGCCAACTGATAGGCAAACACCCCGTCTGCCCGGCGCAGATAGAAATCGCCGCAGTCCCGGAGCAGGTTCTCCGTGTGGGTGCCCATGCAGCCGTCCGTAAAGGTGATTTCCTCGTCCGGCACCATCAGGCGGTAGGCAGGGGCTTTCTTTTTGCGCTTTTCCGCGATCTCTTCCGGCGTCAGTCCCCGGCAGGTGCCCGGATAGATGACGTTGCCGTCCGAGGTGTGGGGTGCGCTGGCGGCGTGCAGCTGGGAGCGGGAGCAAAGAAGCACGGGTACACCAGCCCCTCTGCTCCAGCTTGCGGTAGCTTTCGGTATAGATGTCCCCACACTCGCTCTGGTAATAGGGCGCATGTGCACCGCCGGTGCTGCCGCCCTCGTCCCATGTAAGCCCCAGCCACGCAAGATCCTGTTCCAGCAAGTCGGCGTAAACGCGGGGGCAGCGCTCGGCATCCAAGTCCTCAATACGCAGCACGATGCGCTCGCCCTGACTTTTTGCGCTGAGCCATGC